>Ga0123355_10001338_pt1 | contig 34204 bp, 23 predicted proteins | sample TergutEmb28metaG_3_FD_89872 | JGI IMG/M metagenome (GOLD analysis project Ga0123355, IMG submission 89872) | Embiratermes neotenicus P1 segment gut microbial communities from Petit-Saut dam, French Guiana - Emb289 P1 | ecosystem: Host-associated > Arthropoda: Insects > Digestive system > Gut ...
ATTAACCCTTTCCCCGTTCCATTTAAATCGCTAGTGCCTGGGCAGAAGAGCCGAGTTTTTTCATGGGACATTTAAATTTACGTACTATACCAGAAACGCTTTAGAGCGTTTAGAGGGGGAGGGTACTTTTAAATCCCGAGCGCTTTGGAGCGTTAGGGAGGGGAAAGGGTTAATTAAAGGAAAAACAATATCATCTGTATTGTTATAGGTATAAATTAATATTATCTATTGCAGTGCTAGACTGATTTGAGTTCTTGTAGGGAAATTTACCATAGACAACAGATTACATGAGAGCAACAGAGCATCAAGCTTTTTTTTTTTCCATCACTGTCTGTAAGGTAATTTATATCACCACAGATAATGAACTTTAAGTCAACTTTATGAAGTGACTTAAGAATTCTATCTAATCCGTTAAGAAACAAATTTAAATTACCAGATGGTGCTCTGTAGGTTAATATTACACAAATATTAAAAAGGGCAGAGTCTAGGTTTAGTGCACAAGCTTCTATGTCTTGTTCATTACAGTATTTGCTCAATGTTTGAATAGTTCAAATTTTTGTGAACAAATATGCAAATGCCACCTTTTTCTAAGAATTTTCTACAATATGAGGCACTGAACTTAAAATTACCTATGTTAATATGATCAAATTCAACTTGTTTAAGAGAAACGTAAGATATGTGGAAGATTTGGGAACACAGAGCTCATCAAATCATCAGTTTTACTTCTTAACTCCCGTGGTGGAATATACCAAGTTAATAAATGTCTTTGGAAAGCTTGTTTAATATTCGATTATTGTCTACCATAAAAAATCATGTCTTTGTTACTGAAGGTTTCTTGTGTCTTCTAGATGTATGGAACATTTTTTGATGTTGACTTATAGATTTCTGTAGATTTTTCCAAGTTCACTGGCTGTGTCTCATTTTTCACTGTTCGAGTTACTTCATCTACTGATTTTTCCTGGGTTGTAGCATTAGCTGAAGCTTCTTGGTTGATTTTGACTGAGGCTGCTTTAGGGTTTCTTGTGCGATGGCATCATTCTTGTAAGTTATGTCACTTACACTGATTCCATTTTTTTTAAGGACAGTAGTAACAGCATTTGTTATCTTTATTGCAACTCTTTTTTTGCCTAAATTATTCATAAACAGTCCTTGACCAGTGAAAAATTTTTTGCTGAGTTCTACATTTAATACTGTAACATGCCTAAAAGGCTCCATAAGTTTCACTAATTTTCTGTTAAAAGTTTCCACTTACCTGTTAATGCAGGACCATTCACTTATAGGATGTTGTATTGTTTATGTAGTGGACTTGTGGAATTAAATGTAATTGTACAAACCCAGCACATAAAGAACAGGAAATATAATAATTCCTATACAGTAAATGATGAATGTAGACGATTATTGCCAACAACTGTGTTGATGTAGAATATAGCAATGTAAAGGAAATGAAATATCAATTCCTCATATAAAATAAAATGCAAATTTATATTTACTTACGTAATTTAAATTTCTCTATGTATTATGAAGTGTGCAGTATACACAAAATTATTATTGTGTTTACGAATATAAGGAATGTATTTCCAGTTTAATTACAGGGATCGTAATCGGCTGTGTTATCCAGCATGCTGAGGAATTTAATATGCATGTTAAGCACAAAGATTGAAAACGCTCATTGAGCGGAAAAAACGACCACAACACATTGTGGCATTAGAGAAACAGCTACAATGCGAAATTTTGTGTTGTGGCATGTGAAGATATGCCATGATGAGGAAGTCGTGTTGTGACTGTTAAAGGAAATGACCACAATGAGTTCAGAGTTCATGAAAATATCACAAACCGCCGAGGAAGTGGCCTATCAACTAAAGGACATCTTTTGTATGTTCGGTGCCCTATTCATACTGCACAGCGACAATGGCCACGAATTTGTGAACAAAATAATACAAAACTTCGCTGATATGTGTCTAGGAATGAAGCTTATGCATGGAAAGCCAAGACATTCTCAAAGTCAAGGATCAGTTGAAAGATCCAGCCAAGATGTTCGAGACATGCTGTTTGCTTGGATGTCTGACAACAACACGAAAACTTGGTCTGAAGGACTATGGTTTATCCAAAGCAAGAAACACCGAGCTCTGCATTCAGGCATCAAGACAAGCCTTTATGAGGCTATGTTTGGAACAGCACAGATGATCGGACTTGGGAATTCTCTGCTCACTGAAGACATGTACTATTCAACAGAAACTGAAGAAGAACTGGAACAGCTCTTTAATGCAGGAATGAATAATGGTCGAGACAAGGAAGACGAGGAAAAGGCCAACCAACACAATAGAAAAGATGAAGATGAAAATCAAACGGATGTGAGAGGTGTGAATTTTCGATAAAATCCCTGCAACGGAAGCCGAGATAGTCCCGCAAATGTATTTTATCTTCCAAGTACAGTGCCCGATCGTAACCATGAGTGGACCGTTCGAAGGGAAAGCTTTTAAAGTAGACAGTATGATTTTCGACGAAAATCCCTCCAATCGAAGGCCAGGTGCAGCCGACAGGGAAGTTTGTTTCTTAAATAGCGCGGTTACGCGCTCGTAGTCCCGGATAATCAACAGGAGAGTCAGGGTTGGAAATAGCACGGGTAGGTAACTTTTGGTACGACGATGAGAATTAGGAAGGAAATGTTAAATTATAGGTAAATTCGTATGAAATGGTTTTCACAGTGCGGTTGGATATCCTGTTCGGGATCGGCGCGCTAGCGTGAGAGGGTGATCGTATGGTATGTGTGTAGCAACAGTGATAGTGATAGTGTCCTTCTCTAAGTGACTAATTATGTCGGAAGGTAATACAGAGTGAACTATTACGACATGTTGTGAGATTGTAGCTATGCTATTATAGAGTTGCTATGTATCTTTTGTATTTATTTTTCAGTTTTTTCCTTATTCCCTTTAGTTTCAGAGTTCTTTTATTGACGAACAGTATTAATATAAGAGAGCTCCGTAGGTATTGTACATTGATACTCAAGCTGTGGCTTCATTCTGAACTACCGTACTGGAAGCACTTCCGTTACGGTTCTCGTCACACATAACTTTTACAAACGTTTCTGCAGTGGTACACCCATGCACTATTGTTATTTAAACAGTCTTGTATAGGTCAGGTTTGCCAACATTACTGTCACAAAAATATAAGTCGCCCTACCCAAGATATGGTTCGCCCCCAGGGCGCGCATCATACATGAAGAAAGAAAACCGCATTTTGTTTTAGCAGAATGACATATGGTACAATAAAGATGTTTTTAGCACAAACTTAGAGTTTTATTTTTGGTAATGACATATGGTCAGTGAAGGTTGGGTTATAAGTTTACATGTAACTTTCACTTTTCCTAGAACCACATACAAGTTTCACTAAAAGGTCAGTAAATTGTAAAATGTGGAGTTTAGACTTTATGTTTTGAGTATAGTAACATATGTCCCTACCCTTCTGGACATTTTGTGTAATCATCTTTACAGTTGTCATGTTTATTGGTCTGTATACATGTTGGCAACCCTGATAGGGTGACATGTATAATATTAATCATATACATGTTCAGTCATAAATCTTCTTTTGTTACAATTGTTTTGCAGTGTTTGTGCATGCACATTAATATAAATTCTGGTATAACGAGGAAATTTATTGTCTCTCACAGTGCCTCCTTTGCTGTTATGAGACTGATGTATTTACAGTTACACAGTTTTTTTTTTTTTTACTTGCTGCCATTTATTAGGATAGTGGCATGCTTTGAATTTACATAAGGGTAGTGTTCTAAGCAGACAGATTATAGCACAAAAGACTGGGGTGTGGGGAAGTTTTGTAAAGCAAATGAAGAAGTAATGTGAAACCTTAACAGTCTACAGTGTGGAATACTTGATGTGAGAATGATAATATTTGCAGTTTGTGAGATCTGGTAGAAGGCATGCTACTAATTGCAGTCATTTGAACCCTTTAAAGCCCAGTGAGTACTGTTTTCTGCCATTTGCCTTAACAGTAATAAGACACTACACTTTCTCACACATTTTATTTTGGTCACAGTAAAGAGGTTATATCTCTAACAAGTGGTAACTGGATGCTCATTGTAGTGGAGAAGAAGTATTTTTAATTCTTTATGTAATGTGCTTGATTTGTGCAGTTGACTTGGGTGAGGTGAATAGAGGCAGGTGATTAGTTGCTGATATGTGAAATGACAGCAGTGCGATAGATGGAATTGCCTTAGTGAATCACAAAATCAAGATTCTGTTTAATCAGATTGTTGTTTTTGTTTGTTTAGTGTCATAAGTGTTGGAAATTTCAGATTACAGAACATTTATGAAAATTGTTCTAATGAGAGAGTTTGTGAATGATGGAAGTTAGATTTTTTTCATGAGGTCATATCAACAATTGATTATTATTGTCTGTATATAGAATACCAATATATATAAAGTCCCGTGTTATATTTTAGCTTGTAAAATGTTGAAAACTGGTTTATTTTTCACTCTTCTACCAATTACTAATAAACAAAGCATTTCAATCCAGTGTTTCTGAATTATTTACACCTCTGTATTTTAGTCAACTTTATATTGCACTTCCTTGACGGATGAATAGTGCAAATTTAAAGTTGAGTTATTTAACAACTAAAGTTAAGTGATTTTTTTTATTTCCTGAAGTATGTTATACTTTTCTCCAGTGAAAAATGATGGTTTTCAGCCATGTGCTTAAATTCCATAATCCATTCCTGAAAAATGGACTTTCTTCATGAAAGCACTACCCCTGAGCCTATTTCATATTATTTTAAATGGGAAAAAGAGTAATGTGTTACGTCAAAACTCGCAACCAGTTTCCTAAAATGTGACTAAAATACAGTAAAGTACCTATACATAAGTAACAAAGTATCAAGTTAGGATGTAAAATGCTTACAGCATCATTTCCTGATCACCAAACAGTACAACTCTTAATAAACGGTTGCATTGTGTACAGTAGTGAATACCATTCACATGCATATTGTTTTGTTAAAAATATATTGAGGTTTTGGAACATTAATGTAAATTTTTTCTTTACAAACATCGTCCAAAAATCGTACTGAGAGATATGCACATTCTGTGAAGATCGGATATTAAAAACCAAGAGCTCTTCTACCATGAAAACATTAACCGGGGAGATGTTCTGTGGGGTATGCCGGTAATAATTCAAGAACCAGTATATTAATGACTTAATCACCATGATTGAACAAATTTCTGATGAATATTGAAGTTAACTGGTTATGTGAAATTTCTTTTCAACACTTTGGAGAAAAGGAAAAACAAACTTCTGTACGGCATTTTCTTTGTATGTTGCGATTTGTTATATTCTTAGTCTAATATAGATTTTTAGCTGTATTTGAATATATGTGTTTAATAACATAATATACACATTTGAAGTTATTTTGTTCTGGTTTAAGATATGGCGAAGAGTGAGGATATGTGGACACCATTTAAAGAACTGCAGGCTGTAGTTCAAACAGTTGTTTCCAGACCTGTTCAAGGCGTACTTAAGCAGGTGGAAGGTATCCTTCGGAAACACAAACAGAATTTCATCACATTACTTAAAAATCCAGTAAGACCATTTTTCTGCAGCTGTACTACATACTGATAATACATGTCCAGTCCATATGTTTTGAATTAATAGTCACTCTTCTGTCTGTGACTGAGAATTTGTAGACATTCTTCAGCAGACATGAGAGGCAATTGAACTGTCCTTCCCCAACTGCAAAACCTCAGTTGATGTTACAGGACATTTGGTGTTAGAGGAACCGCAGCCACTGTTATTCTACATTGTGGCCTAACTAAGTTGTTTGTTTCTTCACAAAAAACATGTAGTATACTTAGTACTTTGAAAACTAAATTAACTCTAAAATATAAAAATGTGTAAAAAAACATGCACTGTACTGGTATTCTGGAAGTGAGAATATGGCATTACAGTTCTACACCAGCAAATGTGTTTTCTTTGATGTTGAAGCCACCACTTTTTAACACATGGACACAAAACTGCAAATACTTGAAAGATGCTGCTGGCAAAACTGTTGTTGGTGAGGGACTGCTGTGTATATCATGACCTCTGGTCTTAGAAGACTCTTCCTGAAAAAGTCAAATAGTTCTGTGTAAAGTCTACGGTTTGTAATATGTCAGCAACATAATAGTGTATTGGGTTTTGATTTACTAAATTTTAGAGCTTTGCATGCAAGTATTGATATTTAGGCAGTTTATGATCTTGCCAACAACTGTTATGTGAAACTTTGTTTTTGTTTGTGCTGAAAAGTGGTTTGTATAAAATTGGAATTTGGTGTTTATAAATGAATCATTGAAGCTGAACATGTGAAGTGTAGTGTGATAATATAATGTGTACATATTTTATATTACATTTCCGGCTGTGTTGTAGTATTGTCAAAATAAATTGAAACCAATCCTTGTTGGGTTTTATCTTCCCCAGTCATCTTTATCATTGTCTTCACATCTGTATCTTCATCTTTTAAGGGTTTCCTTGCCATGAAATATTTCCAAACATTTTCATTTCATCCACTTTTCCAGTCACCCTATAACCCAGGAAAATTTAATTTAATAATTTAAAAATACATGGAACAAAATGTTTATTGTATTTTGTATTGGAATTACTGTGCACCCAGTAATTATGGCACTTTCTGTTTATATATTTATAGCCGAAATGTGCCAAAAGCCGTGAAGAATTGCGCAAAGGGATTACTGAAGGTATATCACGACCTGGAACTGGACATCAGATATTGCCTAAAGAATTGGTTGATGAAGTAGTAATTATCTCAGATATGTATGACCTGAATGAGTACATGGCCCTGGATCTTCTCTGCACTGGTAAGTTAACATATTTTTAATATCTGGCAGAAGTGCACATAGACTATGGTGTTTTGCCAGTTCATATTTAATTGAAGTACTGCATTTCCCAGATCATAATATGCACATTTTTTCTGCTGGAATTACTGTATACAATTGGTCTGCATCTTGTAGTTCAAAGGGGCATCAATTTTGCCTAATGTGTTAACTGAGATTTCTGAATTCACTGGAGGGATAGTGGTGGTTGTCACATGAATTGTCCTTGGAGGGAGAGAAACAAAGCTTCATTGGTCCTTCAGTAGCATGTAGTGAGGAGTTTATTGAAAATAAATGTGTTCTCCTAATGGAATGTGTAGTAAGCAGACCAAGATGTTACATGCTGTAGGTTTCACATTAAATTTAGGTGAAGCCAAATTAAATTAAACTGAGAAAGTGATGTATAAATGGAGAAGGCTGGAGGAGGAATTACAGAAGTTAGAGAAGAATGAATTCTCTTTTTAGACTTAGAAGCAGTGGTGAAGAATAGGATAACACACCAAAGAAAAATTGATTTTTTGTGACCTCATAACATTCAGTTTAGAAGGGAGAAAATGGTTAGTCTTACATAGTATGACTGATAGAAACTTTATACTGCATTGTTGTTTTGTTGAGTGTGTGTGAATTTGCACTTCAAATGTGAAGGAAATATTTTTTTCCTAATTTTGCTCAGTAAAATCTTGATGTGCCATTTGGTGCAGCGAGTGTGGTAATAAATATGGGTGTGCCACATCCACTGGTATTATCCAGTAACAGCCTGCGTAACATCTGTGTTTTTGTTTCCAAACAGTACTTGACTTGCTTGTACAGTCCCAAGAACTATTCATAAATGTGGTTTCTCTGAAAAAGCTTTGTTTTGTTACTTTCTTCCACAATATTGGAGACAGTATAAATTACAACATATGTTTTGTTTTTACCAGAGTCTATTTTGCAAAAGAAAATTTATGTACAATGTTGGTTCTCTGCGTCAGGGCCTCTTGTGTTCAAGAGAATTCCTCTTGAAATTATTTTAAGCCATCCTCTTTACAAATTACTGTGTTAAAAATATCCTGTGGCAGCATTACTAGCACTGTTTGTGATGGTATTTGCACCACTGATGTGAGTCGGTGATGAGGCTACTGTCACTGAGCATCCAGCCCACCTTCTTTGTGTATTAACCCATTCCCTTTGCCATGTTATTTACATTAATTGTAATACAGGGTGCCTGACAGAAATTAGATACCAGTTTTTTTGCCACCTGTCCCTACACTGTGGATGCACCTGGTAAGATCTATCCAAACATAATGAGTGTTAACGCCAAAGCATCTGCCCAGTTACCCCCGGCCACGTTAGGAGGCTGAGTACCTATTCATTCATCTTTAATTAATCCATAAGATAAAGTAACATATTTTCTGTTACTCAACAATGTATTGTGTAGCCTAGTTCTTTGGTAAATACAGTGTTCGAAAGAAGCTGAGCATAACATTTTAGTTTAAGGTTTTGGAAATATGTGGGCCAGATAGTGTAGTGAGTATAGTGACTGGCTACGGACTGGACGGTCTGGGGATCGAATCCTGGTGGCGCGAGATTTTCCACATCTGTCCAGACCGGCCCTGGGGCCCACCCAGCCTGCTGCACATTGGGTACTGGGTCTTTCCCAGGGGTAAAAAGCAGCCGGGGCGTGATGCTGACCCTTCACCCCCTTATAGTGCCGTGGTCAAGAAAGCGTAGGGCTATACCTCTACTTCCCCTATGAGCCTTACAGCCTGTACAGAGCCTCAGTGCCTGTACAGGGGTGCACTTTACCTTTTCTTACTTTTTTTTTTTTTGGAAATACAGTCCTACCAGCGTTTTCCTATAACAACATAGCCAGAAATGATTCAGCTTTCCAAAAAAATTTTTATATACTATACCTCTAGGAAAATTTTATGTTTGTGCCATCAACTTTGTTTTTTAAATATAAAGGACAGATATGGGCCTTGGATTCACCACATCAAAAGCAGCAGGTTTGTGCTTTTCAAATTTATTTTTTTAATTCCAAAACATGAATTACATATTTAATTGTATATATCAAATACTGTATTTGTTACTATGAACCCCAGGGGTTTTCCAGGGGTGCACATATAAAATGAATTACCTTTTAACAGTTTTCTGTACACCAAATCTTTCTGGAGTAATTTTTTTGTTGATGTTTGTAAAAACCAGTTGTTGAATTTCATGTGCTAAGGCCATTAATGTAGCTGTGTGTTTACTATACATCTTTTTTATACAATGTTATGTTCTCTGAACATGTAGTGGCATGTTATATGTGTGTAATTTTGTGTTTTATCAAGTGAGATGCTAGTGTGAGATACTGTTACTTACTTGAGGGTTGTTTGACTGTGCATCTTCCTCACGAAATAACTTGAAATGCCACATTGATGCAACAAGGTAATTTTATTAACGTATTCTTAGCTCGACATGTTTCGGGTACATATGCCCATGATCAGGAGCATTGGATTTTGTGTTGCACCATATGGTTTTCTGCATCAAATTTTTGGATGGGTGGTGGTCTTGATAGCCGCTGCGTGGGTCGTGTGTATTGTGCAGATGGTGCCATGCATGGCAACTTCCGCACCACACACACGACCCACGCAGCAGCTCGCAAGACCACCACACATCCAAAAACTTGGTGCAGAAAACCATATGCTGCAAAACAACATCCAATGCCCGTGATGATGGGCGTGAGCGAAACATGTCGAGCTAAAAATACGTTAATAAAATTACTTTGTTGCATCAAGTTGGCATTTCAAGTTATTTCACTGTTACTTACTGTCAGAAATAACGCCTTAGGTATTTTGTTATGAACATATCTAGTAGTAGCTGTTCTGTTTACAAACCATTCTGTTTCCTGTGGGACATAAACGACATATTTAAAGTAATATGTGGATTTATGTTTATAAGCCCAGCAGCAACTGCCATATTATCCTGGACTGACACGTGGCTTGGTAGCAGTTTTGCTGTACTATGATGGTCGCAAATCAATTGCAACAGCACTTCGTACACTTGTTCAGGCCCGGAAAGGCATCTTATGGACTTCAGATACATCTGAAGAAGTGGTGACATACATTACTCAGTACACCCAAGAGCTTATGGAGTATGGTCTCATCAATAAGATTCTAGGTAAACAGCATAGTTGTAATATTTAAAAGAGATTTCAAATGTAATTCATATCATAGTGGTCATTTTTTTAGAAACCATGTTACATGGTGTCGTGACTCAGAAGACCACCAGTGCCAAATCCTCCAGTATAGCTAAGTTAGTGCTGCTGTATCACTCAAATGGAGGAAATTAGTGCCTTCCTCTTTTGAACAATAGAAATCTTGTAAATCTCTCCCCCCCCCCTCAAAAATTATTACTTCATGTAATATGCAATTTGTATTGCTCATTTTCTGAAAGGCTATGGCAGTAGAGTATTTGCTGCTAACCTTGCCACTTGAAGTATGCATATACACACACGTGTGTGTGTGTGGTTTGTTTGTGTTTGTGTTTGAGAGAGAGAGAGAGAGAGAGAGAGAGAGATGGTGTCAGAGAAAGCAGAGTGAAGTGTGCCCCACTTTGTCCATATATCTGTAAGCAAAGCAACAATAATAACACCTAACCTTCTTCTGTCATATTTAAAAAATGAGAGGTGGGGGAGGGTCAATACTGCAGTGAAATATGGCTAGTTTAATGACAAGGTTTCTGCTGAAAGATTTTATTAGCTGCAGACCTGTGTCTGTACTGAGGAAGCAGGTCTGCTGGGTTGTTGCACCATGTGGTAGGTTAACTGCTCCATGATGTTTAAAGGAACGTACCACCTTCATCTTTAGGGTTAAGAGTTTGTGCATTGACTCATAACCCCAACGAAGATGGTACTTTTGTTCGAGAGGAGTGATAAATTTTACTGTTGTGTATTCCAATCAGAATTGTTGCAAGCACTGGACCTGTCAAAGGAGATTGAGTTACTACAGCAGAATCGGGCACTTGGTGGCCCTCGTCATCATCGTCAAGTAGAAGACTTGTTCTTAGGCATTCGGCTGACCCTGGCAGATGTTGTCTACTACTGGGCAGCCCAGTGTGGGCTCCCCAAGGACCCAACCTTCAAGTATGTCAGTATTATAACTAAATACTTATTTTTATATTCAGAAGTAAAGTGCTTTACCTCTTCTATCACTTTGCTGTTTACACACTATTCAACATGGATAGATTCACACTAAAGCAAAACAACCTGTAAAGTTGGGCAGGATTGTGCTATTACCATATTTTATATCAAACACATTACTTCACTAGATGTAGAGTAATAACCACTGAAGTCTGTAGGTAAGGCAAGGCATACAAACTCTCAAAATCTTGTGAAGTTGTGAAGAGAATTACGTTTTCCCTTATATCTCCAAAATTGATGTATCACTCAGTGGTGTGTACTGCTGTGTTTGTCATGGTAGTTTAATTATTAATGTATGAGTAACAAGCACTGTAACCTCTGGCTGACTTTCAAGTACTTTTCCTTACAGAAATATTCAGTTGTGACATTACAGGTGGAAATGTGCTTTGTTTTTTAGAAACTTTTCTTTAAAATTATGGTTGCTGACATTAATTACACAAGTGCAAACTGAAGGTTTGGTTCTGAGAAAATGACTTGTCCAAAATGGACTTCCTCTATTCTCTGCTAGTGTGATTTATGGCAATGCAATCGGAGTATTCTGTGACGGTCTTTTTTTGATAAAAATAAGCAAGGATTTTGAAGGGTGGAGTCAGATTTAAGATAAGAAGTTGAGTATGGTGCAGCAAATGAATGTGTGTGTGTGTTTAGCGTAGTTTTTGAAAACTTACAGACATCTATATAGAGTGTGATAGGACATTGGTACATTAAAACAATTAGGGCAGTAACATTTTTCATTGTAATGATACCTAAGCACATCATATTATAGAACTTACAGCCAATTCTGTCTGCCTCATGTCATCCCAACCTACTGCTCCGGAGTACTGTAATCTTTTCCATCCATCTCCATGGTAGTATGTGTTCTAATTGCACATTTGTTTCCAGATCCAAATCTTGAGGACTCTTATTTCAAACTGTAATTCTAATTAGTCTTCTCTTGCAGCAAGGGTTACGTGTGACAACCACCTTAAACAGCTAGTAAAAGTGTAACTGTACATGTGTGTTTGTGTGTATCTCTGTGTGTTTAGGTTAGTTCTTGAGTTGAATAATAAGTATTTCCAGAATCTGTGTTCTCTTGATTTCATTATGAGCCTAATTTCTGTCTGTTGGTGTTCCTGTATATTTAAATTGCTTATCACACTTTTAGACTGATAAATCATTTAAAAGCTACAACTCTGGAAGAAGATGCTACAGGAGGGATTGATAGTGTTACCCTGTCACTGGTAATGGCATTGCTTTATGCCCTGGACTTGAGCATTCTTCAGCAACGAGAGGATGGTGAACGTAAGTGTATGTTATTATTTGAAGCTTGAAGGTTATTGTAACTTTGTAGTCACTACTCCAAAAATATGCTGATTCACACACCTGTTATTGACAAAGACTGACGGTGAGTGTAAAAAAAATTGTATGAACTGCACTGTGAATTTTATTACATACTTGCTAGAATTATTTGTGTATGTGTTTGTAGTTTTATGAGTCTACATTGGAACTGTGCTTTTTGGACCACAATGTATCTCTGCAACTCTGCTTGTAAATCATGTTCTAAGTCCATTTCTTCAAGTACAGTTTAATAGTAAACACAGGGTAATGCTGAATTCTCTTATGCTGTTGCCTATTTTACCAGACCCTGGTTATGAGAATGATGATAATTCAGTAAGGAGTACTGGTGTAACAGTGATTTGGAAGGGCAGGCTTAAAATAGTTTGATTTTAGATGTCCTGAGAATAAACCTGAAACTCAGTGGGGTAGTATCCAATCCCCTAATACTAGAATCCTCATCACCACTGCTATGAGAAACTTATACCTCTCATATTATTTCCTTTGCAGAACTTGTACAGAAGTTGCCACTCATATCAGAACCAGACTTTATCAGAAGTTTGATACGTGAACTGCTTCCTTCTGGTGGAAGTTGGGAATGTTCAGGCTTACAGGCACTGGCCAATCTTGCCTGGGGTCTAGCTTTGGCCACCCTTCGTATGGCACCTAGCAATCTCCATCCTGCAGAAGGTGAGCAAGTCATGAAAGCCTCTTTATCCTTTCACTGAAGGAATGGAGGAAATCTCCCTTGGTGCTTATGCTGTGCCATGTGATTTGGTTCTTGAAACCAACCTTTATCCAAGCCGACTTTAAAAGTGCCTTTTTCTGGGCCTCCTTTCCCTTGTCATATATTTTATTGCCTTCCCTTCTCCCCTGTTGTCCATGACATACCAGCTGACCATGGTTAATTCTTCAATCTCTCAGTTAAGTAACAGTAGACATGTTTAGTACAGCAGGCTAAAATTTGTTCATGATTTGTGTAAATTGCATTTTCACTTATTCACAGAAAAATCATTGTAACCATGCAAGTACACTGTGTAGTTCCCTCACTTTCCCAGTAATGCTAGCATAGTAATGCACAAAAGTTCACATCTGTGCCTGTGCTTCACTGCTGCTAACAAATTGGCAGTTTGTATCATGAAAAAAATCAAAACACGGTTAAGGTGAGTGTTAAGCTCATGGTCAACATGTCCTGTCCTAATTTCCATAACCACTTTCTTGAAGAGATGAGTCTTGTGTGTATAGGTGGAACGTGGAGATGGAGGATGTCATGGCACCATAGAAGAAGGTATATAAGGACCTGCAGAAGAAGACAATTCAATGGAAGATCACCTTCTTTTTCACATAGTCCTCAATCTCCCCCTCCATCTTGCACTGTGCGTTATTTGATGACTGTGATTAACTTCAGACGGGAACATTAGCATCATTACAGTCAGTGTCAACATGAATGTTTTTTTGTGTTCCCACCTTTCTTCCATTTTTTATCCCACAATTATCTGTTACTTCATCACATAATTGTGTTCTCTTCCCCTGTCTTTATATCTTAGCCTTTTTTTCCCCATGCAGCTTGCTATCTGGAAGTAGCAGGTTTACCATAAATACACCTACACACTGCTCCAATTTACTATACAACAATTCTGTTTTCTACACATATTCAGCTTGTATGGAATAATCCCACCAGTTCTTCCATATATGCAGGAGATCAAAATATTGTTTACTAACTGTTGTATATAACACCAGTTAATGTACTCTGTCATGATGGACCAGAAAGGTCCAACACATGTAGGAGTTCAGTGTTTTTAAAAATGTTGTGAATTAAATGACATTTGTGTGCATTTGATGGTTGAATTTGTGGAAACTGAACAATATAAAGTTACTCTGAAATATCAGATAAATTGTGCTATACTATATAGCAACACGCCTCAGAAGACATTATTAAAAAAAAAGTATGTCTTCTCAGAAATTTATTTGATTCAGTATGACTCCAGTTGCCTGCAACAAGGTTGAACATAATAAACATAAATTAAGGCAGAGTAAAACAAACTATAGAGATTATAATTCTTAATTTTAAATATCATTTTAAAACTTGCAAAAATAACTGTATGTATGTTTGTTACCAACATTCCAGGTTTCATTGATGAAGATGATTTGTTTGTGGATGCGGCTATTGACATGAAAGTGTTTGACTTCCTTCATCATACAATTCTAGAGAATGAGAGTATTTATAAAGAGGTAGTGTATTTATTTTGATTTCTTGTTAAGTGAATTCAGTCAAGTATGCATTTCATGTATGTATGCAGACAGAATCATATTTGGACTATGTAAAAGTCATGGGCCTGAAGAAATTGTGCTCTTTACCTTGATTAGCACTAATAAAGATTGAACTTTTGCTTAATTTAAACACAAGGCATTTTCTTTATTTGTGCTGGAGGTCGATGTTTAATCACCCATGTCCCTTTCACACAAGAATTTCAGTTGCAAAAAAATGTATGAACTACTATACACTGTGGTTGCATAGCAGTTCTCTACTTTTTTACTTGGATGTTCTAGATTTCAATTTTCCCTTTCGTGAGTGTTCTGTTCCAAGCTTTTCCTCAGTTCATCCCAAGAAGTGATGGATTAGAACCTGTTAATATATCTCAACTGATCTCATCTTCTGTCCAGTACAGTGTTTACAATCATTCTACTATTTTACATGAAATGGTGTGTGATTAAAAATAAGTGCTTTTGAATAGTCCAAGAATCAATGAATCAAATTAAGAGCCCAACTTTGCTGAAACCAAATAAGAGAAGTAGCAACAATTTAATTTAGTAATAACATAAGTAAAGTATACACTGCTAGTAAATTTCAAAAGAGCTTGTGGGCCTATAGTGCATTGAACTTGAAAAAAATCATGTCGTAGTATGATTAAATAATTTGCTACCTCATTCAAGTTGGGCAGTAAAAATTAATTTGGTTCTTTTCAGTAATTTTGACATGTTCTTTGTGCATGTATGTGTGTTGCAGGAATTTCATGTTAGACGGCTACATTGCCTCTTGACAGACTTCATCGTGTTGATGCCTCTGAAACTGAAAGAGCTTCGTAACAGAGCAGATGAGACTGCCCGCACCATGCAAGTTTATACCCATGTAAGACATGAACACAAATTAATTCTGGTTCATGATAAAGAGAAATATTCTGTTGTGTAAGCTCAGCTACTGTAACAATGTTTTTGCATGCTCTCCATATTTTCTAAGCATAATGAGTCTTAATTTCATCTAATGTGTTCATTATATGTGTGTCTCCAACACACCACAGTTATGTCTGGATTCCCTCAGTGCTTATTAAATATTCTTTATCATCAGCAATACCAAGGTGATGCATATGTAGAATTTTGAGATGGGTTTGACAGTAATGTTGTTCAGTGTGCTATCTGAAGTAGTAATGTATGCTTTTAGATTTTTTAAAATAAACTAGTCTTGTTGCGATACCTTTTGTGTGGGTTGAGCTAATAAGACTGAGGCTGTCTGACACTTATATTAACTTTTTTTTTTTTAAGCTCATGGTTCCGTGCATCGTAATTCAGTGTTAATAAAAATCCAACCAGATACAACAGTATGCAGATTTTTATTTACTGCAAAGCTACTCTACATGTTTTGGGTGTCACAGTACCCATCATCAGGAGTACTAAAAACTGTAACTGCAGCCTCCGGTACAGGTCATAATACTGCACCAGTATTATGACCTGTACCAGTATTTACTGCAAAGCTACTCTACATGTTTCGGGTGTCACAGCACCCATCATCAGTACTAAAAACTGTAACCGCAGCCTCCGGTACAGGTCATAATACTGCACCAGTATTATGACCTGTACCGGAGGATGCGGTTACAGTTTTTAGTACTCCTGATGATGGGTGCTGTGACACCCGAAACATGTAGAGTAGCTTTGCAGTAAATAAAAATCTGCATACTGTTGCATCTGGTTGGGTTTTTATTAACGTATATTAATTAACATTTTTGTTTTGAGTCCCTGAAGGCAGATAAATAAGTATGATGTTTTGATAAATTTTAACACACAGTATTTGCTGGTAAATAAAATGCACCGTGATTCAGAAGGTACTACTTATAAAAGGAAATTTTTTGGCGAACATGTACTTTGTATCATTTAATGTAGTTATAATAAAGCTGATGTCAACAGCCCAGAGAAAAAGTAGTATTTCAGAGATTATCAGATTTGTTTATTTTTTAATTACAAGTAGTGGAAAATGAACACATTAATTTGATGGTTACTTTATTGTTTTTTATGTTGCATGCCTTCATTCCTCACAGGCAGTGAAGTACCAACAAATAGTATCTCTCTCTGTCTCTCTCACCACATGTGGTAGTTTGCTGTATATATGTCACAAACCTTCGGTGTTAAAAGTGCAGTATGATACTGGGGATCATTTTTAGGAGAAGAAATGTATCATATATACTTGGCATTTCAGTAATATAAACTTGATGACTCTTCCCAGCTTGATCCATGGAATTGACATATCAAAAGAAAGAATTACCATGAACTACCATTTTTTGTGTAAAAATACTTAACCTTCAGTATTGAAGCATATATAAGAGGTGCGATGGTATAGTCAGTATAATGACTGGCCTGCTTGTTGAACAACCATGGGATCATTTGTTGCATGGAAGGGGTAAGAGATTTTTCTCTTCCCTGAAGCATTCAAACTGGGGTGAAGCTGATTGCTGTCCTCTGTCTAATGCTAAAGATAAGACTTAATAGAGCTACACCTCAACTTCCCCATGTGCCTTTGTAGTGTGTGCTGGGACTTTAACTGTATTACAGCATATACAGTATAAGTAATCTGCGATTTTGCATTGTTTTAAGAGGAGTTCGTCAACCTGGGCTGCATGTGGTTTTGTGAAGTGTTCCAGTGATACTGTGCAGCAAGAGACCATTTACATATACTTCTGTACAGAACATCAGGTTTCAGTTGAGAGTGAATACAAACACACACACACACACATACAGTAAATGTTCTGATACCTGGGAGCAAAGTTTGCTGGATATTACAGTTTTCTGGATGTTAGAACACTATGTAATGTGTATCCTGAGTGTACCTAGCAACCTTATGGACAGACCTTATCATTTAATTTGTCACTTGATGTCCTGTCCTCTTTCCTTTACTACACTTCCTATTCCTGCCACATTACTGCTCATGTAACACGGGGTACATATAAAACCAAGACACCAATAGGTAATAGCTGAGCTCTCAGAGTTAGTACTGGCTGCTGCCAGTCAGTTGTACAGTAAAATGTAATGGAACTCTTAATCAGTTTCTGGTTAGTAGAATTATCTGGATCATTCAGTTCTAGATAGACATCACAGTTTTTTCTGTCTTTATTTTTAGTTTATTTAATGATACCTCCTCTACTGCATAGATTATATAAAGTCAAATATAAGGATAACCGTGGAGTAATGAATTGGAAAGGATGTGAACCACAAAGTTGTGTTTTTGAGATACTGTGTATCACAGCATATGTCTAGACCAGCTTATGAGAAACAGTAGTTCTGTCATGATAGCTGACTTAACAGGCTGAACATCAGACCTGAGACTCATACAAAATGAAGCACAATATCTGAAACACTCACCTTCAGTATCGACTAAAATAAATGTAACTGGATTGATGCAAATATAAATTATCAGTTCACATCTATTATCAACTTCCAGGCTTAAGTGTAAAAAATATTTTTGTACTGTTTTTAACAGGAGGGATTGGAGCCACCATCTCATCTCCCTCATCACTATGAGCATCTTCTGATTACCATAGCTGAGCTGTATGGAAGCACCAGTTCCAGTGAACACTTGAACTTGGATTTAGTGTTAGATTATTGGAATTCAGCTGATGTGTTGCATACAGCGGCAACTGGGTCCACATCATACAATTTTCGCTCATCTTCCAGACAGGTTTGTTTCCGTTATGGACTGTTTCTAGCATTGTTCAGTCATGAATTTATAGTAGAGTTTGAGAATAATTTTGTGAAGTTTAAGTGGAGGTAAAAAAAATACTGAAGTGTTATGTTGCGTGCACTTCTCACGGTTCCGTGGGTATATGTTTTAATTGTTGTTGCTGTATATTGCATTATGGTCTTACTGAAACACCTGTGTTTGACTGTTAGGAATTGTAATTGCTACAAGAATAGAAGCCTGTAGCATTGTGAAGCAGGTACGTCATTTCTCTGGGACCCAGATAACAAGCTGTATATGGCTGAAGGAAACCTCCATTTCTGTTGCATATGTCAGGATTATGGTCATGGATTGACCAAGGTTTGTGAAACTTGTTTATGCCACTGGAAGCCATGTCATCAACTGTACCAACATTGTAACATGCAGATATCTGAAATTCATATGCTTATATTCCCACAGGAGTGTTAACTTCAGGATTTTCTTTGGTTACATGTTATCCACAAATAGCAGTCTTGTTCACCAGTGAAGTGATGGTTGTTTTTCATGTTTGTTGCAGACATCTCTGTTCAAGTTTGTAAGTGGGTGTGCTGATCTTTTGCCCCCTTTGCTGTTTGTACCATACATGAAGATGCTGTGCAGTCTGGCATCACACCCGCAAGCTGCTCGACATGCTTTTAACCTGCTCAAACAAAATGTTGTTGGGAATTCAGTGAATGTCTCCTGGGATCATTTTTTTCAATCACTGAATAGGTACCTTGTGTGTGGTGTCTTTATGTTGGTTCTTTGGCGATATTTTTCCTGAGGTCATTCAGAGTCAGAAGTGTCATATGAATGTGAATCTGATTCTCACTGGTTATGGAGCTGTAGATGTTACCTGTTGTGATGTCAGTGCACATGCATGAGCATAAAAAACACATTCAAATGGAATTCTCTGTGAGGATACTTGGAAAGCATTATGTATGAACACAGAGTAAGGAGATTACAGGAACTCTCAGTGGTCCCAACATGCATAAATGACCCTGATTTACTACTGAAGACTATGCATTCCATAGTCAGTTGTGTCAGAATGGACATCCAAACAAGGCAGTCATTATGAACTTTTATTGACTGATTGATATAACACTCAAACCCCTTCTTTAATCACAGCTATTGAAATTTTGTTCAATTTAGTATTTATAGTTCTGTAACTGCTCCATATCAGACCCATGTTGGTGTGACATTCCTGGCTGAGAGCAGCCTGAGGAGTAAGGTACTGACTGACATAGAGTATGTGGACATTGTGTATATGTTGATCTGCATACCTCTTGCAGAAGATATTATAAGCCCACATCATCTTAAGCAACTTCACAACAGGACCTACATACAAAAACATTGTGTATTGTAGTGGGACAAATCTTTGGTTTTGATTGTGATAGTTTAGCACTGCTAATAGAGAAGTCCTTCATTGTATCCACCCATGTGCCAGTTTAGTCCATGTCAGCACAGCCTCTTATTTTTCTGATATTAATTGTCTAGAGCTTTGTCTTACAAAAGGCTCCTCTCAAAGATGCTTTTCCCAGTATAAATGTATGTGCATTCATATTGAATTCTTCTGATGATTTTGTTGGAGGCAGTGGAAGCACGTGAACTAAGGAATGTCATAAACGGAAGGAAATTTAATACATAATGAGACTGGAACTGTAAAAACTTATTGTTAAATGACAAAAACTATTCCATTCTTGACATCCTAGGAACTTTATATCCAGCCCATAATAACCAGTAGGTCTGTCTGTCACAAGGCACAGTTTCTGCGTAGTAAGAGACTATATCTCTGTACAAGAGTACATGGGATTCCATTGTGTGTTCTGTTTTTTATGGGTATGTATAGTCTGTATATGGACTAAGTTCCTCTGTCCTAAGTACATACTGTTCTGAACATTTTATTTTCCTTCATAGTAAGAGATTATATCATAACAGTATAAAACAAGTATATTTTATTTTATATTTTAAAGCTAGCCTTTTGGAAAGTAGATGAGAAAAAGTTTCAGGAAGGAAAGGAAATATCCATAAAACAGACAAGTCTGAATGTTACTGCATAAATCTGAATGGTTTCAATAAAATGGGAAGGTTGTTTTCTTTAAAAAAAAATCCAACATAAGATTGTCTATGTGAAATGTTGAACATCTTTAATTTTCTTTCATAATATATTTTCAGACAGTTCTGTGTATTGTAGTCTCCAGTAATGTTCCCTCAATTTACAGTTATCCATTGTTCACTGTAATCTTATGGCCACATTCCTTTATTTTAGATTTTCCTCAGTTTAGTGTTTATATCCCTAAAGAAATCATAAGTGAGTGTTTTGCTATAGTACACAATGTCAGCAATTAATGCAGTACTATTTGAGAATCTGTAAGTCACCTACTAGAGTAAGATGTTGAAGGAGATTTTCTCTTTTCTGATAGATATTACAGTAATTTACGTCAGGAGCTGCCACCTAGTACAGACACTGTGTACAGACATAGGAACTATCCACGAGGCATTACCCCACAGGAGATTCATGGTCTTCTGGCTGTTCTGGCAGTGGTCCGTGCTGTGGCTGGTAATAACCATTATGCAGTTTGTCTAAGCAGGGCTGTAGTTCATAAATTAATTTGTATACTTCAAAATAAGTGAGACTGGAAAAGTATTTTCTTATGGGGTTTGCTTAGTTTTCACAAGAATTTGTTGTTGTTTTGCACATCTATTTTTCAAATATAAGTTCTAGATGTTAATATATTCTGTATATTGTGTTATGTAGCTGTTTCATTTTGTACGATTACCATTTGTTACAGAATTGATAATACATTCAACTTAAACTGCGTATAAAGAGTGGGTTATATTAAACTAATATAAATCAAAACTATATTATCTGGGCATTTTTAATGTAGACATCCAGAACCAAACTTAAGCAGTGTAAAACCTGTAGTCTTATAGGTACAAGTTAATGGAAGGGTGCAGCTTTGCCTTTGTATTTACACTTTGTTCAAGGAATGCATGATGTGTATTACCGTCTTGATGAATTAGACCATCAGAACACAGTTTATATTGGTGTCTATTGAATAAAATGGTAGTGCATCCCACAACATGGTTTAACCTCATAAATGGTTATCATTGGGAGGAAAACTTAATACCAACTGCAGTATAATCACACCAAGCTGATAAATTGTTTTCCCCATGATGATGACATGTAAAGTGTTAAAACATATTGGTGATGTGTTGTCATTTTTTTTATTATTTGCAAATATAAACAAGTTCTGTTTTTTTTTTATCATTGCACCGTGCATTTTGTAGTTTATTTAAGTAACACACCAACAAATGCACATATATATAATCTTTAATAATCCAATGATAGGAACATATAGGAGCGTTTTAAGTGTTTTAATGTAAGTTTTAGATTATTAAAGCCTATATATGTGCATTTGTTGGTGTGTTACTTAAATAAGTTCTGTTTTGATAATTTTATGCCATTAATTTGAATGACAACTATAATATTGATACCCAGGTGAAGATTGTATGTTACCATATTTACTTGATGGGAAGACAAGGACCCCACCAGCACCATTAGGAGTAGCAGTCTTAGTCAATGTCAACTGCCAGCACTGCTCCATATACTGTATTTAAAAGGGGCATTATTGAAAGTCAAGTATATCTAATTACTACTTTTGAAAAAATGAATTAATTTTTATTTCAATATATCTCAACATGGACCAGTATTTCAGCAGTTGCAGTGATACAACCAAATTCCTTTCACTTTGTGAAAATATAAAATTCTTTCTGTGCTGATAGATATTTTCCTTCTTTCATCTGCCCTTGTAGAGTTACTGTCTCAAAAAAAAAAGAGAGGAAATTGAGCTTAAACGGTGCTATGATAAATTTAAATGATTTTAACTTCACTTTAATGAAAAATATATTAAGGTACATACTACATTTTGGTACATATGACTGGTATTTCCACATTGTTTCAGAAAATGATGAGATGGCTCGAGTTGCACTCTGTGACAATCCAAACTGGGCGCCTCTCAGTGTTCTCTTGGGCTTAGTTAGCTGCTCTGTTCCCATTCCACTTAAGGCAGAGTTGCTCCTAACTCTAGCAGCACTTGCCAAAACTCCAAGTACTGCTGCTACCTTGTGGCACAACTTGGAAGCATCGCAGATACTAACTACTGTACCAAGCACAAGTAGCTACCAACCACGTGGCATCAAGGTGAGTAAGCCAGTTGTTTTTTCAAATGTGCTGGTTGTCCAAGAAAGGCATAAGATTATAAGAAAAAGTCTCTTGTCACCTATTTCATTAACTACCTGTCATATACTGCACACATCATGTATAGTACTTCTGAAGTTTCCAGTAAGTGCTGGTTACCAGGTTTATAACATACTACAAAGTAGTATGTTACAAACCTTACAGTATAAAATTTGCTGGGTTTTCCACTTGATTGTAGAAATGTGTATCACTTGACATCCTCAACATAGATGTGTTTGAATAATATAATTTTTGAACGGAAATAATTGTTACAGACCGAGCTGGAAGAGATTGAATCCCGCAATGAGGAATTTCCCCTCACAAGGGCTCTGTTGCATCTGCTAGATGTGCTGACCGATGTTCCAGTTCCAAGGTTGCTAGGAGTAGGCACCCGAACCCCAGGCTTTGATCCGTACCTGAACTTCATCATTAACTCTGTATTTCTTCGTTTTAACAACCGTTCTTATAAGAACCCAGATGAGAAGGTTAGTAAAATTTCCTTGTATTCATAGCAGCCTAGTATAATTACATTTCTGTGTGTGTGTGTGGTTATTCTCAAATCCAGGATGTTCTTTCTTTGCCCAGCACTTACAATGTCAGAAGTGTAATTTACAGTTTGGATAATGAGTTTAAAGTAAAATTAAATGTACTGGCTGTTCATAGCTCTTAGTGTGTGTAATAACCAAAACTGAAACATGAGAATTAAACTTGTCAACCAAACCCCAGAAGCAGCAGCATATATTTTTAAAACAGCAGACAGCAACATTTTTCTAAAGAAACATAACTGATGTGAAGTCTGTGTTCAGAACAGTCCTCCTTGCACTATAATCCACAATGTAACTTTTATGATCTTTGTATTTAAAACTGACCAACTGGACAAAGACGACTTGGAAGACCTTTGAAAGAGACTGTTAGATGAGGCTGAAATGAGTATGTTAAGGCCTTACTCATTACATCATCATCATCATCATCATCATCATCATCATCACAGCTTGAAAACTGTCCTAATTCTGCAAGTATATGTAGTGTCTTATCCTATAAGTCATTAATCTTCATCAGTAGCCCAGTGAAAACATTTCACACCAATTAATACCACTTCATATCACATAATAACATGTTCAAAATTAACACATTTGATCTTTACATTATAGAAGTCATGACAGTGTAGTTGGTGTAGTGGCTAGGACATGGACTGGACAACTCTCTGACCATCTCTTCAAGTCCTTCTCAGCTACTCCATTTGAAACGTCATTAGATAGTATGAGATTAAATTAAAATAACACATTTATAATTCTTTCAGTGGGTTGTTGCTAAGAGCTGCCTGAGGCTGATGGCCAAGTTCTTATCCCAGTATGAGCCCCGAGTTGAGGACTTTGTGGGCAGTCATGTAGAACTGCAGGGTGGTGGTATCGCCCAAGTGAACCCCCATCCAGGTTACCATATCATGGTCCATCTCAACACCAAGTCTGAACTACTGAGACTGGTGAGTAAGTATGTGTATTATAGGATGCAGTTATGCTGAATGCTGTGCTGCACATGTTTCTCTGAAATTGGGCTTTTTAAGGATTAAACTACACTGTGAAGTCAATTAGGCCAGTCCTAACATTGATGTGTAGAACCCACTACCATTACTGGGAAAGTGAGATGCTCCACATGATGGGCTGTTGGTGGACTTCTAATTTATGATGAAGTTTATAAACACTTTGAAATTTTGAAGCACAAATTCATGTTGCTATGTAAACCTGGCCAAAAATACTGTTGCTGTAGCAGTGGCAAAAACTTTTCTATAAGCTTCCATTTGTATACACACTGTAACGAAAGTTAATAGCTCAAAATTTTGTAAGTCGGAAACTGAAAGTGATATTGTACAGATGGCTCCATAATTCCAGTTATTTCTAGTTTCTTTGTATTGGTCAATATGTGGCTGGCTCCTCTCTACCTTCCTTTAATTGCATTTATTTATGCCAGATGTGTTTTGTGCAAAGACACCATCGGAACCCTCAATGGGCAGAGATTCCAAATTTTTGTCCACTGCATTTCATGTTTGTTTCAGTGTTCCTGGTTTGTCACATCCATCACATAGGACAGCTTATCTTATTTTGTTATAGTTCTTTAAAGCGGTGAACAGTACTGTTGAAGGCAGCTTCTATTGTCTGTCTTTGATGAGCTACCAATTTCACAGAGGCATATCACATCAGACATGGTATTCAGATTCCATTTCATTGCTGCAACATGAGTTGAATACATACTAACTTAAACTAGCACTGTACAGTCACAGAAATGTCCTTGAATACCTGTTTAATAGTGAAATGTGATGAAACTGGTTACTGAAGTAGTACCACATGATTGACTTTTCTGGTTAGATAAAATCTGGATTAACATTTTGACAGTTTGGCCATTGTTTCCTGGTTTTGTGTTACAGTGGTTTTTCACATGTTGGCTAAACACCACTGCATGTTTTCTCTCCAGACATACTATATGCACATTCTGGAATATGGAATTTCTTCTAGCCAAGGGAGAGAGGCCCAAAGGTTGGGTTATGGACCACCTCATGTAAATTGCTCAAGAAAGAAAACTGCTAGTGGATACAAAAGCTGTTTTAGAAATGTTACAGCTTGTTAGGAGTAACTTGTAATGCACAATGTCCAGAAAAGAATCCCACATTTTTATGCCATATTTTCCTGTGCGTAGTGTATGAAGAAGTTGGTGTTGATATTTACCACATTACTAACTTTCTTGTTACAAACCATACTGATTCTGTTGTGATTGCACTGTATGTACCTGTGGTGCAAAATGCTGAAATTTTTATTCTCCACGTGTTAAGAAATTCTGTGGCTTTATGAAATTCAGAACCCACCACTGGATCTTAATCTGAAGCTGATGATCCAGTTCCTGCTTACAACCCCATTTTCTTTGTGACAGGTACATAACCTTCGTTTATTGTCAGGTCCCCCTTATGAGATTCTGCAGTGAATATTTTGCGTACATTTCGTATTTGTCTTGTGTGTGCTACATGTCATACCCTTTCACCTCCCATGATCTTAACATTCCAAGAACAGATGAAGAGTACAGGTTATGAAGCCTCATTATGAACTGTTTCTCATATATCTGCTACTTCCTCATTCATAGGCCCACAGCACCTTGGCTTGTGTTGAAAGTTGACCAAAGGGCGCTCTTTGTTTGTGTGCAGGTGCTGTATCTTGTGGATGAGGGTTGTCACCTCTTGGACACATATTCACCATTTCCTGGCAAAGAGTCATTGGAAGATAGCATGTTGAGCTGCTTGGATCTGTTAGATAGAGCCTTGGCACATCAGCAGAATTTCTTTAGTTTTTTGAGCAATTCAGGGTGTCCACTACTTCTTACTGGACTCAGCAAACTTCTACTTGGTGTCAACCCTCGTAGTGGGAAACCTGATCACCTTCTGAATGTGGCAAAGTAAGTAAGCTGAGTCATTGGTAAAGTACAGTGTTTGGTCACAGCCCATTGCCCGTAAGGATAATGTTAATTTAAAACATTTTATTTTATGCTCATTTATATTTTTGCTACATTTGCATTTCATTTGTTGAGTTCTTTCAATGGAATTTTATTTTATTTTATTTTACACTCACAGTGTTCTGTTTCATGAAAATTCAGCGAGTGATTCTGCTTTACTGATTATGTTTAAAGATTTTCCTTAGTGTGAGAGACATTTTTATGAGAGAGCTTCACTAGATGCAAGCGTAAAAACTATTTCATATTGATGTTAAATTCTAGGTAGTTGCAGTCATTGTTTTAGTAATCTGTATGATGATAGGCATTGTGTAAATCAACGTGGCAATCTGTTCAAAATTATTTTCTTTTGTCTTGAAATATGGGTAATTAAGCAAGATGGAAAATGTTTGCAGTTGATGTTAAGTTAATATCATAGTGGAAATGAATGGTCATATTGGAGCACATTGCAAACATATATTGTGGTTGGGATTTTTAGAGTCCCCATGGAACATAGCTCTGAAAACCCATGACAAGAAAGTGAAGAATGTTATCCCCACTGCAGACCTCTCTTCAAGCAGCAACCAGCATTCTTCTTTATGTTACTGTATTTCATTTTTCTGATTTCCGACATTTCTCATTTCTGTGTTTTAGGCGATCTCATCAAAAGAATCAAACTGAGGTTTCTCGGTGCAACTAAAATTGTTCTATGAATATAATGTACAGCCCACAGTAGTTTATGTACTTGAGCAATATTTGTCCATAATACTGATTCTATGGTTCAAGTATATTGAGCTGAACAACATAGATTCATGAGTGTTGTATTTGTTTATTTGTTACATCTTAAATATGAAGTATAATACAGGAATATGATTTAATGTCTGATAAGTATTTGTAATGTGTTTTTAACTGCAGTCAATAAAATGTAATCCATCTGTGCTGTAATTTGAGAATATCACCCTTTGTCTCTACTTACATCATGCTGACCCTTGAACTGAATAGCATTTTAATTTTAGCATATAAATTTTCATTACCTGTCTGTAATCTTAATAACATATGATTTGACTGAATTTTGTGTGACTGAAAACAGGCTTTATATGTCTGTGTGACTCCTTCTTTTGTGTTAACATAACTCTGTATTTTATAGATATGTAACATACAATTCATGGTTGCCTCACCATACCCTGTCTGCAGTAAGGATTCTTCTGGCTGTTACCATGTATCCTACATCTCACAGCCAACTTATTAGTGCATTCACCTCATCTCCGGGGCACAGAATGGAGATTCGTCACGGCTTTGTAGATTGCCTTGAAGCAGATGATGACATTGTTTCTGTAAGTTGTGATTTCAGAACTTGTGACTGCATTTTATTGTGTGTGTATTACTCCACAAAGACATAAATAGTAGGGGTGCAGTTTTATCTTGCTTCAGTGTACGTTTTTTGGATCTGCGAACTATTTTCTGTAATGACTGTTGAGTTCTTATAATAGTACAGGAAGCTGGAACACATACATCAGCAGTAAATAAAACACTAGGTCCCATGTTTTAATGAAAATATTTACCAGTATAGAACTGAAGCTGAAGCCTTTGTTGTATGAAGTAACATTTAAACTATCTTGTTGGCCCAGTTATCATGCAGTGTTTTTATTATTAGTTGAGGTACAGTTTTGTTATCCAGTATTTTTGAAGAGAAATGTCACACATGTCACAGGTAAAAAAGTGAGACTCCTGAATGTTATATGGAGATATTAATGCATTTTTTGTTGGTTGTTAAAGTGTCTGTATATATGGAATTAATATCGTATGTTGAGTCATGAGTGACTGCATAAATTAAGCCTTTATGTCGGACAGAACCCATATGGTCTTTCAGTTGGGAGAGGTTCAAGAAATCAGTTAAAATCCATGCAATTTTCATAGGGAGATGATGAAGGGGAGGAAATGAGTGTTGTGGGAAAGACAAAAGAAGCCATTCTGAAACTCCTGCAGCAGTGCTTGGGTCATGCATCACCAAATCTTTCACACTATCTGTTTGGCTTTGAACTCAACAAAGACATTAAGAAATCTACATTTCAGCAGGCTGGTGAGTAAAGAAACATATACCTCACTTGTCTCCTTTCAGAAGTATATCAAGTGCAAAGTTGTATGCTTTTTCCGTTAAAGTACCGTTACAAAATATTTGCATAGAGACCATAGAATTTACATTAAGGCAGTTAGTTTCATTGTTTCCAACTTTAACATTATCCCTCAAAGTTGTTCTGCATTTCTGCTCAGCCCCGAGGATTACTGTCTGAAGAACTGTTAAGTAGTTTCTTTATTTTCGTTCATGGCAGTACCACACTGTATTTACCCAGACATAAGATGTCCCTTTCTTAAAGTATTAAATTTTCAGAGAACAATGTTTATATCAATATTAAAATTGGCCAGGTTTGTATTTTATTGTGAATCAGCATTGTAGAGTTAAAAAAACATGACAGTGTTCAAATATGCATTTTAATACTGTTATGTTAACATTAAAATATTTGGTTAACATACAAGCACAAAGTGATAGTAAGTAATGTTGAATAGACTGCATTAATTAACCAAGACTGGCAGTGCGCATGTAACTTAACATTGTGTTGCATGTGTGTCATTGAATCTTGATTTATCCACCTAGTTTGTACTGTCCTAATTCTTTTCTGGTTCCTACACATATAAAATGCTTTACTATTTTAGTAAAAGGTAAAGGTAAAGTGATCCCGTTACAGGCCCGGTGTGGCCCAGAGGGTGGGTAGAGGTATAGCTGTACTGTTCCATGACCGCAGCACTAGAAGGGGGTGAGTTGTCAGCAGCATGCCCCAGCCACACTTTACGCCAGGGAAAAACCCAGTACCCATTTTACAGGAGGCTGGGTGGGCCCCGGTGCTGGTCTGGACGGGTGGAAAATCTCATCCCCACCGGGATTTGATCTGGGACTGTCCAACCCGTAGTCAGTCGCTATACCGACTGAGCTACCGGGCCCACCTTTATTATTTTAGTGCATACCATATATATAAGATGAAAACCAGCAGGGGCAGCCAGTGGGAATGCCATTGGCATCATAATTAGTGTCTGAGCCTTGTTTGTGTAAACAGGATGCACCATGAGGAAGTGAGGATGAGTTGGATAGTAGCGGGTGTGTATCAACAATGCTTGGGTATATGTAGTAGGTAATTATAATATAGTGCATTATGCAAAATACTGCCAGCATATGGCAGACACAACTTGTGAAATTATAGCAGTTCTTCAATCCCCTGCACAAGTTACTAAAAGGCAGACTGCAAAACTTAACACCCTTAGTAAATGACTGGACCAATAAATTGTTAACAGTAGAGCTCACTTTATGGTAGAAACGTGAGAGTTAAGTTAGCCTCATTATATTTTGCTGAGTATTGATTTGTTGTAAACGGAACTAACATGTAACATTTTGCTGGTTACCAGTGACAGATGGCAGTAACTGAGATTAATTATACAATGTAGTCTGATATTAAAGTTGTACACACAATATAGTGTGTAGATATTCTATAGAGACCTGCCAGTTTTTACTATGAGGTTGTAGCTAGACCACTACTAATAACTGAATGGTAAAATAGTTTAGTGAATATAATACAAAGCATTAGAAAACTTAAGATTCTCTCACATAATGAGTTCATAATTCCTGTTAACAAGATGCTCTTGTGACAGTCATACTTTTAATTGTTCAAGGTTTGCAAGAATGCATGTTTATTCAGTCTCGGCACAGAATTTATGTCTCAAGTCTTCAGACGAAGAAGTCTCCATAGTACCTCATAAATTATGTTACTTTATGTTACTGGAGAGTGAAGATAAGTTATCTGCTGATTATATATTGCCATGTTCCTGTCAAATATTTTTGTCATGTTAGGTGCATAATTTGTGAAAATTTTTCGTCACTTAAAATATCATTACCTTTTTTTGTCATTGAGAATGTAGCCAAATATTAGTAGTCTGCTGAACCACCCGCTGTGTGAAGGAATTCCTGTCCTTCAGCCCTCTCGCTCTTACCCATGTCCCTCCAGACATGACAACTTAAAAGCTGTGTGAGGACTCGATATTTGGAAATTCTGTTTGGCATTGTGTTTACAAAGGGTATGGTTTTATTTTGGTGAAGAAAATAACGACTTTCGGTTATGTTGTGGACGGTTGTTTCCCCACGTGAAAATTTAAGCTTATTTTCTGAGAAGTAAACCCCCTTGTTGTCTGACCAGTCACTAGAGGGTAGTTACTGGATTTGTCTCCCTGTAGAGTGAGGGGTAGAAGTGCAGAGGGATGAGTGGGAGAAGAAATATGGTGTTGAGCAGAGACAGAAGTAAGCACTGTCAAGACTGGGGTGTGTGATGGGGGGGGGGGGGAAGAATCAATAAATCGGCTACAATTACAATGCATTTGAGAAATCTTGTGCTACTATAGAGCTAACCAGCTACAAGAATGCAACATTTTTCCAAGAAAACTTGTAAAAGACCATATTCTTCGTTTCAACTTGTGAGTTTCTAACTCAGAGTTTGTATCATGCCCATCACATTTCTTTGTATGTCTCAGTGTCTCATCCGTGAGTTCTCTCTGTCACTCTATATAGCTGCAAAGTTATGTATCAGATCACAGAGCAAGTGCACATCAGTTATTTGGCAGTATATGGGATGTTACTGGATTCAAATGTTGGCTTGAAGACTTGCTATTCGGAGAGTATTCTTGGTCTTTAGTTCCTACAGGCTAGTACTGTGATGGTTCCTCAAAGGAGGTCTTCTCCAACCCCTCTTAGATGTTGTTTTTCCTTCCTTTATCTTCTGTTCCTTCTAGTGTGTTGTCAGTCAAGCAGATAAATGTTAAGGGTGAAATATGTTACAGAATTGGAGGTGCTGTGAATTATGCAATGAAGTTGACTGAACTGGAGTGTCAGACAGCTAAAAGATTGTAATACAAGTGACCAAAGGGCACACAACATGTAGTGACTTTGTAATATGTGTACATAATTGTCTACTTTTATTCCAGGTGTCATGGGATTCCCTCGAACATGCCTTCACTCTTTACTTGCCATCTTGGATTCATCAGTTACTGCACGAACTGTACCATTTGCAGAAGTTCCTAAACCTCGGTTGTTGAACTCTGCTTACTGTATGTTATATTCTCTGTGTGCAAACACCAAGACTTCAGAACCTGTTCTGCGATTTTTGCGCTCATGCAATGACTTCCTTGCCCGGCATTTAGCAAGCCTTCCATTCACCAGTGAACCACAACAGAGTGAGTTTTTGCTTTATTTTCTTACTGACTTTATCTACAGGTGTAAAGAATAGGATCATCTGCCATAGTGCTTTGGCTAGGCACATCTAATTGTTTCAAATGGCATGCTTAACTTATGTATTAATTTCACTGTCCATTTTATTTGCAAATTGGTTTAAACTCAGATCATTTAAAGGTGCTGTTTTCAGTTGTTCGTATTAAATTTTAAGAAAAGATGGTCATAAATGGTGAGTTAGTAAGGATTTGAAAGAGGCAGTTTTGGCTTATTGTATGTTACCCCAGCATTCACTTTGATAGCATGAGGAAAACAGCAGGAAACAACAAGGAAAGCTTGTAATTTGGCAGAAACTTTAGCTTTACACATCTCAGACTACTGATTCTACACCATTCTTTTTAATTTTTTGAAGTTCGTACTATGGCTGGATTGTCTAGTGCTGTTGTCACTTGTTCTTGTAGGCCCTTTCTCCTCATCTTCTCTGTTGTTATGTGCATATGCAGCTGTTTGGCAGGTATATTTTTTATGCATCTTCAGAGTTGAACCAGATGGCCTGGCTGCTGAAAACCGTGGCTATTGAACTGAAAGTAACAGCTACCCATATGCATCACTCACAGCTGGGCAATGTTGTGAACCTGTTGGTGCGAGAGCAAGGTGAAGAGATGGTTGCAGTCTCTGTAGAGGAGAATGCACCATCAGAAGTGACAGAAGTGTCTACTATCATGCAGCTAAGCCACTACTTGGCAACACCTAGCAGTGAGTACATAATCAGATTCATGTTACATATTAATAATGCTTTTAATTGTGAGCATTGTTAAAGGTAAAAAAAACAATGTATTTCCCTGAATATAAGATGAGAATTATTTACTAATTTGCCATTTAAAAGTAGGAGGTCACCTCGAAATTACAGGCGAAGTTAAACACATTCTGTTGGCCCCCACCCACCAGGATGGGTGTTGTAATAATACCATCTCCTGTATTCACACCCTCCCAGCTCCAAGTTGTAATGAAACTGTAGACTGTGAAGTGTTCTCATGTAGCATGTTATGTTAATATGGAAGAAAGCTGTGATATTTTGAAGATTCTTCTGTCTCCGATATCAGGGACTGGTTGCTCATACATGTATACTGAATACCTTGCAAATACATTCTGTGTTGATTGAATTTGGCCTAACTCAGAAAACAATGTTCCAGTTCAATCTTAGATGCCTCCGAAATTGTAAGAAAATAAATTGGACGTGGTGGGGTGTTTTGTGTAAAATTCAACCACAAGTGGTTGATGGTGTTTTGGTAGGTGCCAAGATTTGTGAACATTATAATCATTAAAATGCCGAGAGCAAGATTTTGAAACTAAATTGCATCTAGCTACAGTCATTAGATTATTGTGATCAAGCCTTGTGTTTGTTTTAAATTCTGATCTGTGTCTTTGTATTTAAGCATTCAGAAGTACAGCTCATCACCGTGATCCACTTGTATTAAGACTGCTGCACTTACTTGATTTCTCCCTGCCAAGTGTGACAGCACCCAACTGGGAATTCTTTGAACCTTCTCAGATAGAACAGGTAATATGAACAAAATACTGTTATGGGTTTTTTTTTATGCAGTCATTGCTGCAAGGAACTTGTGTTTGAGGAATTCTGAATTTATAATTACTAACCAAACTTTTTTGAAATCAGAGTATATTGTATTGCTTGCATATGGGAATAGTAATGTTGACGTAACCTATTGATATTTCTACTTGTAATATTACCCAATGAAAGTTTTTACTTTACCTAAATAGGTGAAAGGGTAACATCTAAATTCAAGTATTCTGGAATATGATCCTGAATTCACTGGTAAGTAGTTACAATTTGACAAGGCAGCCTATCCCAGAATACTGTAATATTTATCAACACTGCTGTGAGAACTTCATATCTAAAAGAATGACATCTAATTTATAAGCATGATTAAAGTATTTAAATCAGTTTATCCTCATGTACCAGTCAAATTACAATTTTTGTAAGTTGGTTGTTGCAATTTTATGACAACCAGTCACACTGCACATACTATTATACATTGCATCCTAGGTTCTTCTCACACTGATGTTGTATGCTTCATCTCTAAACAGTTAACATTACCTGATATTGAGCCTCACATTGAGGTTATGTTTTTAAGCATCTGCATTTGTTCTGCAGTGAAACATATTAATGGGGAAATTTGTCTAGTGCACGTGGTCCAACAATTTTGCCAGTAATTTGATGGCAGTGGTAGTGATTATAAGATTCCATCTATTAATATTGTACACATGTGTCCTGTACTATAAAACAGTGGCTAAAAAACTTCTCCTTACTTCGATCTGACGGTTTTATGATCATTCATCATTTTTTCCTGGGCTGTCAAGTAGGCTTCCGTCGTGTTGAAGTTAATGTACATTGTGCATTTGCCCAAAGGAAGGGACATGTATTGTGCTGATGTTACATATCTTTATATATAGAAGAGGACCAAAATTTCACTAGCATTGATCTGTGTAACATCAGACATAACTAAAAATTTAACATAGTAATTATGTTTACATTATTTTCCATTACATATCATAAAGAATGATTTACAGGTAATTTGTGCTCTGTATTGGAGTACTGATAACATACTGGTGTCTTTCTTTAGGTCCTGATACAGTGTGAAATGTCAGTCGTGGGGAGTGGATTGAAATTAATAGACATGAAGAAGTTACACCGTATCCTCATGGAAGAGCTGGCAGCCATTCAGGGTAGCTCTACTGCTGGTCAGCGACAGCTCATACTGCAAGAGATTCAGGTTGTGTTGTCTTAACCCTTTGCCGGTCCTATTTAAAACCCTACTGCACGGGCAGAAAGTCCGCGTTTTTTCAGTGGGCATTTAAATTTAGGTACTGCACCAGAAACAGGTCTCCCCCTCCAAGAAAA
>Ga0123355_10001339_pt1 | contig 34201 bp, 20 predicted proteins | sample TergutEmb28metaG_3_FD_89872 | JGI IMG/M metagenome (GOLD analysis project Ga0123355, IMG submission 89872) | Embiratermes neotenicus P1 segment gut microbial communities from Petit-Saut dam, French Guiana - Emb289 P1 | ecosystem: Host-associated > Arthropoda: Insects > Digestive system > Gut ...
CACATCTTAATGTAACTTTAACATTCTGACATAATCTAACCATCTGAAAATAAAAGATTAAATCTATCAGTGTGTTGTGCATTTGTATAGTCAGAGAGAGAGAGAGAGATATTTATAAACCATCCATACCAGCTCTGACTCCCACGATCCTCATATCCATTGGGTCCAGGGGAGTATTTCGTCGAGACAGAGCATTTGGGGGATGCCTCACGAACATCTAGCACCGAGGTTAAGAATGCACTTCATTAGCATGGGGGCAATTTTTACCCCTACCACTTCCTTAAAAATATTTTTTTAAGTTTGATTAACATTTACTGAAATATTTATCAAAATGAATTCAGACCCCCGTGTAAAATGGCAGTTCATGACACTTAATTCATGTCCGAACAAAATTCAGCAAGTAAAATTTATTAACAACCCCTGAATACTACAGTTCTGTCAAAGTATGCACCAATATGTGTCAAGACAGGCATGGAGATATTAAAGATATTGATGCTTATTTACACCCACTACTAAGAACGCAGATTACTACAGACTACTTTTAACATTTCAATCTCCTTCACATGTCTTTTGAAAAATAAAGTGCTGCTATCTGTAGGAAAAAGATGGTAGTTACACTGACTTATACACACATCTCTTTGACAATATTAACATTACCTGACATTTCCAACAAAGTTCAATGTAAAAGGGACGTATGTCTCCACCATCAACAAGTTTCAATAATTCTGTCTTCGTACGTGGAGAGGCGACAGTCTCACGTGCCTCAAATGCAGGTACCACATACACTGTCTTGTCTTCATGATGGGTTTCACTAAAAAGATGGCTCTTCACTGCAAAGTCACAAAAATCCTGCAATATGATACCATAAAAAACTATATGTAAGGGTTAATAATAATGCGTTCAAAAACTGGTGAATAAATATTACCATAAGTACCTTACAGTCTTTTGTGTTAGATCAATCTACCTTGTCCCTGTTCATCATGCGAACACTGAAGGGCAGATTCTTAATAATAATGTTTTTTCAAGATGTCAGTCATGTAGGCCCAGGTTCAATCCTCTGCCAGTCCATGTGGGATTGGGGGTAGACAAAGTGGTGCTGGGATAGGTTGCATGCATCAGCCTTCCCCTGTCAGTACCATGCCACCAATGCTATACAATCTCACTAACTTACAGTGTTGTTAAATAACATGCTTCAAAAGAACACATATACCTCAGTGTCATGTGTATATTTATGGTAGATCCAGTATGCACAGATAGATTTACTGTGGTCCTCTGTGTTGAAAAACATCTTCACATTGTGTAGGCACACTAGCCCACATGGCAATTGAATTCTCACTGCTGAACCTGGGACAACTATGGTGGACTAGTCATTTCTTGTAAGCTGCTGAGTCCAGGTGACCCCAGTGAATTTGTGAACCGTATTCAGTGGAATGAAGTTCATACACAATACTTCTGGAAGTACAAGTATGTGTCGTGGAAACAAGTGTTGGATGTTTTGTAAAAGCCAATCCCTTGTCAAAACAGTGCTGTGTAATGGAGCACTACACATAATAGTGGAAGAATTCTGAACAACAGTTTCAGTGTTGGATGAAAATAACATACCAGAATGTGTTTTTCTTTCTGATGAGGCACTGTATGCATCAAGTAGGAGCAAAGAGTAACAGACAATGTTACAGATATCCCCATGTGGTTCAAGAAGTTCCTTTGCATGGCCTCCAAGTCAGAGCCTGGTGTGCAGCAAGTGCACATAAAATCATAAAGCCCGTATTTTCTGAAGAAACAGGAAGTTTCAACTCTCATGTTCAATTAATTCTGCCACAATCCTTTAGGGAATTAATAGAATAACAGAAAATGTACACTTACTTCACACAGGAAAATACCATGGATGACACAGCAAATGCCCTAGTTACTGCAATGAAAAGGTATTGGGCAAATGGCTTGTAACTTGCAGACTGTGGCCATTAAGACTTCAGACTTTAATTGATACAATTATTATCTGTGGGGTCACTAAGAGACAGAGATTCTTCGTAAGAAATGAAAGGCAATATTTAGGGAGAAAATTCTGATATTCCGAGACAAGAGGTCCAAAATGTCAGTCAGTACTTCCAGTGCAGGGGAACAAGTGGGACTCAGAAATTCCTAGCAGATGCAGACCTTCTTATGTGATAAATGCTTCAGTAACACCTGCCATGCTCAGGGACACAATAAAATATACTCCCTGTATTCTGACATCAAGTCAATTTTTTACATTTAAGATGGCACAAAACAAATGGTATTAGAGGATTTTAGATGGCAAAAACATTTTAATGCAACACACCATGAACAGCAACAGTGACTTTTCTGCATCAGACCACTGCAGTGCACTGAGAAGGCCTAAGTAACATCAGCTATAATTGGGCTAACTGCTAATACAGTGCCAAACCCAGTGTTACAATGTATTTTACTGGCTACATTTTCCATTAATACATTCTAGTAAGTTCATCACATATTCATAATCAAAATAGCCACTTATAATGCAGATTCTTCCCTGGTTACACATTTGTTTTTACAACACAACATTAAATTGTAATACGGAATACTGCAAAAAGGCCTATCCATACACACTCAGCAATACATTGTTAAAATTCTCAAACTGTAGCATAAATATAATAACCAGGCATTTAATGGGCCATACACTAAAGGATAACTCAGATGATGGACAACGTCCAAAGTATCAGCCATATGTATTCATTACTGTGCACATAAAAGTCAGTTTGATCTATGTACACATTTGCAGCGGATGTAGTTTCACAGTGTCACAGGTCCCTTCATTTTTGGGCAGGCAGGTGCTATCAGGTAATTAAAATAAACGTCCTCAAAGGAAATATATGCGAAAGTCACAATGCAGATACATGCACGAACATCTGTTTCTTCTTTGGAAGTTACTTTTTATCACCACTTAACACAACCTGTGAGAAATGGCTGTATTTGCTAAATATGAAAACCTTCCATTTTCTAAATTCTATGATTATGAAGTTATGCTTTTTGAGTTCTTTACATTGAAGAAAATATTTTTGTATTACACTATGTAAATACATTATCAGCCCAAGCACAATTTTTCAAAACAATACAAATTTTCCAAAACTTCTTGACAATCACTTTTTTTACATTACACAAGGGCGTAGAAACTGAGTAAAAGCTTAAAATGTAGTAACAAGAACGGTCTTTAAAGTAGTATTGTTTACTGCTCCAAAGTTGCATGGTTGGCTAGAAATCTGCAATCAAATTATACAAAATTACAACTTTGGACTAACACAATATTTTCAAATAGCAATTTGTGAGAATTTTAAAAATTACTGCAAATATTCTAATTAGCTCCATAGAGTGGAGTCCTTTAGAAGCTAGTACGTCCTCAGCAAGTCACGAAGTTCCCTGAATTTCGAGAAGCATTTTGGTTAGCATTACACCCACCACAGCCTCCAACTGGGGTTCTATCCTGAGCCACATGAAGCCAGTCCAAAACATTTCATCCTACACCATCTTATTTATAATATTCCGCAAATGTCATGTGTATATACAACTAAACAAAGACCGTTATGTGCACAGTGTAGGCAAGTAAGAGGAGCGGGCAGCCAGTTTAAACCACAATCACCTATGTTCATCCACCCCTGACCTAAATGTCATCACTGACAGCAGGAATAAATTTAACATCTCTTTACTTTAAGTGTGTGTAATTATAGCTATACCTGTCTAAGGTTAACGCTGGGCACCATGTCAATGTCTACCACAAGAACAAATTCGGCTGAAGTTCCACGCCGGGCAACATTGCGCAGCAAGTTGTTAGGAAAGCGTCTTTTTCCTGCATAATTGTTCTTTTGTTCATTAGTTTTGGGCGCAAGAACCTGACATGGAGGAGAGGGATCTGGTGGTACAGTAAGGGAAGGGCGTCCTCCAGCAGGAAGTGGAGAAACTAGTTGGAATGAAACATTGTGACGAACGGCTGAATAGCAGAGACGCAAGCTTGCTATTTTCCACAGAGCTTCTGACAATTCATGATCTTCAGCAAATACTGCCACCGAGATGGGTCCCTGAAATATAACATGCACTGCCATTCAATTAAGACTAAACAAGTAAATCAATTAGTGAACACATTCACAGAGTGATTCACCAAATATGCCGAGTACTAGTAAGGTCACATCACAGATCCTCCACGAGTTACAAAAAACTGTCAAGAGTCAGCGTCCTACCTACCTGCCATCGCTGCACCATTGGTAAAATATGGTGCAAATGGTTAAATGAACACTGGGTGACTAGAGCAACATCTGGGACAGTGCTAGGAAAACGGGGTGGTGGTTGTCGACTCCCAGGAGCAAGATTTGGAACTACTTGATACTCTCCACTTGCATCTAACACCCTTCCTTGATGCAGTGATCGCACCAGTGACGCAAACGCTGCTTCAGCCTGTAAGTCATAATGACGTCTTGAAAAACAGAAAATACTGGACGCTAGCCGAGCAATAATTTCCAGTTACCTCCTAACCTCATTCCCGGATGAAACTGAGCGATCATCGTCGTTTTCATGGTGATGATGTTTCGCTTCTAATCTGCTCAGCAATATCAGGTGTACAACTTGCAACACTGCTACTACAGCAACTAATACCAGCACCAACTTCCCCCATAGGAAGTGCTGCATAGTTAGTTTGCGTCATGTCATAACGATTTCTGGAAGAAAATCCTTTTTTACACTCGCCAAAAAATCTGGTTCACTAACCGTTTCATCAAACCGTAGATTTGGAAACTGCTATAAAGTTTATAAGTGCCGTAAATAAGCTAGCTCTGTCCAACTTGCGTTCTAAACAGCCCACTATTTCGTATCGCCATACATCCCAGTCATTTGTTATCTGTGTTCGTATCCAAAGCTGCTGCGCACCTCGTGTCGTCGACGATTAAATGCTGTGTCGTGTATCCATGGGTTTTGTCGGAACATTTCGGCTGCCGCACGCTGTAATACGCTGTGTAGCACCAGTGTGTTGCCCCCCCAGTAGGAACAAAATAGAAAATGGAAGCACTGCGAAAGTTTAATGTGGGACGCTGGACCATTAAATACAATAATTGTGATTTTTTGAGGTTGCAAGTGGTAATAGTCATTTTTTAATATGCTAAGAGGAGGTAAAATAAATGCGCTGTGCTGATTTTATTTAATATTGCAATGAATTGTGTTTTAATAAACAATGGCAGACGACCAAACATCGCAGCAAACACGAGTTCTCCTCGTAAATGGACAAACTATTATTTTGCAAGGAGATGCAGGAGATAATTCTATAAACGAAATAAATGCCGATTTATTGCAACAGGCATTACGAGAAGTGTCAACTACAGGAGAAGATACAGTCGAAGAAACCAGTGATGAATACAGTGCACCAATTTCGGAGTCTGAAGATGGTAACGACAATTTAGTGGCAATATTTCAAGGGGACCAAGGCGAAACGCATACTATACAGTTGACAGTGGAGCAGGCAGAAGCTTTAGGTTTGCATTTTTCTGTTGATAACGATGAAAAAACAATCCAGCCTGATATATCAGAACACGCAGCAGAAAATAACTTGTACATATCTGATGAATCAAATACACAGCTGGTATATTCTGAGGAGGCAAAACAGAACTCTGACGATGTTATGTTTGGAAGTGAACTGGATACAACCACGTCTTGTGCGGATATGGTACAAAGCAGCAGAAATCTTGATAACAATAGACAGGTGTTGGAATCATCAGGGGAGGAAATGGGGATGCTATCATCAACAGTTAGCCCTCTCATCAGTGACCAGAATCAACCAATAACATTAATACCTCAATATGTAGATGGCCAGATGACATACACAGTTAAAATTCAGGAAGATCAAAATGAAGGCACTGCCCTTCATAATAGGCAGTTTACAAACGTGGATAGTGAACTAAAAAGTGGACCTCCTGCAGTGAGTCTTCAACAAACAAGTATAGGAGTTACATTAAATAATATGACTAGTTTTGCCAGAACACCATTGCCATCAGTTAGTTGTAGTTCAAGTTCTCCGATCCAAACCGTTCAATCTGTGCCCTTTTCTGCATCTTCTGTGCAACAATCAGTGACCTTACCAATATCAACTGTGCAACAATCAGTGTCCTTACCTGTAGCATCTGTGCATCGACCTGTGAGTGAAACAATGTCATCAGTTCAACAACCTGTGACAGTGCCAGTGTCATCTGTGCAACAGACGGTATTGGGTAATTATCAGTGTTCTAGAACCAGTGGTTGTAACACATCAACAGACAAACAGACCAAGGTATCATATGTTATTCTACCTGGGAACAACACCAATACAAGTTCTTCTGTGACTACAAAGCTTAGCAATACACCATTAGGAAGACTTTCTTCATCATTTGTTTCCTCCAACAGAAACCAGTCACTCATTAATCCAAATGACTTGATATCAACAACTTTAAAAACAGCTGCCACAGTTCCAATGGTGCTTTCAACAACAAATTCAGGAGCTTCAACGCAGGTTGTTGCTGGTACAAATTCTAGTCTTACAGGAATCCCAATTGTGAGTACCAATACAAATGTCATTTCATCAACAAGCATATTGGCACCTGTGGCAACAAGCACATCTGTAGCAGGTGGAATGATCAGAGTTGTGGCAGGAGGGGCAGCTACTCGCACATTACAACCTATAGTAAACAGTAATACTGATAAATTTACCAGTATCCTTGCACCATCATCAGGGAGGCTGATAGCTACTACAAGTAATGTTACAACAGCACCAAAAATTGTTTCTGTCAATCCATCTTCAGTCAGCAAGACTGCCACAACTGCAACACCAGAAGTGTCAAACATGGTGTCAGCAGCTCTTACACGAATGCCTGTGCCAAACTTTAATTCAACAAAACCATTGGGTTCAAGTGAAAATCCTATCCAGTTGGTGCAACATGGTCAGACATTTCACAGGTGATAAGATTTATAGTTTAACCTTTTTGATTATTTTTTTGTGGGTTTGACTCATATGCTTTGACCCTAACAGTTTCAAGTTTTACACAGAAAAATGACAGTATACATACAGTTCAATTTTCAAGCATAAAATGCAGCAAAATATTAGAAGCATGTATTGATTGTTTCTGAATATGCTACTGTCTCTGAAGTTTACTTAGCTGATGCAGAATCACCGAAGAGGGACTATAGGAATGTATACCTTCAGCATGGTATGTTCTTCATATTGAGATTCTTAAACGTTTTATTGTTCACTCAAAATTTAATAGGTGTACAGCTTTTATGAACATTGCTCATGCATATTTTCTTTGGCCACATGTGATTCTGATGAGTAGCACTTGCCACATTCTGTAAAGGTAATTACTGTATTTGAGACAGTACCAAATGCAATTGAATTATTTCAGGTAACTGCAGGATAATTTATTAAACAATAATGCTTTTTAGTATATATTTTCGTACAAATAACAGTGAGTAGGTTAATATAAAAATTGGACACTGCTTAGTTCTGACACCAGTTGTTGGATGTTCATTTATAAAGTCTTGAGAAACTCAGATGCTTGAAGAGAAAACATACCAAGTGTTCAGTTGAAATAAGCTCTGTGACTCTATCTTGTTTATGTCCATGCACTAATATCAATATTTCCCATAAAAAACTGACTAATCCACACATTTATTATTAACACCACTTTATTAACACTGTATCACTCTAACATGTTTCAGCCCTCAAAGGGCCATCTTCAGGGAGTACAACAGATACTTGTCAACAGTATGTTGCAAAAAATGAGTTACCAGATGTAAATTCAGCTTGGTGAGCAGCGTGTAACATATTATACAGCAGCTATGTGTAGCTGTCACATAGCTGCTGCATAATATATTACATGCTGTGTTCGCTAAGCTGAATTTACTCATTTTGATTTTGCTGGTGAAATGTGTCTGTTGTACTCCCTGAAGATGGCCCTTTGAGGGCTGAAACATGTTGGAGTGACACAGTATTAATAAAGTGGTGTTAATAATAAATGTGTGGATTGGTCGGTTTTTTATGTGAAAACACTCTGTAACATTTGAAGTTTTCATTGTAGTGACTGTGAGGAATACTGTTTTTGGGTTGTTACACATTGTAGTCTGGTAGAAAATGATCAACTTTTGGTTGAATGTGCTGCCTCATTCTTCAGGGTAGAACAAGCAACATGAGGAAATATTATAAGCATATAGGAACAGGGTGGACCAAGGCATGGATCTGAGCAAACCAGTAAGTAGTAAGCTGGGGGAAGAGAGGACAGCAGAGAAATCTCGGGGACCCAACTAGTGCAATTTTGCAAGAGTGGTGTGAGTGGAAGATGGGATGGCTGCTTATGAACTAACAGGATGACAGGAAAGGAAGAGAACAGAATTTTGGGAAACTTGTCTTAATCCTAACAAAGAAAGTTTATATTCCACTGCTTGATGTGACTTGTTAATTATACTGTTCCTGTGGATTACCACTGCAATAAATCATGTACATTAAGAAGAGCTGAACTTATTTAATGACAAGTCAGTATCTTGAGGTGTGTCATCCCCGTTGTATGGTATATAACAATGTATTAACGTGTAGAACACTATATTAATCAACACAACAATATTTATCTATCTTTGTGTAATACAACACTACATGTTTCGGCCCTCTATGTGGCCATCATCAGGTGTGTATAGAGGTTAGTCATACAAGGTGCATAGGAGGTGGGGGGTCGAGATCCCATTCTATGGGTTACTTTCGATGCAATTCATTGAGATATTCTGGTATTGACATCCTTAATGCTATGGTTGCACGAGGTGTAACGTGCTTCTGTCTTTTATACTAGAAAGAAACCCACAGAACGAGATTTCGACCCAACCCCCCACACCCCCACCTCCAAGCACCTTGTATGACTAACTTCTAGATACACCTGATGATGGCCACATACCATGTAGAGGGCCAAAACATGTAGTGTTGTATTATACAAAGATAGATAAATATTGTTGTGTTGACTAAATATAGTGTTCTACAAGTCAGTAGCACATAGAATGTAAAGTGAAAGAAGTTACTGAGAGGTACTGCTGGTAATTTGAAGAAAATGTTTTGTTACAGATTTGGATCATACTTTAAAATTAGACAATTGCTAATTGGATAAGATTCTGGTATAAATATTCTTCATGTGTGATATTTGTAACCTACACTGTTTGTAGCGTCCAGTCCTTGTCCCAAGAACAGTTGCGTCAGATAGCAACAGTTCTGCAGCAGCAGCACCTAGAATCAGCTCCTAGAACCAAGAATGTAGTTTATGATGCAGAGACCAATACACGCATCATATACAGGTGAATAACTCTTTGTGAAGGGGACATTATTGTGAAGTTGAAGATTGGTAATGCATGGACAATCTAAAATAATTCCTATTGTAATGTTTCTAACACTAATTCCTTGTAAAGTTCATTTCCTACACTTACTAGTGGAATGTTATACTTCTGAACAGCCTCAAATTAAGCATTTTTTATATAAGAATAATTAAAATCTATGATAGATTCCACACACACACATACACACCCCCATCCAAAGCATTGGATTGTTTGATTAAAATGAAATCACATTTTGTAGTTTTGTGACAGCTGATTATTTCATGTGAAGTATCAGTGCTTAATAAATTTCTACCATATTTTCAGATTCCTTCATTTTTGTGCATTCTGCAATTATAACTTTTATAGTAAATGCATATATTTGTAGGGTTGTATATCCTGAGGACTTGGACTTGAGAGATCCCCGATCACCAGATAGTAAGGGAATAGGCTTGAATTCAGGTTTGGGTTCAGGCTCAAGTAGAGGTCGAGGACGAAGAGGCCGCCCTCCAAAGTCAAATGTGAGAGGAGGTCTGGGTAGGGGCTTGGATGGAAGTTCTGGACGCAGGGTGGGAGTAAATGCTGGCTCAGTTGATATGGACTTTGATGAGGATAGACTTATTCTTGATGATACGGCCAAGGTGAGTTAATTACATCTGTATTGTACAGAAACTGGGTTACTTGAGTGTCATAAATACTTGAGGATTGATTAAATTTTAATTAACCAGATGAGCTTTACAGGCCTATTTAATTCACAAAGAGCAACACGTATTGTATTTCTCTTCTAACTGAGTGGTACAATTTTATGGTGTGTGTTAGCTGAATTACTTCAATATTTAATGCTCATATTTTTTTCTGTGGTGTATGATCATGCAGAATATTTGTTGATTGATTGATCTGTGATGTCAGAATCTACATCATGATTTTGAATAATTTTATCTACATATTTGATGAGGAATGTTGGATAAAACTTTCTGTTAAATTGATAATACAGTTAATATTTCACTGTCCACATGAATAGGTACAACAATAGATTTCTTCCTGTACTGTGGTAACTCTAAGAGTTGGTTGTTGAAGTTTATAGATCTTATAGTGTAATGTTACTTTCATGAGCAGGGTGAACGAAAAAAGCAGCTGGCACGCACAAGATCTGGGCGTTTGTCTCGTCCGCCCAGACATATGGTGAAGGATTATAAGAGACTGCATCACCTTGACTTTGCTGATGCTGATCTGGATGACTCAGATGGGGGTTATTCAGACTATCAAATGAGTGAGCATGAGGCTGAGGATCCACCAGAGAAGACTGACAGTAAGGAGCTGCTGCCAGGTTTGTATCCATGGCAGAGCACTTGCCTTGAAATCCAAATAGCTGGCTGAAGTATCAGTTTATCTTGTTCAATGATATTCCCTAAATATATGCCTGGATCCTTCCCTCCTACAGGAGGCCATTTAAATTGACTTCCTCCAGGTGCCAGCATACACATTGTGCAGTACATTAAATATTGCCCTTGATATTATCCATACATCATAAAAATGTTCAGTAGTTTTGAAGTATGCCATTATGTTTAGTAAGCAGTGCTGTCACATCATCAGCATGTATGGCATTGGTGAAGGTTAGAGGATGACTTCTTGGCTCTTACATAGCTTTAATCTGTAGCCTTTGTAACACATCTTAAGAATGGGTTATATAATTTTTAACAATAAGTCTTGGATTAGGGATCCTTTTGTGATCTACTGTATTGCAATGGACTGTCAGGCTGATCAGTCTGTGTTCACCATTATACACCCTTTCATAGAGGAAACAGAATATTCATACTAAGGAATTACTTTTGTACAAAATACTTACTTCTACCTTTTTCCTAAGGCATTTCATATTTGAGCTACTCTGCAGTGATGATAAAACTGTGTAGTATCGAGACTCTGGTTATGAAGAGAACTACATTTTGAGCTGCAAATTGATTCCACCCTTGTGGTTTAATTATTGTGCACATTCCTACAATGTAAACTGCTTACACTCTATTGCATTTTCTTATGCTTATTCCATGCAGGGCTGGCTGTACCAAAACGCAAAATCTCATCGCATTTCCGGTGTCCAACATGTCAGAAGATATACCTTGGATACAGCCGAATGTCCCGACACTTCGAAATGTATCCAGATCATGGTAGTGTTGACCAGTTGCAAATGCCAAATCAAACAAGCAGCAGCAGTAACAACAACAACAACAACAATAACAATGATGAAGATCAAACACCTATCAATTCAGGTGAGAGATATTATAAAAATCTTACGGCTACTGAAGGACTTGTAAATTTGTGAAGATAAGGAAGCCATTTTGTTTTGTACAGAGGGCCTTCTGCATACATGGAAGCCACTGTTTCTGAGTGGGTTTTTTTGTTGTTTAATGTAAGGAAAATCTGTTAAGGAGACATGCTGGCTTTTGGTGGTTAGCTGCACTAATCCATTCGTTTAGTAGTATCCCATTGTCTGTAAAGGGAAATGTATGTGGTTAAATCATGCTTGATTGCTTAGATTGACAACTGTTTCTCTTGCCTTAGCTTACACCTCACAGAGAACACAGTACGTCTCACTTATACAGACCTACAGTGGTGAGATACTGTTAGTAGGCGTAGATCATCATGTTATGCAAATTTTAATGAAAATCCCAAATATGAAATTCATGAAAATCCCATGTAGTGGGAGTCATGCTGCTTGTGTCCTTTGCAGATGTGCCCCCCCCCCCCAAAAAAAAATATATATATATATATATATATGCTTCTGTAAGTCACCAGAACACAGGGGCAGCATGAATTATGCAATGTGTATATTATGTAAACATCACAAAGTGAACAGTGTCCAACACTATTACAGTACAGTATCCTTCTTGCTATATTGCAGAGCCTAATGAGACAGCCAAGGTTGGTATTGCTGTCACAGGCAGTGGTCTGAATGGTATAGTTCGCACGGGCACAGGAAGACGTCGTGGGAAGAGAAGAGGCCCCTGGGCATATACAACCCCTGAAGCTCGTTCTCAAAGGCGAAAAGGCAAATTGCGAGAGGTTTGACATTATGTTGTGTAATTTTATAGCTGCTGCTGTTCACAGACCAGGCGACATGCTGACCCCCCCCACTGGGGTCATATCGTCATCTAGGAACTGTATATCTGTTATGATCTGTGCCTTCCATTATGTAGAATGTAACTTCTTTATTTTTTTATGAGAAATAACCAATGAGTGCTTATACAGATATGTAAATTTATTATATTATAATCAGTGTAGCATCCTACATGTTTCGGCCACCTGTTGTGACCACCTTCAGGGAGGTGTTCTCTGAAGGATATATTACATAGAACATTAAAACAAATAAATTGTTGTTCAATAATTAAGGTTCCTTAGGTCATAAAAAATGCAATAGGGAACTTACTATAGCATTAAGTGTAACTTATTTATTCCACTGAGCTATCATTCTTTTTCAACATAATCCCCACACAAGTTCAAAAATTCCATCATGGCAGAAATTAGGCTCTGGCATTTGCAACCATTCATGAACAGCAGTGTCCACGTCCTCATTATTGTGAGATCAGTGAACACAACAAGTTGTAGTCTCACTAGGCATGGTCAGGAGTATTGGGTGAATGGTCCAGAAGTTCCCACTGAAATGATGGCAACATATGTCCACTGTGTGCGGGTTGCACTGTCATGCTGAATGATCGTTCCTGATGACATTTCCAGGTCTCTTCTTGCAAGAAAGTGGCTAATGCACTGGAAATAGAGAATGCTTTGACATTTTTTGACAGCATTTCCATTGGGTTCATTGTAATAACGGAACATTTACAGTACATTGGCCACAAAAGCTTTGTAAATTGACAAAGGGCATGCAAGAGAACAGATGATAGTTCATAAAACAACCTATAGATGAGGTTATAACTTTTTATATCTCCCAATAATGTGTCTCAGGAAATATCATGGCTCCTTTCAAAGAGGCATGGGGACTGTCTGTATGATTTCTGCTCAGAACTGCTTGTTATTTCTAGTGTGAAAGTGGTATCAGCCCTGATGTGTTCATTGAGTAAATACATTTACCAGTGTTGCTTCTTGAAATCATCTGTTTTGTCCTATGGATAAACAGTCACTTATGAATGTAAGCAAATATATTATATTTGAGAGGAGGAAGTCTGAGAAGTTTTACAGCTCTGCATGAACCACATATTATTACATTTGTTGGTGTGTTCAGGTATTGGCAACATGTGAGGCAAGTGAACTGGCAGAGGTTGCAGGTCCTGCTGTGGCAGGTGTTCTGTCACTCTGGGACTTGCTGTTGCTTCGAGTGGAGGCTGTGAGGGCAGAGGAGAGCTATGTTGTCACGTTGTGTGATGAGCTGCAATCACTACTGGAGAAAGTGCAAACTGTTGCTAGTGAGATCCTTAAACCACTGGATATCAAGTCTGAGAGCAAAGAACACCAGTTGGAGGTAAATCTGTTATATTGCCCAGAATATTACATGTTTTGTGACCAAAGACACGTCAGATTAAGCTGCAATTTGATGTCAGCACCAGCTTTGAAGGACATGGAAATATTCCATGGCATGACACATAACAGTAGGGGTAGTTTTATCTTTACTTTTTCAAGTTTCTAAATTTTGACTCCGTAAGATGGAGTTTGTATAATCAGTGCATGGTTGATAACAAATACAAAATTCCAAGAATGAATTCTGATTTATCTTTCTCCAGCTTCAGGATAAACTACTTTGTGCAACTCTTGGATTGGCCAGTGGGACATACCTGGTGGACGATCGTAAGTTGCAGCATTTCAGTAGGGCCAAAGACCCACCTGTTGAACAAACTGTGAAACGCATGAAAATGAATGCACAGGACAATGATCAAACGGAAAATGAAGGTACAAAAACTGGTAGTATGATTGTGAATCATGATGTGAGGGAGGAGTGTGCAGTAAAAACTGGTGGTGGTGATGGTGATATAGACAAGGGCCATGTTACCAAGAATAAAGAAACTGACTGTCCAGAAGTTCTTTCAGCTCTCACTTTAGTTGCCAAATCAGCCTTAGGTCAGGGGCCTGAAAGGGACCAATCTCATGTCCTTGCTCGGACATCAGGGGATGACAGTTCTAAAGTGGTAGGTGAACTGACAAAGAGTGAAGTTTTCCTGCTGTCAGGTGAGAGCAGTGACATGTGTGTAAAACTCGCATCTGGAACTGATGGACATGTAATAAGTTCAGGCAGAAAATTACACCAGTCAGACCATCCATCAGAATTTCCTACCTCTGACCAGCAGACGCAGGATCTTCAGACAGTGGATGATATCGTAAATGAAAGACTGAAGAATCTCACTGGTGGGACCAGTTTAGTGGACTTTCCAGTGACAGCATCCATGAATGTGGTATCTACATCATCAATTGATATCCCAAAGCCATCCATTGTCTCTTCACAAGATCTGATTAACAGGCTTGGCCAGTTCCGACCTCTGCGATTACCTAATGATATAACAAGTAATGCAGTGTCATCTTTTGATCCAGAAATGGCCTTAGCTGCAATGGGTGAAGGTGAGCCAGACTCTGTTAATGCATCAAGTCAACACTTCCCTTCTACATTACAGCAAATAGAAACTGTACCTAGTGATTCTGGTTCATCATTTGACCCCGAAGTTTCATTGGCTGGCATGGGTGAGGGACAGCAGTCAACATCAGTACAGTCTCAGCATACCAGATATCAGCAAATTGAAAACGTGGCAAATGGATCAGCATTCACTCCAGAAGATGCTCTGGTAGCAATGGGAGAGGGAGAACACAGGACTGTTGAAGATGTAACATGTCGGCAGTTTCAGAATACCCTTCCCCAGATTGGAGATATCACAAGGGATCCGAGGCCTCAATTTGATCCTGAAATGGCTTTGGCTGCAATGGGAGAAGGGGAACAAGTCACAAATGGTGGATCAACAGAAAACCAGTTTCAGTCTGACCTACCGCAGATCAATATGGATATGTCAGACAACAATGGAACATCATTTGATCCTGATGTAGCTCTGGCAGCAATGAGTGAGGGGAATAGATCACCAGCAAATGAGATGCAGAACCAGTTCTCCTCAGTAGGAAATGTGTCAGGTAACTCGTATAGTTCGGGAATGGATCTTGGTGACATTGGTGATAGTGAAACTGACAAATCGGTTCCACAGTGTACAGAGAGTGTGACTAATGTTTCGAGGTTTGTTCCCGATATGTCTCTGACTGCTATGGAGGAAGCACAAACCATGACAGCCAGTGAATCAACACACATTCCTTATCAGCCGCCCTTACCACAGTCAAGTGCAGCAAGTGAACCAGGTTCTTCATTTGATCCAGAAATGGCATTGGCTGTGATAACTGAAAGAGAGACTGTTCACACATGCACATCTTCACAGAGGGCACATGCAGGTGTTCCCATTGTCAACTCGGGTGCTTTTCAGTTGCAATGTGCACCTGATCTAGGACTAGCTGATGCAAGTATGGATGTGAGTCTAGATGAATCAGGCCCTGAACTTGACTTTGAAGTCCTGAGTGAAGAATTCAACAGGAACACAAGGCACAGATGATGCAACGAAAAGGCCAGTGGAGCCCATTGTTAACTCATGATACTGTATCTTATTGGAGGCTGTGAGTCAGTCTCAGAGATGATATTACCATTAGTACATCATTATAGAAGGTCAACTTTGTCATATGAACAAAGAAAAGTTACCAGAATAGACATTCTGGGCATATTCAGTTGTCTGTGAGGAAAATGACAGCTGAAACAAAGACATGTAAATACAGTAGTGCAAACAAAATGCCAAATAGTTCTGAAGTATTTGGTTTCATTCATTGTTCTTCTGTTGCCATTTTATTTGTGTGGTCCTTGTGGAAAATCAAATTTTGTATATTCAGCACAGGAAAAATACTTCTTGCCCAGCAAGTTGCATATTTCCTGTACAAGATATCCATTTGGTCTGACAAGTCTCGAGTGCATTAGATATTACTTTTTCTTATTTTATGGTAACTGATTTGTTTACTGTGTAAATAATATGGCATGACTGTATATACACATAATATTAAATAATGTGGTTTGTAAAGTTTAAAAACTGTGATGCCCACTTTTGCTATCTTGATGGGTGACTGCATCATTGTTACAGATGACTTAAAATACATTTATATAGGTAATTTATTGACCTTGGTTTATATTAATACAGTATAAATAACCACACTAACAAATGGAATAAGATACTTTAATAGCAGGATGAAAATGGATGTTTTTCATAAGCATATAAATGAACTGTATGCAGAAATTTAAAACTGCATACTGTTAATAAAACTCATGAAGGAATATCATTGATAAAATCACAGGATACTGAATGTTAATTGTGATCTTACTTTCACCAGACATTCTCCATGTAACTTCCTGCTGACAGGACAAAGAAGCAACTCTGCAATATGTGGAATTAAGTGTTTATTTTTTGTAGCTGATAACTGCAAAGTCATTTAAAAGTGCTACAAATTTCATTAGCCAAAAGAGCCGACTTAAATTTCCAGCAGTTGCAGTGGGACCTTTTTTATTTATTTATTTATTTAAACAATGTCTAGGGTGTTCCAGTGAATCACGTATTATTTGGGATGGTGTTCTTTCACTAATTCAGACCTGGTAGAAGAAAGTTCATTGTCACATAGTGGCAAGGACTTGAATGTTTAGTTCTTTATATATATAATTATATGAAGACATTTTTGGCATGTTAGAAATGAGAAGTTGCAAAAGAGTTGTTGTTTGTCCATCCTTTTGTCTGCCTGTAGTAACTATAAAACAGCTGAAAAGATATACATGAAATTTTATATTCAGTAATATTACTCAGTTTATTGGCACATACCAGTTTTAGTGCCAATTGGACAGTAAAAACAGACACTTTATAGAAACATATATGTGCCTTTGTGCACATAACTTCCTAAGCATTGATGGGAGTGAAAAATGTTTTCAACAAAAGTTGTAGAAACATATTTTGTGTCCAGTACACTTTTTCCTTGTCTTACAGTCTTGCAAAGTAAATAAAATTGAGTCAACATGCCAGAAATGTTTAGTAAACGGTGTAACTTGTTCTTATAATGGATTGGATCTCTTCAGCACTATGTCCATTATTTTTGTGCAGAACTGACCTATGCAGATTAGTTCCCAGTCAGTACAAAGTGCATCATACTCATGTATAGATCTGAAATCCCCAGTTTTGATCTTCTCCATTATTCCTAATAAGGTTCCATGGATTTTGTTTTTCTTCAGCTTCCTTTCCTGTCTTTTTGCCAGGTCAGCCCACTGTATGCACGTTTTCATGTCCATCTTTCATTCTCTCCCTTAATATCTTAGCAGTTTCATCCATCATGGCATTCAGTAAGATTGGTAAGAGAACACTTGCTAATTACACTACTTATTTTGAACTGTCAGGAGAATCTTAATTTTACTGTGTAACACAATTGATACAGTCAATGTTTGTTAGCTTCTTTCTTTTGTAAAGATATTCTGGTACTCTCATCTCAAGCTTGACCAAATCTTTTGTGGTTTGATACTGTCATGTGCTTTTTCAAAATCCATACATACATTGACTACAACCTTGCCAAATTCCTAATACTTGGCATCTAATTTTGTCATTGTGAAAGTGAAGTACAGATATGCATTGCTTAACGACGGGGATACGTGAGAAATGTGTCGTTAGCAACTTTGTCATTGTGTGAACATCATACAGTGTATGTAAACAAACCTAGATAGTACAGCCTACTACACACCTAGGCCACAAGGTATAGCCTATTGCTCCTAGGCTACAAACCTGTACAGGATGTTACTGTACTGAATACTGTAGGTAGTTGTAACACAGTGGTAAGTATTATAATATTATATCATAATATGGGACCACCGTCATATATGCAATCTGTCGTCGACTGAAAGGTTGTTATGCGGCGCATACCGGTATGTTACAGATCCTTCCAAGTGACACAGTTGACTGGTAGAGACATTTATTTTGAAACTTAAATAAATTAAAAGAAGTAATTGCTGGAGAGAGCAGTGGAAGAATACAATATGGTGGTGAATGTTGTTAGATTATAAAATAAATTATGAAGCAGAGCTATCTAAGAACAATGGTAGGAAGTATACTGTACAGTATTACTACTTAAAAAGTCATAATGTGGACCCTTGTGAGAGAATGACAGATGACAAAGCAGCTGGCAACAAACTAAAAAGAGAAGGTTGTAGAGAAGAGAGAAGGGCCTGAAGGTTTTGGCCTGCCTACCTGTATGAAATAGAAATGATACCACAAGGAAAAAGAAGACAAGTTAGTTTTATAAATGTCCACCGCATTTCTCTAATCAAAATTTCCTGGTTGCCATAATATCACAGATTTGAGTACCCCAACAATATTAGGACAGCTGTCCTGGTTAGATAATAAGCACAGCTGCCCCCACTACATTCAGTTCATCACTCACATCCAAATTTTTCATTACCATTTTTAGAAAACAAAGTAAACTGAAGACAGTAATAAACAAGATAAGCAATGCATGTGTAACATAACAATTTTGTACACTTGCATAACCAGTGTTGCTGTGGAAATGTACAAATGCATTCCCTTTGTATTGTTGCTAACCTACATATAGCTTTTAACAATATAAAATTACTGACTGTTGCCATGGGAATGCAAGAATGGAGTTACATTTGCACTGTTGTTGAGCCACAAAATATTTCGTACTGCTTTCAACAATGTAAACATTCTTAGGTCTTCATGTAAAGTGCCTGACATTGTTTTCTGATTTTAACCAAAGATTTTCATAAAAGTTCCCAATATCAAATATCACAAAAATCTGTGTTGATACATGCAGACAGATGGACAAACATGACGAAACTAGTAGGCACTTTTTGCCATTTATGCGGATGCACCTAAAAACTGAAGGAAAGACTAATAATATTGCTGTTACATATTTTTAGTTACAGCTGTCATCTAGTATCCCAGAATTCAGAATGCAAGTCCTTGCAGTATATCAGTCCCTGGGGAATACCATTATTACTGGCTACCAAAAATTTCTCCCATGGGCACTGGGAGCCGACAAATGAATCGGTTAGTGCAATATGGAAGTTTTCCACATGCATGGTTATGAAAACTAGGCAACATGTATGACAACAGATCTTAAGGTGAGCAAACATTTAAAAACTGGCATGTGTTTTTATACAACTTCTCAATTGCTCTGCCAATTCATGCCCACAAGAACAACAAAAATCAACATTGGAATTACTGAATTCCTGTATGTATTTTCTCCAGAAACCACTGACATACTGATAAAAAGATAATGTGTAGCTACCCCTTGCCCATTCTTTAAGAGCATGCAGGTGGGGCTGTCATGAAAAGCCAACAGTGCCTCAGCCAGTCAAGAAATTCTCTACACTTTGTGGAATCACAAGGTTCATTACTGTGTTCCCAACGATCCTACTACTTGCCTCTTCTGAACCAGATTAAACCAATCCACACCCATCATATTTCTTCAAGACCCATTCTAATAATATCCTTTCATCTAAGGCTATGCCTTTCAATTGGAAGGCTTCCCCCACCAAAACTCTGTACGCATTTCATCTGTTCCCCATATGCCATATGCTCCACCTGCCTCATTAACTTTGATGTGATCATATAAATAATATTTTGTGAGGAATACATATCATGAAGCTACTTATTGTGCAATTTTCTCGTCTCCTCTTATTACCTCCCTCATAGTCCTAAATATCTTCCTGAGCACCCTATTCTCAAACCCCCTAAGTCTATGTTCTTCCCTTAACATGAGAGACTAAGTTTCACACCCAAACAACACAAAAGACGAAATTACAGTTTGTGTATTCTAATTTTTATATTCTTAGATAGCAAAGAGAAAGACATCAGATTATGGAAAATGGTGGCAAGCATCCCCTGAGTTTAATCTGGTGTCAGTTTTTTAATGCACAAATTGAAGGTATGAATATGTATTTTAAATAACCTAAGCTATCCATACTTATAAAAGTTGTAATGACAAAACAAATTGTGTAATATTCAGAATCTGTAATACATGCACAATGGATCCATGTGCTAGGTGCACTGCAGTTGCATCAGCATAAGTGGTGGTGCAGATGGAGAAAACTGGTTGCGGTCTGTGATTTCTGGAAAAAAAAATTAGGAGCGTGGGAAATTTGAGATTCTTATGGCAGTGACTATGCAGAACACTGTCTTCTGGGATATGAAGCCATGATCGATGTTTCAGAGGAACCTCAGAGCTGAAAAATGCAGTCATCAGATTCCTCCGGAATGGAAATAAATTTCTACTAGACCACATGGCATCACATCCAGGAAGGCAATATTCTTCAAATCAGCAGTGTTAGTTCAGATACTGTTTTAGGCAAAGGCTGGGATGAACAAAGCTTGAGACCTTCCATTTACGCACTGTTCAAGCCATTCACAGTCTCAGTGTCTGTGTAAAGGCAAAAAATCAGGACAACTGCAGGTCTCTGAAGAGCTGGTGGACACCGTCCGTCATGTTTTGTGAACATTCCTTGAGTATACAAGATGCATGTGCAGGGATTTTCTTAGTCAATGGTATGAAAGATTGTAAAGAACTAACATAATGTGAACTGACACATTTTGAGGATCTGGGGCTTAAAAAATTCTCACAATTTAATTGGGAACACAAAGGACAGTCTTAAAGTTAAATATGCACTATGCACTATCTGCGCAGACTGGCCCCACCCCTTTGCAACAGGGGACATTATGGAAATGACATATGATATGTTGGATCATAAGTTGATGTCACAGTTTTATCAACACCTTTATGACATAACCTTTCAACAGGATGATGCAATTCTCTAAATATGAACGTAACATCTTCCCCAAAATGTTGTGCCAAACTACACAGCATTACATATGAGAATAAAGGAGGGCTTCAGACATACATATTACACATGAATTACAAAAAATATTTAAATGAATATGACTCAGTTGGTTCTATGAAAACAGAGATGATGTATGTCAAATGTTACATATCTATGGAATATCATTTTGATAAGAAAATATGTCCAAAGCAGTTACTAGATTTTCCTTCCCATTATAGCCATACCTGCACACTATCTATCTAGCTAATGTACGTTTGGAGTTAAGTTATAACTGGTGTACCTGTTTGGAGGTACAGTTAGTGATGCAACATACATCACACATGAAGCCACCAATTTTACTGGGATATGACCACAGAAATATGATATGTTGGAGCTGAAACATTCTTAAATCTACATGCTACTGATATACAAGGCATGCCACAGTTACTAAACACAGTTTAGTCTCTGAACCCTTTACAACTAAAACCAGTGGTAAATCTGATAAACTGATGATGCAAAGATTTCATCATTCTCTTTAATTGCTTATGATGCCTGTTTTATATATATCAGACTTCAGGTACAATGAAGGGATAATAACTGTGTGGTAATGAGAAAATGTGGTATTTCATGGCGAATGTGAGGTCATGAAAGGAAGACAATGGCCCCAGTTTTACCATAGTAGGAGCTTCTGGATCACAAACAGGTCATTATGACAGTGGGAAGTCGGTTATGTTTCTGCAGGCAAACTATATATACATTTTATCTATACAGTAAGCTTATTTTTCCTCAAAACCTTCTCTTGTGGGGATCTTCTTAACGTTGATATTCTTGGTATAGTTATGTTTCTGCAGTTTAAAAAACAAAATGAGAGTATATACTTGTACATTTACATATAATTTTTTAATGAATGTGTACTTGTTTAAGTGTATGCATGACACCCCACCCCCAGCAGTTTTCATAACTTCTTCCAAGTAAGAAAGACTGTGGATCAGGGCTGTGTGTACACAAACTGAAAAGTTAATTCTGGTCTTTTAGGATGTGTTGTGCTACTGAGTTAGTGTTTCCTGACACTTCAAAGACATTCTTTCAAAACCTCATGAAACACTAATCCAGCAACACAGTTTCACATCCCACAAGACTGGAACACTCAACAAAACCAGTGTGGAAACCTCAAATCTCATGTAACTTGAGTACTATTGTCACATGAACACAAAGCTCATTTTATTGTTGTGGTGTTAAGGTTTTGGGCACTAATATAATAGAAATGTCATATTTCTACCTACTAGACCACCCAGTGCCCTAAGCAATGGACACAGCACACCTAAAGTAAACAAAATCCTTTTATAATAATGAATTATGTCTGCCACCCAGTAGGCTACTCCAGTTTCTGCACAAAATGTCATCCACAGAAATATTCTGCCTGGAAGTCTTTAAAATATTAACAGATGAGAGAATATTTCTCTTAAAGTTCTAGACCTGTTGTTGCTGAATAAACATAAATTTGAGTTCTGGAAGAAAGCGTTTCACAAATATGTGAAAATAATTAGCTCTTCAGGTGTCATCTACATGGTTTTATCCTGGTCCGGCTTTCTTTACTGGGTTCACCCTAAAAAGCGGGAAATATTGTCACTACCATGGGCCTGCGGTTTAGAACTAGCACCAATCCACACCAGTTACCTCATTGCTGCTTCATCTCAAATGCAACAATTATAACCCTTACTCACGGTCTGTTTCTTGTAATGCACAGAAATATATTTACATAAAAATAATAATGTAAATACAACATAATGTCCTTGTCGTTTTCAATGCTTATCTCGTCTTTGTTATAATTCGAGTGACATAACCTCAGATACTTTCGATGATATACGGACGCCGCCAAAACTAACTAGGATTTTTAGATTCAAACACGTGCGTTCTCTCCAGTAAACTTCTTTGATATACTGCTGATTATCGCTACACATTACGGAATGCCTTACACTTACGGTACCCATACAGTAAATTAATCTGTATGATGTTTATACTATCAATTGTAATACCTCTTGACCCAAGAAATTTAAGCGTAGACGTTGAAGAACGATATATGACTTAGGCTCGAGAAAAGGCTTATTTCACTGCGTAGTACATACTGAAAATAGGTCTTTTAGTCTTCATGCCTTAAGCGGGTCGCATATCAGTTTGCTTGACATGAGCCATAATATGCCATTACTCTCTCGCAGAGCTTCTACTCTCATACTAATTACATAATTTGTACAGGGGGAATAGGTATCATGGATGTTTCTGTGGCCGATTACGGCACGTCCCTAACCAGCAGTGAGAAAGATTATATAAGACCACGGATTACCAACATACAAACGAGCTCTGTTTAGTACCCTGTTCATCAAAATTGCTAGTCATTCTTAAAGTGCTGTTTTTGCCTACGTCTGTATAACAGAGTGGTTGTATATAAATTTCTCTGCAGTCAAGATGGAAGAATACACATCGGACAGTAGTGAAAGTGATAGCGTGCACCGGACAATTGACTACTCGTATTTAATGCTGGATACAAACAGACTTTTTCACAATATTGAGTGTTTTGCAGAAAAGGACAAACAGTTTGAAAATGTGGATACGTTATTATTATATCACAACGTGATTAGTACACTGCCATTAAATATAAACAAATTTAAGAACTTAAAAGTGCTAGATGTCAGTTCCAGTGGATTGTTACATTTGCCGGAGACACTAACAGAATGCCCTCTCACATCTCTTATTGCTAAGAATAACAATTTGGACTGTGATTCTTTTCCAAAATCCTTTGGTTCCCTCATCACTCTCAAAGAACTCAATATTAGTGGTAACAATCTTGCCTTCTTTCCTGAGCAAATACTTGCAGTTACAAGTTTGAAATATCTGTATATTGGTGGCAATAATATACGGGAAATCCATAAAGACATTTGGAAACTAAATGGGTAAAGATTATTTCTCAGTTAATGGTTTAATTTCTTCGAATTTTTAAGCATCATTCAATGTTGTTTAATCTTTGCAGGCTTCAGGTCTTGTACATTGGTGGGAACAAACTGGTAGATGTACCAGATTCTGTTGGAAAGCTGAACCAGTTGCAAGCTCTCAATCTAAGTGACAACATGCTGGAAAGGCTTCCAGCTGCAATTGCAAATCTCAAGAATCTCAAGTCACTTTTACTTCACAAAAACAGGCTTCGTACTCTTCCAACAGAAATAATTGCTTTGAAATGTTTGACAGAGGTTTGTATTGTTTCTGCATTGGCAGGAATGATATGTTTTTTTGGCATATCTTAATTGGAAGCAATTTACTGCATGTGCAATTTATCTTTGGGCTAAGCAGAATGGGAAGCTTTGTGCACTGATCCCACAGCATGTATTTCTAGGGACATTACCACACCTGTATCATAAGAACTTAATGGTGACATTCTGCACCGTGGTGGCAGGTGCCATAACAATTTGTGACCACTGATTTTTCAGGAAAAAGTGTGTTGTAACTTCTGGAAAATACAATGTGCTGATCCACACTCCATCAGGAAAAAAGAATTTGCATATTATCTATTCATAAATTGGAGGCATATTGAGTTGCGCTTAAGTTGAAGCATCCCTGTTGTGTACGTAACAATAAGTTAATGATAATGTAGGTCGAACACAACTAGTTTGTTAGCAGGGTGTTAAAGAAACATGTTTCGGCCTACTCGGAGGCCATCATCAGGTTTGCAATGTTGGCTCTAAGAGACAAATAATAATGTGAGTAGTGGATGTTGAGATCTCATCAGCGATGGGCCAACAGAACCCAAGGATGACGAACCCCGCCTTATCTGCTTAGGCGACTCCAGTCACCACATTTCAGCACCCTCCTACACACAGTCTTTTCTCATATATACTTTGTACAGCATGATGATGAGATCTCAACATCCGCTACTCACATTATTATTTGTCTCTTAGAGCCAACACTGTAAACCTGATGATGATCTCCGAGTAGGCCGAAACTTGTTGTTCCATTAACACCCTGCTAATAAACTAGTTGTGTTTGACCTACATTATCCATAACTTATTGATTTGTGCTCTTTATTTGTAGAGCTGTATTTGTAGGAATTGTGCTGAGCATGAGCTGCACTTCCTGTCACACACTGTAAAGTTATGTGGTGCAGTGTTCTAACCAAGCACTAATATCATGCAATTTTGCTAATGGTGAAAACAAATCTCAAAAATACCAAGTCATTCATGTGTAGTACTTCTGATGGTGTAAACAATTGAAAATGACCTAACCAGTGGAGGCCAGTCCAACTAGACCAACAAGGACTGCTTGACACACAGAAGTGAAGTCCTAATTATGATTTAAGTAATAAACAGGACCCTCTGTAGTATAGCCAACAGTGGCTGAACCACAACCACAAAAGCATCACCAGGATGGAAGAAGTTCAAGTTGCCCCCATTTTATAATTATCTATGTATTGATAATAGGTAGCATGGGAAGTGATAATACTGTTATCATAGAACCAAACCATTAGAGTACAGGATATCATTTATTTGAGAGAGTGAAAAATATGGTGTGGTAGAAGTTTAGGATTAAACTGTGCAATCGTAGCAGCCTAAGAATGTACTGAAATAATGAAGTGAATTGTAAATATTAGATCGTGCAAATGATTCCTTCAATTCACAAAGGACACTATTTTTTTTTTTTCACTCATCTCCATGTCACAGTATCCAAACAGTGACAGAAGATATACTCTGGATGGCCATTGTATTTCCAGAGTCTTACGCAGAAGCAGTTCTCAGCCTTAAATTTCACTCACTAAACTGTCAGATGCAACAAATAAGGGGTGGTTCTCCACCTTGCTGTGAAGAGGTACAGGGATGACAAGCCACCTCCATGAAAAATCATGTTATAAATCATAACACAATTCAAAAGCCAAGACAAATAGCTTATTCTGTTCTGAGTTGTGGGGAAAGTAAAGCATAATACATGGAGTTTTCTTTATGTCAGACTGAATTAAATATAATGGAAAGGACAATCCCTTATTAGAACAAGGGTTCACAGAAACTGTGGAAGAATTTTTAAAATATTTCTACCACCTTAATGGATATTGTCAGTGGATACATAACAGACCGTCAAGTTGGAGGCAACATGCTCCATTGAAATGTAGCGTGTTTACGAGTTAACATCCCAGAAGACATGAACCTTAATCTTATACCCATTCTAGCTCTAATTGGTAGCGCTGGACTCTTGATTTCAGGGAATCTGAGTGTTTCCTTAGAGGACCCGAAATACTTACGGAAATGAACTACAAAAAAATTTCTGGTAATTTAATCACTAACTTGATTATTATTATTATTTATATTTTAATATTGTGTTGTCCAGACTAATTATACATAGGTGGTTTGTACAATATATGACTGTGGCACCAGAACTTTAACACTTCACTGATCGGATTCACCCAAATTACCAACTTTACTTTACCCAGGCTAAACAGTTACTGCCTTATTGCATCCATATGCAGTAACTGTCACCCCCATTTCCATTTATTTTCCAGTACATGAATTTTTTTCCACTTCCCTCATTTCCAATTGGCTGTCTTAATTTCACTGTTTCCTAAGAGGTCCAAAAGTTTGTTACGTGATTCGCTACCAATGCCCTAATGTTGCCCACCATGCTGTGACCTATATGGATCCCAAATGACCGTTCCAGCTATTTTTCTTAATGTGTACGCCTGACTACCATCCATTCTCCCCCGCAAGATTTAAGAGTTCTAAAACTGTCAAAGTTTAGAAATTTCCACTATTTGAAAAATGAACTAAACCCATTTATTTTGACATTGACATACTGAGACAACTGCTAGATCCTTCTGGCCACCTGCAATGCGCAAAGTCTCACCCTTTCAAAACATCCCTTTATTTTTTTATCTCTACTATGCCTTACCACCGGCCATTCAATTTCACTTCTCTCTTAACACATGTGCAACAGTTATAATCTCCAACAATCACAGCTACTGAATGAAGGCCTGTGCTTATAATTGTGATTATAACACTACATACAGGATAGCCAATAGCATAAAATTTGAAGAGGGGGAAAAATGATATATTTACATGACATTATGACTCTCACTTTTGAAAAGTTCTGCAGGAAACTTGTAAAGCCACAGTAAGATACTTCTGTTATGTCATGGTTCAGTTTTGTGTTACAATGCAATGGTGCCATAAATGCATACTTATTATGCAGTATATGATGACACAGTGAATACAAAGAGGTATTTTTTTTTAATGTGCATTAAAGCTGCTGTTAAAATATTTTTATTCAAAAGGTGGAAGACAGGATTACACTTACAGGTACCTCAGAGTTTCATGTACATGTGAAGTCCAGAAATATGTAGGTAGTACTGTTGCAATGATGTGTCAGGCTGAATGGTCACCTGGCTTTAAATCTTTCCCATCAGTGACTGATTTAAGTACTCATGATATGCCACTTGTTTTAATGGAAATACTTTATCCTATACTTGAAACTGCATCTATAAAATGCTAAGCATAAGATCTGTACTGAAGTCAGTAAATTCACTGTTGCATCTTCATAAATTGGTGTCAGACAGGATTTCAAGTAAAGTGCATATTCACTGAACATATTTAAGTTGAGCACATAAAATACTGGAATATTTACATTAGTGGATAAAATGAAATGTTTAGCAAGAAAATTAAAACATTTTTGAACAAACTGCTTCATATATTTGAGTGATATTGTTCATGTTACTCCTTATGATAAACCAATCTTTGGAATAGGTGAAATGTCAATGTGAAGATGGCTTCCGGCACATTATCAGTGCATAGACATTTAGGAGTGTTTATCCTGTTAATGCCATAGGCTGTTTGGTTGACTAAATGTAGGTATGAGACTATTTTAAAAAAAAATACATGACTTAGAAACCGTGTTCAATCTATTAGATGAGTAAAACATCATAACAGGAACAATTTAATCTGCATGTACAAACAGGGTATTTTTCAGCTTGGCTGCAATGCTGAAGATTGATCTTGCATAACTCATACTGTCTGAAGTCTCGAAGTAAAAAAATTTATACTTCTATATTGTTTACCATCCAGCTAAGTTTACGTGACAACCCGCTGGTGGTGCGCTTTGTAAGCAACATGACACTCAATCCTCCAAGTCTTCTAGAACATGCTGGGAGAGCAATCAAGGTTCACAGGATACCCTATGGAGTTCCAGACCTGCCGACAAGTCTTGTTGAATATTTAAACAGTGCCCATCACTGTGTCAACCCTAAGTGCAAAGGTAGTGGACATGCTATGTAGCAATATTCAATGTACAGGCAGGTCTTGTTTTACACCGGTGTTACGTTCCTGAAAAATGTTGTGCACAATGAACACAAAATTCCCATTTAAAAGTGCATTTCCTTGGGGTTAGGGGACTTCACAGCTTCATCCTGTATAGTGTATGACTATATCACTAATGGACAAATGGACCTGTACAGTATATGAGTACTGTATATACATTCCTATATGGTATACATACATTTCTCTACAATATATTTACTTATTTCTAATGCAATAAAAATGTAAGAGACTCACATCCATAGTGTTTGGTATGGTTGTTAGGACTGTGGTAGTCTTGCTACACAAACACTCCATTTCAGATTGATAGCATTCAGTGTTATCATAACACTCAGAACTTTCATCAATTGTATGTACATTACAATGGGCGAGTCTAACATAACGGCATGTCAACAATTCATTCACCTTCTTTCAAGTATGCTTATTGCACCTAATTTCTCTTCAATACTGACTGTCTTTTACTGGTTTTGCACTAGATGGTATAGATTTACGTTTGTCACTCAATGCCAATGCCGTTGAAGAAACTAAATGAGCCATATGATAATTTCATTAATGTATTCAATCCATATACACAACTGATAGCATGCAGCAACGTCACTTTCTGCCAGCTTCCTACAGAAGATAAGTGTGGCCAAGGATTGTCCACGCCAAATAGTGTTAAACTGAAAAGTATCACGTAAAACGAGACTTGCCTGTATTGTCATTTGCTATTTTAATGATACTGTCTTATACATTATCATCATCTAAATACACAGCTATACAGTAACATGCTTAAAAATAAAATACTGTAATGCTAGATTTATTAAAATATTATGGAAGTCAGTTTCTAGTAGAAAGTTGTTTGCCTCACTATTATGAACTACCTAACTAGTCCTGTTGAAAGAAGAGGAACGTTATTAAAAATATTCACATTAGCTGGGTTAGTGAAAATGTGGGTTTGTACAACATTTAAAACTAGTTCTTTGGCTTGAAATATGTCTCTTCTCTCTTGAAGGTGTATTCTTTGACAACCGAGTGGAGCATGTAAAATTTGTGGACTTCTGTGGGAAGTACCGCATTCCTCTCCTGCAGTATCTCTGTTCATCCAAATGTATTGAAGATGATTCCAACAGCCATATTGATGAATCAGGAGCTTGTGGCTATGCAAACAGCAATATGATGAAGAAAGTTCTTCTTGGTTAGAACTTCGTTTTCTGTAACTGTCTTGCATTGACATCCACTCAATTATTGATTCTGTTTGTATTTCAGAAGTTCCCACAGTTATATAATATTGTTGTAATTAAAGTGACTACAAAATATTGGAAACTACAACAATAAAAGTTATGCATAAATTTATGCTACTGTACTTTCTATTTGTAGAGTTAAATAATCCAGAATAAGAACCTCTAAAACACCGGAGAAATTAAAAATTCACCGTTACATTTAATATGGAGAAAAATGCCATATTTATATGAATATAAGACAACCCCTCTTATAAATCCTGTTTTTAGGAAAATTACCACTCACATTTGCCAGGCATTTATGCCACTTGATTTCTGGACGTAAATAATCAGTAGAGTTAAAGTCATATAGTATTACTACAGTAAAAGTTATCACATTATTGAGTTAACTTGCCGTTACCATTACTTTCATCATTGGAAGATACTTTTCATGACTTCCTTCCACAGGACATGATTTTCTGTTCCATTCACATCATCTGACACACATACACCACTTTTTAAACCTCCTAGTAATGGATTCTGGTGAAATGGCTTCCCAAGCAGTGCTTCAGATGTTCTTAAGTGTCCCTTTGGTGTTGGAGGAAACTTCCCAGGTAACAGCCATTCCACATACAGGTGCCTTAGGCAATCTTCAAATGGGTTGTTATATGAAGTACCTGTCACTGGGAGGCCATGCCTCTTGGTATTATCAACAGACTGTGTTTACATTAGAAGTTCAAGAGTTCTCACTTTTTGTGTTAAAATGACCCATTCTGAATAATTTAAATATAATTAAACTGGAAAGTTCTTTTAACATGTCATCCCGTTGTGTTAAGTACAAAGATTAAAACAATATCCATACAAACACGAAATTCTATTTATTATACAGAGCTATGTGTTGTGCACAGATGTTGTTTTAATTTTTATAGGCAGGTTTTCTTTTGGAAGATTCTTCCTCTTCAAACTAGCAAATGGTGTCAGTTATCTCTCATCAGCCAGATATGAAAGTACTTCATTTATTCACTCTCTCAGTTTTTTATTTCCTGTTCTTTCACAAGTGCTGATTCAGTGTTCAGTAACATCTTTTTGGGCTGACAGCCACAACATGTGGTTCAAGCACACCAACATTTCAGAAACCAAACCTATCTCCATTATCAGGATTGAGGTATGCTGTAACACCCGAAATGGCTGTCAGCTCGGAGTTTTATCAAATTCTGTTACTGTGAAAGCTTCACAACATGTAACTGTAGTGTTGGTTTGCATACAAAAAATACTGGGTTTCATTTGCATTGCCCATTTGTTCTAAGGTGTAACTGTGTTTGTGGTGCAGTTTAATTGTATGGCACAGGCTCTTCAAGGTAGTCTGTGCACTAATGCAGTTCTCGAACATAGAAGCAACCCTTTACAATACACATATTTTACTGTCCAACAATTAGTGGCTTTGAAATTCTGCCATGCCATCTTCAGGGATATAGCAATTTCCACTGCATATTTTTCTCTCTGGTAATGGAAAGGTCATTTTTGTGTTTCTGTAGCACAAACTCCAGAACATTTTGTTAAGTGGCACTGAAATTCCTGTGCGTGAGTTGGTAAAACGCTTTTCAGGTTGAATTTGCTTCCTTTAAAACTGGTTGTCTTCATTTTCTACCGTGTTGTATATTATGTTCTACAACATGGTATGGTGCAGTCATTGGTTTCTTCTTAATACTTAATTACCTGTTGTACCTTTCCTTTCAATGGTCAGCTATGATTTTGACAAAATACTTCAGCAGCTTCTACAGTCAATAATCTCACTTGAAATAAGCTGCTAGCATACCACGATAAAGTCAGAGGTATAACAATATATGTAAAATTTTAATTGTCCACCTAGCCATGGCAGATTCCACACACACAACATTCACAGAATGTGTGTATGTAACTTTGTATAAAGTTATAAGGTAACTCTGCAAACCCCCCCCCCCCACACACCCAATTTGTCATATGATGAATTTTGTAAAAGAACTGTCTTATATTCAGATAAATATGGTATTTGAATTCAGAAACGGAGAACCTGTATGTGATCACAAATCAATACAGTAATGTATATTCAGTTGCGTGTTTGAAGTACAGTGTACGTCTCTTATCTGCATCTGCAGGCATTGAACAATGGCTGTTGCATAATAATGGTTGTTCACTGCACACATTTGAGAAATTATGTGGGTATATGAAATATTTGACTCTTGAGTGATGTTCACATTTAGAGAAATGAAAACTGTGTGCAGATGTATAACGTGAAATTACTAAATGATTGTACATTTTGAGAGAGGAATAAAAATAATTTCTTTTGAACTTACAAGTACACATCTGCATTACTTATTTACATTTCCTTTTCATGTCTTTTTATTTTTTGAAAAGCAACTTTTATTTAATCATACAGCATTTGGTATGTGGCAAGGCGATGTCTGTACACACACTTTTAAATAAGTTTGCGACTCTCGAGAGCAAATTTTGCCTCCAACTTATAGAAAAGTTTTAAAATTTATTCCCCCCCAGGATGATAGCTGCTACGCATCATCTGCAGAATAACGATCTATAAGTCTAGGACCTGTTCAACAACTCTTACTAACTCCAAAACATACAGAATAAATACATGACAGTGCACCCACTATTATCTCAATAGGCATATTTACCCCACGAACATATTTTTTTTACAGCACATTAGTATAGAAACGTTGTTTGGCATACATCTTCAGTTAAAGCATATGTACGTTCGAGTTCTGGATGACAAATCTGTACTCTTCTCTTTTTTAAGCATCAGCATTTTGTTGTTACGAGTTTGTATTAGCAATAGGCAACATTCTGACACACATACACACACACACACACATCAACTGACAAAAGTCATTGTTTTGTCCAACAACTATTCGGTCTTCAATGTATTTAAATATATGTCAAGGAAAATAATGATGATAACAGAGACAATCAAGTGGCAGATTATTTACAGCAATAAAAGCCCTCAGAGATAAATATAAGTGGCATCTCGCTACCTTCATAATAATCCTTTGTGTGCAAAGCAAAACACACAAGATGTTTCTCATCATATGTCATGTTATGGGATCATTACATATATTCATCCTTTTTAAGTGTTATTCTTATTTATGTGTTAACAAACAATTGCTACCTTGTTTATTATGTCAAAGTACACATATCTGCCACAAATATCTATTCAACTATAAAAAATGGTGCCCCCATGTATCCTACTGTTTAAACTTTGTACAAAAATGCACATGTCCACAAGTAGTATTTATTATTAATTACAATATGTTTCTGTTTAGTTTAACAATGACATAGATCATTCAGGACACACACTGCCATCTTTCAAAAACTAGTAATACACACTTAACAGTTTTCTTTTATTATTATTTGACGACAGCATGCATATTAGAAACAGATCCTCCTCAGTCAGTCAGGTTTAATAAGCTGCTGAAATTAAACAGCAACATATTTGTAATTCCCATGCCCTTATCTTTTATCATCCATACACACAGTACACATAATTACAAATACAAGATTGTTGGCGGTGAATTACCTTCACAGTTACGAAATTTTTGGAGATGAAAGTGCAGCAAAAGCTAATTTCAAAGGCCTGATATGTGAAAAACCTACTTGAGATTATTCAAATTCTCATACTGAATGGATTATTGAACCTATATTTATATATATTTATATAAATATTTATTTATAATATTTCCTGAGGTGCTAATATGCACTCTATAACAGTTACAACTAGCTTATTTTGTTTTTTTTTTTTCCACTGAGGAAATTTTTCTCATTCTTAAAGTTAAAAAAATGAAGCTACGGCTCTTTATGCATAATGAAATCTAATAGTCTTTATATTATGCAGCACTAGGCATGTCAAATTATACACACAATATGAATTCTCCCATCTGTTTATAAATTATTATGAAGGTGCTCACAACATTTCATATGCATTACAAATGTGCCATTATTCCTTGGAACGCTTACTTGCTATGATTTTTCACAATTTTGTATGCATTACAGGTGAATACCAATGGGCAAACTGTTTACTTAAATAACTCATATTTCCAGATAAATGAATCAGGAGTCCTGGCAGCAGGAATTATGCACATCTTAACGCATGACTAGGGTCTAAAAATACTGCATATTTAATAATGCATTCTGTGTTTATAACAGTGTTCCTAAGTGTCAGTGCACACTCACTACTTCACTCTGATCTCAGTTTGGACATGGGCATTCCATTATAGTAATAAAGTACACACTACACAACATGACTTTGCAGGGAAAAAAGAACCTGTGTTTCTTCTTACAACATACTACAATTTCTGCTTCAGACCAATCTCATCTTTTTGTACTGAAAAAAAAAAAAAAAAAAAAAATTTTTTCATTTTCTTTTTTAATACAAAAGAAAAAATTAAAAAATA
>Ga0123355_10001340_pt1 | contig 34172 bp, 27 predicted proteins | sample TergutEmb28metaG_3_FD_89872 | JGI IMG/M metagenome (GOLD analysis project Ga0123355, IMG submission 89872) | Embiratermes neotenicus P1 segment gut microbial communities from Petit-Saut dam, French Guiana - Emb289 P1 | ecosystem: Host-associated > Arthropoda: Insects > Digestive system > Gut ...
ATCATCTGACCTGTTAATTTCCAGGGGTGTATCCTCTCTGTGTTGGTTAATTTTAGGCATGTATTTAATCATTTCCATTACGAAATCTTTTTCACTCTCAGTAAGTTTATTATAATGAAGGAGCATCTTTTTAATTTGGAGATCTTCAAAATTTTTGAGTTCGGCTAATTCAAGGCCGGTCAAAACTTCTATAGGTACTCCAAAAATCCAGGCTATTTTAATTAGGTGGTTAGTGGTTAAACCTCTTCTTCCACACTCTATATGACTTATATATTTGGGGTTTATATCAAGCACGTGTGCCAGTTCTTCTTGAGTTAGTCTATAGGCAATTCTTTGATTTCTAATATTTTCTCCGATAGTAGTATCTAATTTGTCCTTGATGATATCGATATTAACATAAGTTTGATATTCTAGGCATTCAAATTTCATCATTTTATAGGATTCTTCTTCTCTGGCGTCTTTTAAAATTTTAAAACCCTCATTTACGAGAGCACTGTCGTTGTAAAAAGTTCCTTTGCGGATTAAAACTGATGCTCTAAATCCAAGAAATTCATCCTTATCTTTTAAAATGTCCATTAGTATAGCAATGTGTGAATCAAACATATCTATTAATTGCCGAGTAGGCTCAATTATATAACCCTTTTCAAGATATTTTGCTCTTAATAATCGGCACGAGATGTTAAAGCTAAAAGACGCTTTAATAGTATCGTACTCTGATTTATTTGAGTAGTGTTTTTCCAATCCCTTTGAAAATTTTTTTCAAATTGCAACTGTATATCTTCAAAATTCTCTACATGACCGATTGATGCGGCTAAAATTCTAACATCCCACTTGTCCAAGTCTGCCGTATTAGCAAGTCTTTTTAATGTTGGAGTAAGTATTTCACAACCTTTTTCAAAATTTCCATATCGCCTTTCAAGCTCTTCAGTCTTTGATAACCGTAACAAATCATTTATCTGAATATCATCCCCATAAGTTTCGATATAATCATTCAACCTATCTTTTACAGTTTTGCTTTCATTGGATTTATGATTGCCACCGACTACAAAAAAAACTTTCAATAATTCTTGCTTCGATTCTTGCTTTAATTCTAAATTCATTATTCCCTCTCCTCAACTTACCAAATTATGTTATTTTAATACATAAAGCATTATAATATGAAACGCTAGATTTGTAAAGAATTTAATTCTGTCTGTATTAATTTTTTGTCCGTACTAATTTTCATGTCGTATTTATGTATGTCTCCATTTATGAAGTTTTATAACTCTACATTCTAGTATACATGTATACATTTTTGACTACTTTAAATACTCGTTTTATGCCATGGTCTAATAAAATGTTCTTTGATATTATCTGACATATCAACAAGAATTTCTTGTGCCATTTATTAATCTTCAAAACAACGGCAAAAAAATATCAATTGTTGAATTTGTGTCGTTTGTAGTGCTTATTTATAGGATGAAATTACCTGTGTTCAATGAAATTAATCATCTGTAAATGGCTTAAATATTTAATTTAGAAATTTATAACGCTAAAATTCAACATTCATAGTTAATATTATTTTAAGAAGGAGAAGCGATATTATGTTAAATGGATACAAAGCTTCAATTTATAATGTTGTAACAAATCATGGAGAAAAGTATTTGTTGTTTAATACCAAAAGTTTATCTTTAATGGAAATCAAAAAAGAATATCATGATGAAATTATAGAAGATAACTATGATTTTGTTGAAAAACTTGATAACCCTATTATTAGCTGTTTAATAGAAAACGAATTTATAATTGAAAGCGATATTGATGAAATGTTTTTGCTGAAAGAATTATATAATGACCACAAAAAGAATAGTAAAGTATTATATTTAAGTGTAATGTTAACATTTGATTGTAATTTCAGATGTACATATTGCTTTGAAAAACAAAGGGATGTGCATATAAGTCAGGATATTCAAGACAGTGTTATAGAATTAATAAAGAAAAAAATAGATAAATATGATGCTATATTTTTAGATTGGTATGGTGGTGAGCCTCTCCTGGATTTGAATATAATGGAAAATATGTCCGAAAAAATCATTTCACTATGTAGAGAAAATAATGTAGAGTATCAAGCATCAATAACAACAAATGGTTTTTTGCTTGATGAAGAAGTTTGTAAACGATTGAAAGCAATTCATGTGGAGTCAGCACAAATAACCTTAGACGGCCCCCAAACTATACATGACCAACGAAGGCATTTAATTTCAAAGGGTGGAACATTTGATATAATCGTTAAAAACATAAAAAACATGAAAGAAATAATAAAACCATTTATACGTATTAATGTAGATAAAACTAATTTAGATAGCCTTGATGAATTACTTTTATATTTCGCCCAAGAAAATATGAAAGATATTGAAATTTCGATAAAAGCAGTAGTTTCCTCTGAGTCCAATCCAGTTGATGATGATGTTATTGATGATATATCTTTTTCAAATATTTTGATCGAAAAAGCAAAACTAGTAAGAAAGCTAGGGTTAAAAGATTCTATATTGCATAATTTTGAAAATTTTGATCCAAAATTCTGTATTGTTGACCTTGACTCACAATTCATCGTTACTCCTGAAGGTAATATATATAAATGCGGGGAATCATATGAAGATGGGGACATGGGTTGTGTAGGTTTGCTAAAAGACGATGGTAATTTAGATATTGAACGAGAAAAAAGAGCAATTTGGGATAAGGATCCTTTTTCAGATAAAGAATGTTTAGAATGTGTGATATTTCCTCTTTGTATGGGAGGATGTCAAATGAAAAAAGTAGTTAAAAAGAAGGATTGGTGTGCTGGTGTAATAAAGAATAATTTAAGCGACTTAATCGGCCTATATTACGAAGATAATTACCAAAATTTATAAATTACAGATTTGTTTATGCTTCAATTTATCATTATGAGGTTATTTGAGTTTCAACAAAATGCTAATACAACACATTAAGGAGGATTAAAGCATGAATTTAATAATTAAAAAAAGAATTACGCTTTCAAAAGCTGATCTTGTTCCTGTTTCCATGCTATGTTGTAGAGGAAGAATGTAAATAAAACATAATTTCAATTTGTAATATTAATAATAATTAAATTTAATGATTTCAAAACAGTATGTATAACTAAATTCAAGAATTTTGTTGATCTCAGTTTACCTATATATATTTAGTTTTCAACAGTTTTAAGCTCAGCTTGCATAATTTTCAAGCTGGGCTTGATCTGTTATATTGTTATTAAATGGATTTTGTGAAATTTTTGTAATCAAGCTATGAAACAAACTGAATACAACATTTCAGTTTATGAGAGGTGAAAATATGCTGGAAGTAAATCGTATTACCAAAATCTTTGGTAAAGGTGATAGGTCTGTTGTTGCCAACAAAGATATAAGTTTATCCATCCCTAAAGGCTCAATCGTTGGTTTTTTAGGGGCAAATGGTGCAGGCAAAACTACCCTTGTAAAAATCATTTGCAACTTAATAACTCCAACCGGCGGTAATGTAATTTTACACGGAAAAGATGTCCATAAAACACCTCATATTGCTCATGAAAAAATTGGGGTAATGCTTGAAGGTGCTAGAAATTTGTATAATTTCTTATCGCTGGATGAAAACATGCAGTATTTTTCATTGTTAAATAAACTTGATACGGATAATTTTTTAAAAAATAAAAAGTATTTGCTTGATGTTTTTGATTTATCGGATAAAAGCAAAACGGTAGTAAATGAGCTATCCAGAGGAATGCAGCAAAAAGCAGCATTAATAATTGCTCTGCTAAAAGAACCTGACTTATTGATTTTAGATGAACCTACATTGGGTTTAGATATTACATCTCAAATAACAATGAAAGAAGTGCTTAAAAATAGTATAAGCAAAAAGGAAAACACGCTTATAATCTGCACTCATGATTTATCTGTGGTTAATGAAGTTTGTGAGAAAGTTTGCATATTCAATAAAGGAGAGCTTAAAGTATACGATAGCATAAATTCTTTAAAAAATGAAAGTGCCTATAACAACTATAGTGTAGTTGTTAAAAAGAGTGAAAAAATTATGACTTATGTCAGCAGTCAAAACATTCAAAATAAAGAAGAAGGCGAGTCTTATATAGAAATGAATATCAGCAACTTAGAAGATTTGCTATCTATCACAGCACCAAATGAAATTATTAAAATCGAAAAAAACATCAACAATATCGAAAAATTATTAACAGAGTTAGCAGGTGATTAATCATGTATAAAATGGTGAAAGCAGAATGCCTTATGCTTTACGGCGAATTAAAGCAGTATTATATGAACTATGTATTTTATAATATTGGGTTATTAATAATTTTTATGGGAATATTTTATTCGTTTTCAGACTCAGATAATGGTATGGCATTAGGAATGTTATATGCTCTTGTAATGTGGCAACTATGCATGGCTGCATTATCTTACCTTCCAAATGTGATTCAAGACGAAGCCCTAATGGGCACCCTTGAGCAAATATCTATGACAAGAACAAGTATATTTAAAGTTTTAATATCCAAGGTAATTGTTTCAGCAATATTTGATATTGTAAAAGCAAGTGTGTTATTTTTTATCTGCCTTTTCTTATTTAACTTGCAGGGATTAATATTAGAAGCCGGCAGTATTAATTTTTTGCTTATTGGTATTATTATAGCAACTTTTGTGACCTTTTATGCGTTTGGTCTTTTTTTCGCCGGAGTCGCTCTTTTTTATAAAAGAATACATGCTATCATTCAGGTTATATCTTATGCATTGCTATTTTTCACAAACATAACCGTATCTGTTGATTACCTACCGGCAGTTATAAGAATAATAAGTAACATCGTTCCTATATCTTGGGCAGTTAGGTATATTAATATGATTTTAGAAGGATATCACGGGCAGTTGAACGAAATTGTTATGTGGTATTTAGTTTCATCCATTTTATTTATCATGGTTGGATTTATAGGATTTAGGGTTTTATTGATGAGAGCTAAAAAACTGGGTAAATTGGCTCATTATTAAAATTTCCTATCTTTTAAAGATATTTTCATCCGGACAAACGATCACCAAAAGATACCATGCAAATAGTATCTTTTGGTGTACAATTATGTAAACTTACAGAAAGGATGATTTTATGAAAGAAATCTCATTTGAACTGGGTGAATTTCCAAAAGGATATTTTTTATGCTGGGAAGTTTCAACCCAAACCCCAAAGGCTGTGAATGTGAGACTAACAGTAGGAAACACCACTTATTTTAACGTCTCCAAAAACAAAGGAACTAATAATTTTCAGTTGCTAAATCTAAATTCCAGGGATCACAACGTCTCGGAAACCCCTATCCTCACAGTAGGAGTATCTGATTCTACACGCCTTCAAAAAAGTAGTGTTACAGGGGCTATTAATGATCCCGTCGAACGCAAGGTCGGATATGTATATACCATTTGTATTGAAGATGCTGACGACAACGACTTCAACGATGTTTACATAAACATTGTTGGATGGGCACGTAAAAATTGATTTAATGAGAGGATTGATTTAATTGGATATTAGTTTTCATTATTTTGCTGTAAAAACAGTTGCCCGTGCTGCCGGGCTAAATGAGAAAAGAGCACAGAGGATTGCAGAGTATTCTCAATTTATTGATGATTATAACCAATTCGCATATACTTTTGCAAAAAAAATACCGAGTTATGTTAAAGCTCCGGAATTGGATATTGTATACAATGAAACTCTTAAAATAATAAACCCGGTTACAACAGGATTTTATACCTGGGATGACTATGTTTTAATTGCAAGTCCGCGCCAGCAACGGCTTACAGTTGTGCCATATCATTTCATTCCTATGAATGAACAGAAAATGAAAAAAGAAAATGACTGGAGAACTGTTCCGGCTACCCTAAATAATGGTTCGTATATAGCAGATGAGCTTAAAGATCTTAAAAATGATATTGCTAAAGGGACAATAAATGAAAATGACGCGCTAATGAAAAGCGGTATGTTATTACACACCTTTGCAGACACACATGCACATCAGCTTTTTACCGGATTTTTGACACCATACAACTCGGCTTCATTAGTTAGCGCATTTGATAATATTACAGGTAAAGATATAACTAAAGAAGCTCAATATTGGATAGATAAGTTCCTGTCTATAATAAAAAAATTCATACCGGTTCCAACCATTGGACATATGATACTTGGGCATGTTCCGGATTTAACACATATAAGTTTTGAAATGAAATATAAGGGTTCCGATGGAAAGATTCATCATCATACCAGAAGTAATACAGAAGTTTTTGCAAATGTTTGCAAGCTTCTCTACGATTATCTGAAAGACCTTCCTTATGCAACAGAAACGCCTACCCCGTGGAACGAACTAGAGCCGCTTATTGCTAAAGGTTTACTGGTTAATGCAGTAAAAGAGCTTGAAGAAAATGAGAAAAATGCAGTTAAAAAACTTACAGAACATTGGTCAAAGATTTTTAACTATAACTATGAATATAGCAGTGACAAGATTAGAAACAGCTTTGTTAACGCTAACGCACCTCTTGAAGTTATGACTGTAGAGCTTGACGGGCAAACAGTAAACTTAATTGGCACTGACTATAGTGATGAATTTTTTAAATATAATCTCTTCGCTGACAAGCATCTGGTTAAGTTGTACGGCCCCAAACCAAGAAGTTGGTTTAGTGCTGAAAATATAGAATTTTATGATTTTCCGGTTTTTGATTGAACGGGAGAATAAGAATAGGTTAATGGATAAGATCTATTATGAGAGGAATTTTTTATGCCAAGAAAAACAATAAATCTTACTGAAATTCCAAGCGGTTATTTTTTAACCTGGCAGTATTTAACACAAGCTTATAATCATTCATCTGTAAAACTTGAAGCAGGTGAACAATTATTTTTTGATAAATCTAAAACAAATAATGTAACCGACCTACAAGTTATTGCACACGGTTCCGGTGTTTATACATCCAAATCGCCATTGACATTAACTATAGAAACAACTCCTAAACTTGAAATTGAAGTTGTTAGTGGTGCAATTCATGACAGCAATGTAAACAAGGTCGGATATTCGTATTCCTTTGCAATTGAAGATTGGGACGATAACGACTACAATGATGTTTACATTAATATTATGGCCTGGGCAAAACAAGGGTAAAGCTCAACTTTTCTGATGGGATCAAAGTTTGACCTTACTAAAAACGCCCCTATAAAAGTTTGATTTAACTTTTATAGGGGCGTTTGCTTTTATGTTACTAGTTTTTTAATGATATTAACGTACTATGATAATGTTTTCTTGAGACTCATGCTTAACTATTACATCAAACAATTCGGAAGCAAGGTTTAATGGCACTTTTGCTACATCGTCAATATTCACCGGCAATTCGTATTGTAGCAACTGATCCATCAAATTTTGAGATATTTCTTCGCCTAAAACATCTGCAAAAGCATGTATAGGTACCAATATCTGATCATCTTGCACTACAGGCAGAACATTCATAGGTGCAAAATGTGCATCAGGGCGTACTAAATCTACTATTGCACCGGAATCCAACGATAGAACAAGCCTCTGCAAGCCATATACGTATGCAATTGTAAAATCGCCTGTGTTATTTGTAAGGAATGTAAACATACCGGTGTTTGAATTATAATTACCACCAACATTTACATTGAAAGCGTTTATAGCTGTAATTTTAAGGTAGTTTGTGTTCAAATATGCTTCTACACTAGGAGCAATATAGCTTGTAACAATAAAAGGTGCTTCAAAATCTGCAATAGATTCGCCGTTTACATTTATACTAAAAGTTAAAGCCGCAAGTACAATGTTATCGCCGGCATTTATTTGAGTATAGTCCATATCTCGTATGGTTAATTCAAACACATCTGCGTTATAAACAAATTCCGAATATTCAAGCATTTCTTGCATTAATGCAGATGATAAAGTAACAGTTGTATCACGATTTGTTAGGAGAGTAAGTTCCAACTCATGATATGTCATAAGTCCTAAAATCCTATTGGATATAGAAATAGTCTCTGCATTATTTTCTAATGTTAAGGTAATGCCGGTTTCACCACGCTGTATTTGTTCGTAAACATCGTTGTCGTTTTGAGCAATGATTAAATCTGAAAGAGGTTGTAAAGGTGGCAATGTAGGAGTCCAGAAGTCTAAATCAAAGTCAAAATCCAAATCATGGTCGCTGCCACTATCGTCTGAATCATTTACAGGTGGAAGTGGCAATGTACCGGCTACATCATTACCTATAACAATGGAATTACTAAGTTCTGAGCTAACCCACTCATTATCATTATTGGTTGAAACAGACCTTAACTGCACAACGTCACCTGCAACAAGTCCCCAGTCAGATGCTCGATGGCTTAGAAAATGAGCAGGGAGTATTCTGTTAAATACTCCATTTACATAAAGATGCATTTCATCAGCAGCTGGAATCCGCACTCTATCAGCTTCTGAAATTGCTACCGATGCCCAAACAAGATATTGAAGTCCTGTAAAAGCACCTGTACTCATTCGGATTTGAGGAGTCTCTAGTTGCCATACTGCTCTGTTATAGAAAGTAACAGAATTGCTGAATTCTGAGTCGACCCAAGTAGCAAAAAGATCTTCCGGCTCACGGTTTGCACCGGGACTAGCCCTTAATTGAATTTCATAAGTGCCACCGGGGCTAAAATTAAAACGGTTGTTAAGAGTAGGAAATATATCTCTGGGAGAAGAGACGTAATCCAAACCAAGTGGAGTTCCTACAGTCACAGGTACAGCTACATGCTGAATTCCACCATATACTCCGTTAACATAAACCCTCATCCAGCTTCCACGTCTGGCATTAGTCCATCTAATGTGGCGTCCATCTTCTCCAAGAATAAGAACAGGGGTTGGTAGCATCTCTGATCGCCTAAAGTGTATGGAACCACCCAAAGCTGAATCTGTAAATAAATCATTTGAAGAAATAGCTCTTAATTGAAGTCGGTAATTACCATTTTCAGTAAGCCCTTCAAGGGTAGTTAAATCAAAGCTTCTTACGTCAGGAGCAAGTGTTATTCTATGCATTCCATTAATATAAAGCCTAAATTCTGCTGTATCGGACTGCCTTCCCCAACTCCATGTCATGGTATTTCTGCCATATGCACGGCTTGGGTATGGAGCTTGCAATGCCTGTGAAGACATTGTAAAGCTTATGCTGTTACTAAATTCTGAATCAAGCCAAAAACTACTTTTAGCTCCCGTAGCCCTTAACTGAATTTGGCGAGCAGTATCAGGAATATGTTCGGCAAGGGTGCGCAAATCATGAATTCTTGTAAGAGAGTTAAATGATCTGTTAAACACTCCATCAACATAAAGTCTAAACACAGATACATTAGGAACCGCATCCCATCTAAGAGTGTGACCATTAGCATCCAGTGTAATAATCGGGGCTTGTAGTTGAGGCAATTCCAACGCAAAGGTTATGGCATTACTAAGTTCTGAATCAACCCAACTATTATTAGTTGATGTAGCCCTTAATTGGATTTGATAAGTTCCACCATCAATAAGAGTTGAAAGGTTGCGTAAATCATGGTTTCTTGTATTAGCGGCAAATGTCCTGTTAAATACTCCATCAACATAAAGTCTAAACTCATTGGCATTTGGAACAGCATCCCACCTAAGCGTATGACCGTTAGTATCCAGAGTAATAGCAGGGGCTTGCAGTTGAGGGATAGTAAAGGATACAGCGTTACTAAGCTCTGAATCTGCCCAAAGGTTACTTGTTGAAGTAGCTTTCAATTGAATCTCATAAGTGCTGCCATTGGTAATTGCAGCAATACTACGCAAATCGTGATTTCTTGTAGCACCGGTAAAGGCTCTGTTAAATACTCCATCAATATAAAGACTAAACGATGTAGCACTTGGAACCTCATCCCATCTAAGAATGAAGCCATCGGCATCCAAAGTAATAACAGGGGCTTGTAATTGCAAAGTGGTTAGTGTAAACCCAATTGCATTACTTAGTGCAGAATCACTAAATGCGCTGCTGGATGGTACAGCTCTTAACTGGATTTGATAAGAACCGCCTATGGTAAGCCCGGCAATACTATGCAAATCATGATTTCTTGTAGCACCAGTAAAGGTTCTGTTAAATGCACCATCAACATAAAGCCTAAATCCACCGGCATTATTAACTGCATTCCACCTAATGGTATGACCGTCAGCATCTAAAGTGATAGCTGGAGCTTGCAATAGGGTTACATCACTTGTCTTATTGAAGGTTATTTCATTACTAAGCTCTGAATCAAGCCAGAAAGTGTTTGCAAATGCTACAGCTCTTAATTCAATTTGGTAAGTAGCACCATCAATTAAACTAGCAAGGGTACCTAAATCGAAGCTTCTTATATTTTGAGCAAATGTTCTGTTAGCCACTCCATCAATATAGAGTCTAAACTGAGATACAGAAGGCACTGCATCCCATCTAAGCATAACACCGTCAGGATCTAGTGTAATAACGGGGGTCTGTAGTTGAGGTCTAACCATTGTAAAGTTTATTGTGTTGCTCAATTCTGAACCAAGCCATACATTGCTGGCTGTAGTTGGTATAGCCATAGCATGAATTTGATAAGTTCCACCATCAGTAAGGCCGGAAAGATCACGCAAATCAAAGCTCAATGTAGATGCAGTAACCGTTCTGTTAAATGTGCCATCAACATAAATTCTTAACTGCCATGCACCGGAAATTGAACTCCATCTAAGGGTATGACCATTGGGATCTAGTGTAATAACAGGGGTTGGTAATTGCGGCACATCTCTTGTAAAGTTTACAGTGTTACTAAAATCTGAACTGTCCCAAGCAGCAACTGTTGATGTAGCTGTTAACTGAACTTGGTAAGTGTCACCATTAGTAAGTCCACTAAGGGCAAGCAAATCGGTGTTTCTTGCATTAGCATTAAATGCTTGTCTAAACCCGCCATCAATATAAAGCCTAAACCCATCAGCATTAGCAACGGCTTCCCATCTAAGGGTACGACCATTAGGATCTAGGGTAATAACAGGGCTTGGTAGTGATTGAGGAACCAGCGTAAAGGTTACTACATCGCTAAGTTCTGAATAAGTTGACGGATCATTTTCTAAGTGCCTTCTTATTTGAATTTGGTAAGTGCCACCGGCAGTAAGACCGGTAAGAGTACGCAAATCGCGTTGTGCTCCTGAAAGAAAGTTGAGTCTACTGTGAAACACTCCGTTTACATAAAAACTAATTAAGCGTGCGTTTACAATTCCATCCCATGTAAGGGTATGACCGTTAGCATTTAATGTAACGATTGGAGTTGACAGCGCAGCAAAAGGTTGTATTTGTATTGGAAATTCAAAATCAGGTACATTATTTAATATCTCATTGTAATCTAAATCTGTATCGTTAGCATTGTCTAAGTCATCGTTAGAATCAGCTTCGTTTGCATCATCATCGCCGTCGTTAGAATCAGCTTCGTTTGCATCATCATCGCCATCGTTAGAATCAGCTTCGTTTGCATCATCATCGTCATCGTTAGAATCCGCTTCGTTTGCATCATCGCCATCGTTAGAATCAGCTTCGTTTGCATCATCATCGCCGTCGTTAGAATTTGCTTCGTTTGCATCATCGCCGTCGTTAGAATCAGCTTCGTTTGCATCTTCTGCACCATCGTTAGAATCAGCTTCGTTTGCATCATCGCCGTCGTTAGAATCAGCTTCGTTTGCATCTTCTGCACCATCGTTAGAATCAGCTTCGTTTGCATCATCATCGCCGTCGTTAGAATCAGCTTTGTTTGCATCATCATCGCCATCGTTAGAATCTGCTTCTCCTGAGTTTTCTACTTCGTTAATAGTCGAGTTCTCTTCATTGGAGACTTCTTCACTCCCGGGTTCATCAGAATCATAATATGATTCTTCATACCCATAACTTGCAGCAGTCACAACTGTACTAAAATTTGTTTGTGCAACTGCAAATACGATTGCCATCATTAAAGCAATCCAACGGGTTTTGTTGATTTTTCTCATTACTATCACCACTTTCTGTTTATTAGCCTTGAAATTAGTGTAAAAACTTCAAAGCTATATGTTTTTGCAAACATATAAATATAAATATAGACACATAAATACAAATTATGTCTATATACTTACATAATATGATCGGTTTACAAACGTATTTAACTTAACAGCATACGAAGAAAAAATTTTTGTGCCGGCTCAAACTACTCTTCCGAAATTAATTCTAATCTCTAGGTCTGTAATTCAGTCTAAGCTGATACCGTTGCTATATGAGCCATTGCTATTGTATAATCCGATAGGAAAGATTCATCAGCAAATTTCATAAAATTACTTCATCAAATTTTTTCATAAAATTATGAGTATGTTAAACAGAAAGTGGGAAACTATATGTCAGAAAAACCCCGACGCGGCGTGACCGTGCGGGATTCATTAGGCGAGGCAATTATCCCGGATGGAAAATATTACGGCATAAGCACTCAACGTGCAATTGATAATTTTCCAATTACTAATTATCAATTACATGAAAAACTGATAAAAGCTTTAGCTATGGTAAAAAAAGCGGCAGCATGTGCAAATAGGGAAGAGCTGGAAAAGAAATCGCCGGGGGTATGCGATTATATTGTTAGTGCTTGTGATGCTGTCATTGCCGGATATTATCACGAGCATTTTGTGGTTGATCCAATTCAAGGCGGCGCAGGAACTTCATTAAACATGAACGCAAACGAAGTAATAGCAAATATAGCACTTGAAAAAATGGATTTACCCAAACATTTAGATGATGTAATCAGCCCTTATGATCATGTAAACATGTCTCAATCAACCAATGATGTAATACCTACTGCTGCCCGCATTTGCATCAGAAAGTTATTAGATGAACTTCTGTTGACTATGGAACGGCTATGCGAAATTTTCAGAAAAAAAGCTGTCGAGTTTGACAATATCGTAAAAACCGGCAGAACCCATTTGCAAGATGCGGTTCCCATTCGTTTGGGTCAAGAATTTGATGCCTACTCACGAGTAATACAACGGGACATTGAAAGAATAAAAAATACAGGTAAATATCTTTACGAAGTAAACCTGGGCGCGACAGCCGTAGGTACATCACTAAACGCCAATATAAACTATGCAAAAAATGTAATTGGGCATTTAAAAGCTATCACAGGATTTGAAGATTTGCGCCCATGCGAAAGCCTTGTTGATGGCACGCAAAATACAGACTGTTTTACAGAAGTTTCTGCTGCCCTAAAAATTTGCGCAATTAACATGTCAAAAATAGCAAACGATTTACGCTTAATGGCATCCGGCCCTACATGTGGATTAAGTGAAATTACGTTAAGGGAGCTTCAACACGGCTCTTCAATTATGCCCGGAAAAAATAATCCTGTACTGCCGGAGCTTGTAAACCAAGTGGCTTTTCAGGTTATAGGCAATGACCTTACCATTAGCATGGCTTCAGAAGCCGGGCAATTTGAACTTAATGTAATGCAACCTGTATTAGTGTTCAACTTGATACAATCTGTAAGTATGATGAATAACGCATTTGATGTGTTTGGCGAGCGATGTGTAAATGAAATTATGATAAGCAAGCGCAACAAAAATCGCATTGATAGATATGTAAGGGAAAGCCCTTATCTTGCTACAGCTTTAACACCATATATTGGATACAAAAGAGCCGGAGACATTGCTTTAAAAGCATTGGAAGAAGAAAGAGCAGTGTTAGATATATGCTTGCAAGATGAATATGTAATCAGAAAAACAGGTGGCGAAGAAAAACTTAAAGAAATATTGGATCCATTGAGGATGACCAGAGTAGGAGAAAACCTATGACCCATAACAATCTCAAAAGTAATGGAGATGTTTCACTAAATGAGCAAGCCCTGGCCAAGCATTCAGAATGGCGGGGCAAATATGAAATAATGCTTCGTGCCCCTCTTGATAATGAACATGATTTATCGCTGGCATATACACCGGGGGTAGCAGAGCCATGCAAAGAAATCCGTGATAACCCTGAAAAAAGCTTTGAATACACACGCAGATGGAATACTGTAGCCGTAATAACTGATGGAACTGCGGTACTTGGTTTAGGTGATATAGGGCCACTTGCAGCAATGCCGGTCATGGAAGGCAAAGCAGCACTTTTCAAAAAATTTGGAGATGTAGATGCAATCCCATTATGTCTTGCTACCAAAGACATTGACGAGATTGTTAATACAATCGTACTTCTGGAGGGTAGCTTTGGTGGCATAAATCTTGAGGACATATCTGCCCCAAGATGCTTTGAAATTGAAAGAAAGCTGAAAGAACGGTTAAGCATCCCTGTTTTTCATGATGATCAACAAGGCACAGCAATAGTTACCTTAGCTGCCGTTAAAAATGCTGTTAAGCTAACAGGCAAAACTCCTGCTGAAACAAAAATAGTAATAAATGGTGCCGGAGCTGCCGGGACTGCAATCGTTCACCTTCTTAGAGCAGAAGGCTTTAACGATATAATTGTATGTAACAGTAAAGGGGTTATCTACCGCGGCAAAGAAGGGCTTAATCATGCTACAGCAGAATTAGCCGAAATAACAAACGATCGCCTTATAAAAGGCACTCTTGCCGATGCCATGCTCGGTAGTGATATGTTTATTGGTGTTTCGGTGCCCAATTGTGTAACCGCCGACATGATTCGCTCTATGAATGCAAAGCCTGTTATTTTTGCCATGTCCAATCCTGTGCCGGAAATCATGCCGGATATTGCTAAAGAAGCGGGTGCTTTTATTGTAGGGACAGGGCGCAGTGACTTTCCTAATCAGATAAATAATGTTTTGGCTTTTCCGGGCATATTTAGGGGCGCACTTGATGCAAGGGCACCTGAAATAACTATCGAAATGGCTTTAGCCGCAGCAGAAGCCATTGCCAATTGCGTAAGTGATGTATCTCCCGGATGTATTATTCCGAAAGCCTTAGATAAACAAGTAGCTGAGGCTGTAGCAAAAGCAGTATATAATTGCAAATAATATGGGGGATTTTTAGTGGCTCTGATAGCAAAAGAATTTCGTGGTAAGATTGAAGATTTGCACCATTATGGGCATATCGTTGTGGTAGATACAGAAGGCAACATACTACGCCAAGTAGGTAATCCATATCAAATGGTATATTCCCGTTCATCCGCAAAGCCAATGCAAGCAATTCCTGTTATCGAAAGCGGTGCAGCAGATAAATACAAAATTACGGACAATGAACTTGCTGTTATGTGCGCATCACATACCGGGGAAAAATTCCACGAGGAAGCAGTTTTAAGCATTCTTAAAAAAATAGGCTTAGACGAAGGATACTTGCAATGTGGTACTCATCGTCCTTTTACAAACTTAGTAGCAGATAAATTTATAACTGAAAGCAGAAAATGGGGCAACATACACAACAATTGTTCTGGTAGCCATGCGGGTATGCTTGCCACTGCATTAATACAGCAAGAGGATCTAAATACCTACTGCGATATCACACATCCTGTTCAGAAGCGAGTTGTAGATACTATAGCTAATATGTGTAGCTATCCTGCTGATAAAATTGTGATTGGAATTGACGGCTGTGGTGTCCCGGTTCATGCTTTGCCGTTATATAAATTTGCCCAAGGCTATGCAAAAATGTCAGATAAAACAAATGCCGGTAAGGCAGTAAAACGTATTACAAAGGCAATGACTTCTTACCCGGAAATGGTTGGTGGTACGGAGGACTTTACTTCAGAGCTTATGCAAGCTTTTGGTGACAAAATGTTTTGTAAGTATGGTTCCAACGCATTTTTTGCAATCGGTCTGGTAGATAAAGGTATTGGAATTGCAATGAAAATTGAAAGCGGAAGAGCAGATGTCATCCCCCTTATTGTGCTGGAATTACTTGTTCAAATCAATGAAATTACTGAAGAAGAATCTGATAACTTACCAAGCTTTAAGCAGGATACACTTAAAATCCGTAGAAATCATAGGGGAGAAGAAGCTAGCAGGATTGTTACTACTTTTTGACAATAATTTCACACAATTATATATTGTGTAACTATCAAAATAGTTGACTTTTTTCGACACAATTGATACAATGCAAGTGAAATTAGCCGGGATTTCTATTTTCGCTTGGAAATCCCGGTTAATTTTATGAAAAAATCATACAATTGGAGATGAGTAAATGAAAAAGTTTTTATCACTATTGCTACTTGTAATGTCAATGTTTTTAGTTGGTTGCGGGAGTAGACTTTATGCAGATTCTACATTTGTAGGAACATGGTACTGGGATGATAATGTTCAGTTTACCTACATATTTAATGCAGATGGTTCCGGGCAAAGAGGCGATGCACAAATCCATACCTTTAATTGGGGTACAAGAAATGGCGAGCTTATAATTAACCAAGGTTCAGCTTTTAGAAATGAAGAGTGGTCATATAGCATTGATGGAAGGCTAATGACTCTCAGTAGCGATCAAGGCACTTTTAGATACCTTAATTCAACCCCGGATCAACGTCTTGTGGGCAGCTGGATAAACTTAGAATATATTGAACAAGTAAATTTAAATGCAGATGGCAGTGGTCAATTTGTAGCATTTGGAGGCGACCCACACGAAAACATTAACTTTAATTGGTATTCCGCTAATAATATTTTGATACAACATTTAGGGCCTTTAGAACAAGGGAACTGGACATTTACAGTTACCGGTGATACTTTGATTCTTGAAAGCCTTCAAGTTACCGGCTATAGACAAGAATTTGTAAGAGGTGTACTTGGAAATGACTCCGCTCTTTTAGGAGCTTGGGCATGGGATCAAGATCCTGAATGGGAATATTATTTTATGGAAGATTCAGTAGCTTTACGTGGCTATTATGATATGGAAGTACCTGTTGTTTGGGCTACATTTAATAATAATCTTGTAATGGTAGATATTATGACCTTTAATGTTGAGCAGTGGACATATTCTATTACCGGTAATACTCTTACCATAAACAATACCCAAATACCGGGTCAATCATTTAGTTATATAAGAGTGCCTTAAAGTATCGTTGAATACAGCTTCTTAATAATTATTCTTTAATAAAAAACGCCTTCAAACCCGGCAAATATAAGTTTGAAGGTGTTTTTTTGTCTTTTTAATGAAAAACAAAAGGAACAGTAGTAACAAAAACATTTTCTCGACATAAATTTTTCCCAATGATATAATGTGAAAAAATGTTGATTACAAAGGGGGATTAAACTATGTTTTGCTCAAAATGCGGAGTGAATTTGCATAAAGATTCTCATTATTGTTATAAGTGTGGGTACAAAATAATTATTCCTAATAAACACGAAGAAACAGTTGTGGCAAAGGTTGAAGCAGAAGATGAAAAAACATCCAAGCCAAAAGACGTGATTAGATTACCGGCACCTACCGGGCCTTCCGGATTTTTTATTAACATACTTCTCTTTTTAGTGTGGCTTGTTGCTGCATTTTGTTTTATGTTTGCAGTTAATCAATTATTTTCGAGAAATTTTAGTGCGGCAATAGGTTTGGCGTCTGCCTCTATAATAGTATGGATTATTGGAATTATAATACAACAGCCTGATAAATATTTGCCTAGCAAAAGCAAGATAATAACGGGTTTTGTGTTTTCCGGATTATTGGCGGTCTTTTCTATTTATTTTATTGTAGTTGGAGGCACATTCGGTTTTGCTATTACCGGGCTTATAATAGCATTTTTAACTTTTGTGGTGAATTTAGCAGAGCTAGATGCATACAAAACAGAACCATCAGTAATTCTTAATGCACTATTGCTTAGCCAACCGGATCTAATAATTCATACTGATAACGAAGAGGCTCAGATAATCATACTTCAAGGACGAAATTATATACAAGAGCTTATCCGATTGGAATCTAAAATTCAAGATTCTGAAGTTTGTAACCAAATTATTCAACTTAAAACTATGAGCAGTCAGATTATTGATTTTGTTGACAGCCATCCAACCCATGCCGGAAAACTTGATCGCTTTATGAATTATTATTTTCCTACGGCATTACGGTTTTTAGAAAATTATGCAATATTTAGCAATAAACCTGTAAAAGGCTCTAATGTTCAAGAAGCCTTAGAAAAAACTTCCCAAGGATTGCTTAATATAGAAAAGGCTTTTGAACAGTTGTTGAATAATCTTTATGCTGATAAAGTGATTGATATTGATTCAGAATTAGCAGTCCTTCAACATACAATGAATTTTGAGGGTATTGGATTGGATAATCAGACGGGTTTTAGCTATAGTGATAACGAAAATAGTAGCGAAGAGAGTGACTAATTAAATTTTATAAAATTCAAAAAGCAGGTAAAGGAAATATATTTGCCTACTTTTTATGTTTGCTTTTTAAAGAATATTTGATTATATTTATGTTACAATTTACCACGCGAAATATGGATTAAAAATGCTCCTATCGAAGCAGACAGATTAAATATAAAATCTGTCAAACGAAAGGAGCATTTTGCGTATTCATAGATCTGAATTAATCTTTCTTAAACAGGTCTGTTTTTTAAGCAATTTTCCCTAATTTGTACAACAATCTCGTCTGCACAAATAACCGCATCTGTTGATTGAAAATTCTTGCGCCAAACTTCCTTTCCATCCCATACAACCAAAACTTGATTTGCCGGAAGATCGGCATTATCATAAATACGAATTTTTGGCAAAGCACATGATGTTTTTTCAAGCTCAGAACGCAGCGCAACAATTTTTTCAAGTAAGCCACCTGCATTTTCATTGCATATTTCAAGGCATATTGGCATACCCATTGCTACACGATATTTTTCATTTTGTGGTGAATTCATAGGAATCATCCCCTCGGTTTTATTTGTAAGATAAGTGTACCCGCTTAATATGTTTGTGGTACTTAGGTCAGTAATTGGTTTGCGTGATAATTCAATAGCTAAATCGCGCAGAAGCCTATCCGTTTCACGCATTTCTAATAACTGTCTACCATTGTCTGTAATCTTTTCTTGCAATGCTGTACGAAAATCTTCATCATTACCGCCTAATAATTCAGCAATCATTTTTATGCTAAAAGAAAGTCGGCGCAAAAGAAGAATAACTTCTAGCCGTTCACATTGCTCGCGATCATATTCACGATATTTTGAATCCGTCTTACGATGACTTTTCAAAATTCCAATTTCCTCATAATAACGCAGTGTTCTGGCAGATATTTGATATAGTTCTGCTATTTCTGAAATATCCCACCGCTGCTTTATCCTTATCACCTCCGGCTTACCGTTGCGCAAAAGCACTTATTAGACTGTCCATATTTATTTTAACGTTTTCCGTAACGTTAAAGTCAATACCCATCATAAACCATACTAACTTTTCATATACTTGTTTAAAAAAGGGGGATAGCCATGGGTATTTTTAAAGATCATCTTACCGAACTGCTGTCCTTACCCAAGGAGATTCTATTAAATCTGCCCCAAATAATTTTAACGGGCCGCAAAGAAATTAGCATCGAAAATTATAAAAGCATTATCGAATATTCTGATACAACTATCCGAATAAATACCAGCAGCGGAGTGTTGCTGATTGTTGGAAATAGTTTGACGTTAAAACATATGACTACAGAGTATATTACTATAGTCGGGGGCATTACAAAATTAGAATTTTTGGGGTGAATGAGAATATGTTCTTAAAAGCTTGGACTTTTTTGCGTGGATACGTAGCCGTTGAAGTTACAGGCTCGTCCGTAGAAAGATTTTTAAACATGACCGCCCATAGAGGCATATACATATGGGATATTAATCCTATAAAAAATGGCATACAAATGCATTGCTCAATCAAGGCTTTTAAAATGTTAAAAACTAGTGCGCAAAAAACCAAATGTCGTCTAAAGGTTTCAGACCGTCAAGGGTTGCCCTTCATCATTTACCGATATCGCAGACGAAAATTTTTAATGGGGGGCGTTGCTTTTTTTGTTCTGTTTTTGTACATAATGGCTTCTTTTATTTGGCGCATAGATATAGAAGGGAATGAACGAGTGCCTACTGAGGCAATACTACAGTTTAGTGAAACATACAACCTACGCATTGGTGCCTCTAAACGCCATATAAACAACAGAGAAGTAAGCAGGGCAATACTTTCCCATTTTACAGATATCGGATGGGTTGATGTACATACCAGGGGCACACGCACCACAATTATTGTATCAGAAATAATCCCGGAACATCCACGCCTTCCCAGAGATACCCCTTGTAATATTGTAGCTGCCCAAGATGGACTTATCACTAAAATAGTAACTGCATCCGGTATTCCTAAAGTAAGGCAAAACGATGTAGTGCAAGAAGGCGATATTTTAGTAAGCGGAGAACTTCCTATAGTATCGGAGCATACAGGTCAGTCCACTACTGTCTTTGTACATGCTTATGCAGAGGTGTGGGCAAAAATGTATACTCCCTTCCGGTTTAAATTACCAATGTCATACACTCACAAAGCATTTACAGGTAATGAACGCACCCATCATACTATACAGTGGCTGGCAGGGCAGCAAAGAAGTATAAATTTATTCCATGGTAGAATTTCCTTCACTAATTATGATAAAATAGTGTCTCATAATCAGCCGGGATCATCCGGGGATTATCCCATGCCTTTTATTTGGACTCAGGCAATTTACCGTGAGTTTATACCGGAGACTCGTCACCGCACTTTGGAAGAAGCAAAGGCAATGGCTGACCGTATTATTACAGACCGCATTATCCGCGAGTTTGACTTCCATATAGATATCGTTGACAAACTGGTTCAGTTTGAGGAACTGCCGGATAATCTTGTGGTGTCTGTTTTAATAACAACCAATGAGCGCATAGATAAAGCAGTGCCCATTGAAAACCCGTTACATGAAAATTAGAGACAAACTTTATCCCATCATACCGGGCAAAAGTTATGCTAGTTAAGAGGTACTATGGAGACAAAACCTAAGCAAACGTCTGTACAAATACCGGCTAATTTAATTGGTAATGTATTTGGAAAACTAGACGAAAATGTAAAAAAAATAGAAGAAGCCTATGGTATTGTAGTTGTTAACCGTGGAGAAGATATACAAATCACCGGTAATCCGGATGCCCTTGCAAAAGCAGACGCAGTGCTTCAAAAATTATCTGCCTTTGCACAAAAAGGTGAAATTATTGGCGAGCAACAGGTTAATTATTTAATTTCTTCTCATGGAGAAGCGGATTTTTCTCAAATAGAAAAAATAAATGATGATACAGTTTGCATAACAGCATCCGGGCGTCCGGTTAAGCCCAAAACAATTGGGCAAAAAAAGTATTTGGATCAAATCCGTAACAATACCATAGTTTTTTCTGTAGGCCCTGCCGGTACCGGTAAAACATACTTGGCGATGGCTATGGCTATTACTGCTTTCCGCAATCAACAGGTAAACCGCATTATTTTAACGCGCCCTGCTATAGAGGCAGGGGAAAAGTTAGGCTTTTTGCCGGGCGATCTACAGCAAAAAGTGGATCCATATCTACGACCGCTTTACGATGCCCTTCATGATATTATGGGTGCTGACACCTATCAGCGCAATTTTGAAAAAGGGGCAATAGAAGTTGCTCCATTGGCATACATGCGAGGCCGCACTTTGGATAACTCTTTTATTGTGTTGGATGAAGCCCAAAACACTACACCGGAGCAAATGAAAATGTTTTTGACCCGCATAGGATTTGGTTCAAAAGCTGTTATTACCGGAGATATTACCCAAATAGATTTACCTGACGGCAAGCGAAGCGGATTGCAAGATGCTATCGGAATTTTAGATAACATTGAAGGCATTGGAATCTCTTACCTAACGGCAAGAGATGTTGTGCGGCATCCATTAGTGCAAAAAATTATCCATGCTTACGAAAAGCGAGAGGCTCGTAATGCCTATAAAGATAAAAAGGATAAAGAACGCAAAATCAGACAGCACCGCAGACATCAGAAATAATCATTAATGGGGTGACTAATGCGTAAAAATCTAATAAATGCTTCCCTGATAATAGGAGCTTATTTGCTGACATGTACTGCTATTTGGATGGGTCCGTATTTTCAGTCGGCGTTGTCAGTTAGAGTGGGAGATGTCTCACCGGTAAGGGTAGCGGCTACAAGAGATGTAGAAAATGTAGTTGCCACAGATCGTAATCGAGAAGAAGCTATTACGGCAGCTAATGCAATGCCCAGAGAATCATTTTATACAGTAGAGCAAGCCATTAACCAACAGATTTTTGCAAATATTTCAAGCTTTTTTGCTCAACTAAACATTATACGTCGTGACCGTGAGGATTGGATAGAAGCACAATTTGAGGCGCAACAACTAGCTTTAACACAGTGGCAATTGGCGCAAATCCGTTGGGAACAAGATCAAGCCCAAAGGGCACAGCTAATTGCTGATGGCGAGGAACCCGGAGAAGAACCGGAACCTCCGGACGAAGTATTTCACTTTGAAGCTGAAGAATTTCCTGTTGAAGAGCGTTTTGATGAATTATTGGTTCCCCTATCCGCTAACAATAGAAATTTTTTGCTAAGCTTAGACGCACAAGAACATTACGATCTTCATTTAGCAGTTAACATGGTGGTAAACTCTGCTTTAGAAGAACCGGGCATAATCACTGTCAATGATGTGGTTTTATTAAACATACGAGAAGATTTAGTAGAGCTGATGGATAATGTAGATGCCATTGATGTAGGCTATGTAATAGCAGGGCATTTTGTAGTTCCAAACAGAATGTTTGATGAAAATCATTTTTTGGGAGTTTGGCAGCTTCGTGCAGAAAATTATGAAGTTGAGATGTTTCTACAGCATGAAACACTTGTAGAACAATGGGCAAGAATATCCCCGGAAGCTTATGCCGCCATGGAAAAGCTTGGTTTGCTGGAAACTGATTGGACTAGAGACATAGTTCCAATGATAGGTATTTTTATTTTAGTCGCAGTTACAATGATAACATGCTGCTGGTTTATTTTCTTCTATCGTAAGCAAATGATCTCTCGTACCAAAGAGGCATTGTTACTTTTTACACTGTACTCATGTATATTAATCATTATGTGGACTTTAGGAACTGTAAACTACTACTTTATGCCTATTTTGGTTTTTACCTTGCTTATTGCTATGCTGGTAGATTTACGTACCGCCATTATCTTAAATTTAGGCTTTACGCTAATAAGTTATTTTGTTGTAGATGGTACCATGCATTACATGATCTTTTTTGTGCTTTCCGGATCAATAATGTGTTTGTTGGCTCGTTTTACAACCGAACGTAATAAAATTATGATGGTGGCTCTTATATCAGCTTGCTTTAATTTTATTTTAGCCATAGCTATTACCTTGGCTTTTGAGCCACATCAGGCCGCCTACTCTTGGTATTCTGTTATAGGATCGGGGGGGGTTGCAGCATTAAACGGTATACTTACTGTTATTATTGCTGTTGGAAGTCTACCTTTGTGGGAGGTTATCTTTGGTGTAGTAACTCCTATTAAAATACTGGATTTAACCAATCCAACCAGTCCACTAATGCGGCGTTTAACTATTGAGGCTCCGGGAACCTACCACCATTCTTTAATTGTGGCAAATTTAGCAGAATCGGCTGCTTATGATATAGGTGCTAACCCTCATATAGCCCGCGCAGGTGGATATTACCATGATATCGGCAAATTAAAATATCCTCATTATTTTGCTGAAAATATCACAGGTGTTAACCCTCATGATGAAATGGATCCGTTAAACAGCTCACAAATTATCATGAGTCATATATCATATGGGTTAACTTTGGCAACGGAATATCGGCTTCCTCAGTTTATACGAGATATTATCCACGAACATCACGGAAATTCTATAATGAAATTCTTTTATTGCAAAGCCAAGGATGCTGCAAATGCTGATGAATCGGCTCCTGAAATAGAAGAAAATGATTACCGTTATCCTTATAGTATCCCACAAAGCAAAGAATCTGCTGTGGTAATGCTGGCTGATGGAATTGAAGCTGCTATCCGTTCAATGATGACCCAGGGTAAAAACCCTAGTGATATACAAGATTTAATTAATAAAATGATAAAGGACAAGCTTACCGAAGGCTTTTTGGCAGACAGCCAACTAAGCATAAGAGATGTTGATACTATTTCAAAATCTTTTTACAGGGTGCTAAAGGGCATGTACCATGAGCGTATACCCTATCCTCAAGAAACAGACAGCGATATTGTTGTTGATAGGCGGTGATACACATAGATATTTATTGGGACAATATCCCGGATAATTGTGAAGCGTTACTTACAGACTTAATTAAAAGGGGGTTAGAATATGTTGATGCACCCTCTTCTGTGGAAATAAGTATTTCTTTTGTGGATAAAGAGGAAATGCAGGCTTTAAACAAAGAACATAGAGAAGTAGATAAAGTTACAGATGTGTTGTCGTTTCCATTTACCGAGCCGGAAGAATGGAGTAAAGAATCAGTTTCATGTCATCCCTTTGTTTTGGGCGATATTATAATCTGTACAGATGTGGCTCGTGAACAAGCTGAGGAATATGGACATTCTTTTGAAAGAGAGCTGGGCTTTTTGACAGTACATGGATTACTACATCTTGCAGGATATGACCATATGGAACCGGAAGATGAAGAAGATATGCGAAATGCACAGAGAGATATTTTGGGGGAATTAAAATGAAGCCACATAAAAGCAAATCTATCCCTGATAGTTTTGCCCATGCATTAAACGGCATTCGGCTTACTGTAGCTCGCGAGCGAAATTTTAAAATCCAAATAGCATTTGCAATTGTGGCTGCAATAGTATGCATTATATTACCGGTAGATTTCTTTCATACTTTCATGGTAATGTATGCAATATTTTTTGTGCTTTGCATGGAACTAATAAATACTGCCGTAGAGGCTATAGTAGATTTATACTGCGGCAAAAATATTAGCCCGCTGGCTAAAATCGCCAAAGATTGCAGTGCAGGGGCGGTGCTGTTAGCTTCTGTACAGGCAGTACTTGTTGCTGTTATGGTAGCCCGGCACATATTGATATATTGAAAGGTTGTTTGTATGCCAAACTCAAGAAATACCCAAGGTAGATCCAATAGACCTGCCTCTCAGCAAAGGGCGGCTCAGCAAAGAACAAATCAACAAAGACCCGGAAACCGGCAAAGACCCGCCAACCAACAAAGACCCAATAATCAGCAAAGACCTGTGGCGGGTTCGGGTAAAAAACTTGCAATACAACGCAGAAATCGACGTAGAAAACAATTGCTTGTTTTTATACTGGTGTGTGGTGCTGCCGGCCTTTTTGCGATGATTGGGGTAATTTCTTTTTTGTTTAGCATGTTGCCTACCACTACTGAGCCAATATCGCATGTTTCGGGGCCTGTCTCAACACCTTTGCCTACACCTAGCCCGGTGCCTACTCCCACCCCTACGCCTACTCCGGAGCCTACGCCGGATCCAATGGAGGGCATGGTTCATAGTTCATTTACCGGCCTTCCTATCTTAGAAGAAACAGACCCTTTGCGCCCAATAGCAGTTGTTATAAATAATCACTCTCGTGCTTTGCCTCAAGCCGGTGTTGCTGATGCAGATATAATTTATGAAGTTTTGGCCGAAGGGCAAATTACCCGTTTAGTTGGTATATTCCATCATAATGTACCGCATAGAATCGGCCCTGTGCGCTCTACGCGGGATTATTTTGCAGACTTTGCTATAGATAATGATGCAATATTTGCACATCACGGAGGAAGCCCCACAGGATATGCTCGTTTACGCAATCTTGGGATAGCCGGCTTAGATGGCATGGCCTTGGAAGGTACTACTTTTTGGCGTGATCCTGACCGTAGGCGAGTGCCCGCCTTATTTGAACATAGTTCTTATACCGGTGCTGAAGTTTTAGAACAAGCAATAGCAAGCCGCAATTTTAGGCGAAATCGACACGAAGATGACAACCTTGGTTTTGCTTTTAATTTAGATGAAAATATGGCTTTTGAAGCTCTTGCAAGAGCTTCCGGCGGCATTTTTAGGCCATGTGTAGAACTTACGGTGCCTTTTTCAAATTCTTATCCGCGGCGTTTTGTTTATGATCCTGAAACTATGACATATGCAGTTTATAATGTTCATGGGCCACACATAGACGAGAATATTGCAAATTCAGAAGATAGCGATGCAGATGCACAAGTAAGAGTCACTAATGTTCTTGTGCAGCATGTTAGATCTCGTGTTGTTCCCGGTGATGTTGAAGGTCGACGAGAGGTAAATACTGTAGGAAGCGGCAGTGGATATTTGGCCTCTAACGGTGGTATTGTTACTGTTCGTTGGGAGCGGGATTCTCACAACACTCCAACACGATGGTATTTTGCTAACGGAATGCCGTTGCAATTAACCCCCGGAAGCACTTGGATAAACGTGCTGCAAGACACAGAAGCCATACGTGTAGTAACCGGGATAATATCCCCGGAAGAAGCAGGGTCAAATGACTCAAATGAATCTGAAGAAGCGATTGGATGATGAATAAAAATAATGAATAAAAAAGAAAATGAATTTAAATCGGGATTTGTATCATTAATTGGTAGGCCAAATGTTGGCAAATCTACCCTTATGAATTTGCTTGTTGGCGAAAAAATTGCTATAGTCTCTAACCGCCCACAAACAACCCGCAATAAAATTAGAAGCATTTTAACAGGAGACGATTATCAAGTTGTTTTTATAGATACTCCCGGACTTCATAAACCCAGGACTAAACTTGGCAACTATATGGTAAAAAGTGCGCAAAATGCTTTAGGTGGGGTAGATGTAGTTTTATATTTGGTAGAACCTGATGCCAAAATTGGCCCGGGAGATGAAGATATTTTAAAAATACTACCTAATTCTAAACATACTGACGATGCTAAGATAATTTTGGTGGTTAATAAAGCTGATACAGTAAAAAAGCCTGATATTTTGCTTACTATTGATGCCTACAGCAAACGCTTTCCGTTTTTGGAGATTGTACCTGTCTCTGCTCTTACCGGTGACAATACTTCTGCATTAATGGACACCATCAAAAAATATCTTCCGACAGGGCCAAAATATTTTCCTGATGACATGATAACGGATCAACCTGAACGTCAAATTGCAGCAGAGATGATCCGCGAAAAGGCACTTACTTATTTGCAAGAAGAAATTCCTCATGGCACGGCTGTTGAGATTGTCAGTATGAAAAAACGCTCCAAAGGGGATTTGGTTGATGTAGAAGCCACAATTTATTGCGAGCGAGAATCTCACAAAGCCATTGTAATAGGTAAAGGTGGCGCAATGTTAAAAAAAATAGGTGCAGGCGCACGCCGAGATATGGAAAGATTATTGGGTTCTCCTATTAATTTGCAATTGTGGGTAAAGGTTCGTAAACGCTGGCGTGACAATGATTTTATTTTGCGTAATTTAGGATATGACGAGAGGCAAATATAGCGACTTTATTTCCTCCTATTGCCTAACGTGAGTTCGATGAACAAAAAATATTCATTTCATCGAATTTTTGATACATTTGCCCTCACTGATGAAAAGTGAGGGCATTTTTTTGAAGATATTTGTTGAAATTTGTCGTTGCTTTTCATCATAATATTTGATAAATTCATAGAATACTCATGTTGTATATAGGAGGGTTTCATCTGTATGAAAAAAGAGAAATTTAATAAAATCATTAAATTACTGCCCCTTTCTGTATTGCCAATCATATTATTGATAGGCTTTGCCTTGCTAAACAATGCATCCGCAATACCTTACAAAGTTGAATATGGTTATAACAGTGTGTGGGATTTGCGCAACTTCGATTTTGATAACTACAACGTCCACTTTGGCGGATATGCAGCATTTATCCCTAACGCCCTCCTTTTGCCGGAAGAATTTGCTGAACGAGAGGCAGAAGCCATTCTTGGCAATCCTCGCATTGAGGATTTTCTTACCAGTAGGATGCAAATTCTTGTGCCGGATGACGGTTGGTACACTTTTTCACGCCCATCCATTGCCTATTCTCATCGCTTGTATGTTAACGGCGAATTTTTAATGGAGGTAGGTAGCCCCGGAAACAACCGCAATGTGCATAATCCCAGGAGAGGGCGCACGACCTTCACTGCACGGCCGGTTGATGGCGTAATTGAAATTGTACAGCACTCGTCTAATTTTGTTCATCGGCAAGGTAGCTGGCATCATACCTGGGCCATGGGGGGTAGCGGTGGTGCCCTTCTTGAAGAAAGTCTTGTTACAGACCTTCAAGATACCCTTATAATGGGTAGTTTCTTTGCATTATTTTTAATTTTAATGCTGTTATTTTATATTTTGAGAGGGAAAAACCGCGGTACTTTATATGGAGCATTGTTTTGTTTAGTATGGTTTTTGCGGATGGGAGTAACAGAAGGCACTGTGTTTTCTGTACTTGCACCATGGATGAGCTGGGAGCTGCAATTTCGCATTAACTATATGAGTATCCCCCTTGCGGCGGCCTTGGCTGTTGCCATTATCACTACTCTTTTCCCGGGAGTTTTGCAAAAATTCTTTTTGTACGCATTTTACACGTTTTCCGGGATCCTTATTGTAATATATTTATTGGGTAACACCCTATTTATGAGCAATATCATTCAACTGACTTATCCCGTATTGGGTATATCCGTATTATATATTTTTGTAAGATTTGCAGTTAAAGTACGAAAGATAAATGCTGAGCAAGGATTGTTTATCTTTGGTGTGCTATTATTTATCTCTTCAGCAGTATTTGATATATTGTTACATCTCAACATTCCTCTTCCCAACTTTGATTTTACCGGAATTGCAATGCTTGTATTTGCGCTATGCAAAACTACCGCAGTGTTTACTGCTACTATGCAGGAACTTGACGATACCAAAAAAGCCAAAGAACTTGAACAACACCGCGAAATGGCAATTTTAAATGACCTTATCACGCAATTGAGTAAAATGACCGCAAGTCATCATCAAGGGGATATAGATGCACAAATAGATATACAACGTTTTGAGGGAGCACATAGAGCTGTAGCACAGGGAATAAACGAAATGACAAATGATTACGTTAACCACTTAACCGAACTGGGAGCTGTACTTGAAAATTTTGGTGCCGGAAACTTCGATACAACCTATGCCACTTTGCCCGGCAAAAAAGCTTTTCTTAATGATGTAGTGGAAAATCTCCGTAAAAACATCAAGGACATTGATGATGAAATTAAATCTTTATCTCATGCAGCAATAGGAGGGCTTCTCAGCACTCGTGCGCATCCTGAAAAATTTCAAGGAGATTGGAAAAAGATTCTTATTGGCTTAAACAGTGTAATGGACGCCATTATAACACCAATTAACGAAGCCGCAGATGTGCTTAAAGCAATGGCTGACGGAAATTTAAGCATGACAGTGAAAGGCAATTATGAGGGCGACTTCACACTTATCAAAGAATCTATTAACTCGATGCAGGCGACTATTTCTTCTTATATATCTGAGATAAGCGAAGTTCTTAGCGAAATATCCAACCAAAACATGGATGTATCAATAGACAGGTATTATATTGGCGATTTTGTTGTAATAAAAGATTCTTTAAACCTGATAATAAAGACATTCAACACCATACTTTCCGAGTTTGGTTCTACGGCCACTCTTCTTTTAATTGATGCTCGAAAAATGTCTGATGTAAGCGAAAATTTATCTAATGGTGCTATAATCCAGGCAAAAACATACAGCGAATTAAACAACATTATTGGAGAAGTAGAAGCAAGCTCTAACAAGAATGCAGAAGCTGCTCAAAGGACTAATGATCTTGCACAAAGTGCAAAAAATGCAGCTACAGAAGAAGTTGCTATTATGCAGCGCACTTTAAAAGCTATGGAGGACATAACAGCAGCATCCAACAATATATCACAAATCATTAAAGTTATTGAAAGTATTTCGTTCCAAACAAATTTGTTGGCCTTAAATGCTTCTGTAGAAGCAGCAAGAGCCGGTGAACATGGCAGAGGATTTTCTGTAGTTGCTGAAGAGGTAAGGAACCTAGCAGCAAGAAGCAAAGAGGCAGCAGGGAAAACCGCAGCTTTAATTGAAGAAGCCGTAAAAACAGCCGCCGAAGGTGCCCGATTAGCAGAAAAGACTGCCGAAGGGCTTACCTATATGACAGATCAAATAACAAAAATTTCTGATAATGTAAGCGGCATAGCTGAGGACTCGAAAGCACAAATTGACAACATCAGCAGGATAAGCCAAGGAATTTCTCAGTTAGATGGTGTAACCCGGTCTAACACTGCCATGAGTCAAGAAGGTACAACCTCCGCTAATGAGCTTTCAAACCGGGCAGAAGTTCTCAAAGGCACTATCGAAAGCTTTAGATTGAAAAAATGAGGGAACGGATATTTTCCCAATTTCATCACAAAAAAGAGCGAATATCAGCATGTATAATGCCAAAAATTCGCTCTTTTTATTATAACCTGTTTAAAATCTGTGGTCATACCCAATTATTGAGCGCAGGATCTAAAACTTGTATGTAATCAAAATCCTTTATAAGTGCTAAAGCCTAACATATACAATGCAAAAACAAAGGAATTTTCTTTATCCCTTGACATTTTATGCAACTCTTCAAGTACACTATCATGCGGAACAGTATTAGATGCTGTTTCCATAACAACCTTTTCTATAGTTTTAGGCAATTGCATACACATCTGATAAAATGCATCTTCTTGACCTGTAACAAGTTCATAAAATTTGTCCATACTTACACGGCGTATGCGTCGATGTTTTTTCTGTTGTCCATCTACAGAAACAGCCCAAGTAATATTTTGAGATTTTTTAGCAATAACTTCAACTAACAAACAAGCGCAATCATGCTTTCTCCAATACATTACAAAAAAGAGCGAATATCAGCCAAGATGCCAAGGCAATCCTTATCGTTTTTCAAGAAATCCGAACCTATTCTTGACAATCGAATGAAATCAAGGAATGTATAAAAAACACCTCACATGCTATCAAAAATTCATAAGTTTCGCTCATATTTACCGCCCTTCGCCCTTTTTAACGATTGCTACCTCGGCAGGAATAGCCTTGCCACTCGCAGGGCGTGGGACTTTATTAAAATCATACTTTCTTATTTCGTCATATCCTTCATGCTCAACAATGACTGTATAACCATGCTTGAACTTTCCTGCAAAAGGGTTTTTACGTCCCTTTGAAAAATCAGTAATTTCAGGTATACCATCGTAGTTTATACCCTCTTCGTCACAGGTTACAACTTCACCATTAGGCATTATTCTTTTAGTTGTATAAATTTCTGTACTTTACCTCCCGTATTGTGCCATTTCTTTTTTATTTGCCTTTCGTGCAGAAATTATCCGTATTAAAGAATCACCATTTCTATAACAATGACAAACCATAAGCATACTTGTCATCATCCCAAACAAATCTATCATCCTTCAAATTATACACCTCTTATCATCCTAAGACCCTTGCCGCCCAAATTGTCGGCATACTAAAACACTCTAACCGAATCTAACGGCAACTAACGGACTCTAACTGAAATTTTCCCCTACCCAATCAAATTTCAGAATCCAGTAAAATAGCGGGTTTACGCCAAACTGACAAGGCAATCGTCACCGTTTTTCAAGAAGTCTGAACATCCGTTCGAGATTTGAGTGAAATCAAGGCGTTGCGGGTAGTTCTGGAATCCCCGTGACGACGATTTGCCGACTGACGGTTGTGGAAATATGTTTGGAGCGGTTCTCCAAGGCAATCAAACAAGGTAAAAAATCTAGCCCCTGCACCACAAGAATACCACAATAAACGAACGATACGCAAGTTTGGGAGGGCGGGAATATTGTCAAGAACACCGCCGTAAAAATTGCAGAAAGAAACAAAATAAAGAGAAATATAAGGCGTTCTTACCTGTGACTTAGGCAAAAACGCCCTAAATATTCACTTACCTAGGTTTCTGTCTTGAATCCAAGGAAATATCATGCTCCCTGTGGTAATCAATATATATTTGACTTAACATGGAGTATTCACACGGATGAATAGGAGTATGCTTCTCACAGTGCATTTCATGAATCACTCGACTGCAATTAAGAATGTTCGGATTTTTGTTGCGTTCTGGCTCATATTTAGCAAGAATAAATGTTTTATTGAGGGCATGAAATTTCAAGGTTAATACATTCGACAAATCAGAATCTTGCCTAATTAAGCCCATAATCCAGTTCATCCTTGCAGGCGGAATATAGTAGACATTAACGCTCAAATATTCAGATAAAACAAAATCAAAAATAAATTCTTTTCCACTTATCGCTCCCCATGAATACTCCATTTCCTTGCTTGTAATCCCCAGAGAATTTTCCATTTCAAGCCGTTTAAGCAACCTCTGTAGTATTTTCGCGACATTCTCATTATCCACCCCTAAACTGCTCAATATTTTAGATAAAATGAAGTCGTAATCCATTGTATCGTTGTAAAACTGTTTAACGTAAATGCCCCCTAAATAATCAATAATATCTTCGTTTGTAGTGTGCAACTCTACATCGGGCTTGTTGAACCAAAAATCATTCCATGCGTTAATGTAATCAATGAATTTAAGTCCAACAGTACCGTTGAAACTTATAACTCTCGGTTGCAGTGCCTGTAAAGCCATGTCATTAGTCTGGCTGTTATCAAATAAATTAACATCAGCACGAAGCAAATCACGAAACTGTACATACCCCAGTTCATCATTAAATTCAGGAATAAAATCATCATAGTAATCTTCTTGTACTTCCATTGAATCAGGAACATTTTCTAAACTAATGCCCAATCTCTCTAATCCCTGTAGAAATACAAAAGCATCTCCGTATTCCCACGAACAGCTATTAATTGCACGAATATAAAACTCCTTGGAATTATCGAAATTTTCCCATTGGCTCAATTCATCGACATAGTGTTGGTGAGTGGCATGTTCATTATCAAATTCGACAAACGTGCTACCCGTCTGATGTCCTGTATATTTTATCCCTGCTATAATGACAAGAACATCTAAATCCAAACTCTCTAAAAAATCGTCAACTGGACTAAAATCATGTATCGTACCTACAGGTCTACCATAAAAGTAGTCGTCAACCATGATTGAACGTTGAATATACTCAACGAACACATCATAATGCTTTTGAAATAACATAGAAATATCCTCCCAATAAATAAGATAAATGTAACATACATTCGCAAAAAAACAAGCCCATTCCTAGACTAGAGTTGGGGCAAGAACTTAACGGTACTCACCCCAACCCTTGCCTTAACCCTAACAACAGGAGCAGAATTAGCATCAATGCCCTGTAACCCTGCATTAAGGCTGTCGGCGGCTTCTCGCCCCCATGTCCTCCAAAACGCGACTGTAAATATCAATTATAATGCTAAATTTGGAATCTTGAATCTCTCACCAAAATCAATATAAAGTAGCGATAGAAAATGAAACATTGCATAGATATTAAAATCAATATGCTTTGATTTCAAAAAAGTATTATACTTCTTTTGATGACCCCACGATTGTCTAAGCGGGCTGCTAACAGGCATACTGCCTACTTTCTCTGCAATAACGTAAGTCCCTTTATCAATGTGAATCTTCATAAAACAATCTTTCTCGGGAATTTCCATTTTACATTGCTTGCGGATAAGCCTAGAAAGAGAGTATATATCACTAGAATAGAAATAATAAAAGTTCACATTGAGATAGTGAGATAAAACAGGGTCTCTCACAGCACGCCCAAAGGAATCGTCATCCGATTCATTTATTAGTAGTTCACTTTCCATGTGGATTTTCTTTAGAAATGAACTTATTTTTCCGACATCAACGGTAATTTCAACACTAGGCTTCCTGTTGAACCAAAAATACTCAATGTAATCATCAAGCATCGAATGAATAAAACTAATATCTGAATTTTTCATATCGCCAATCATATCCTCTCAAAAAAATTAATCTAGTAGTTTCCAACATAGCGGGAGCGTTGCAACCAACGCCCCCACCCATACCATAAAACCTAAAACATCTTAACCCTAGCAACAGGAGCAGAATTAGCAACAATACCCTGTAACCCTGCATTAAGAGTGTCGGCGGCTTCCCTGCCCATGTCCTCCAAAACGTGCGAATAAATGTCCATCGTTGTGTTGTAATTGCTGTGTCCTAAACTCTTTTGGATAGCCTTAACATTAACG
>Ga0123355_10001341_pt1 | contig 34156 bp, 27 predicted proteins | sample TergutEmb28metaG_3_FD_89872 | JGI IMG/M metagenome (GOLD analysis project Ga0123355, IMG submission 89872) | Embiratermes neotenicus P1 segment gut microbial communities from Petit-Saut dam, French Guiana - Emb289 P1 | ecosystem: Host-associated > Arthropoda: Insects > Digestive system > Gut ...
GAACGCTCCTTTTAAGTAAAATTTGTTTGTCGCTATGTGTAGAAATGTACCTAATATATTTAGCGGCATATTTTCCCAACATCTTTAAGTTGTTGAGAAATATTTTTTTCTTCCGCCGAAATCGCGATGACTTGCGGCATCCTGCAACAACAAAAAAAGGCGGCCGGCTCTCCCGAAAGTTTCGAGAAAGCAGTCGCCTCGCCGGTGCATTGTACCGGTGTTTGCCTTAGTTTTATGTGGTTTGCTTGATTCGTTTTTCTAAGTAAACCGAAGTCCCGGGAACTTCGGGTGTGCAGAGTTTTCACTCTGCGGTTGCCGCTTCATGTGAAAGGTGTGCACGTGGGAGTCAACATTCGGTCGGCCGTGTCCGAACGGGTCTGCCCTCTTTCATATATTGCGGCGGGTACTGCGATTGTGATGCGGTGATACAGGTACTGCGCGGTGGTACGGGTGATGCGGGGTGTTACATGGCGTTACATACAACCGTTATGCAGCGGCTTCGGCACGGAGCGGTGCGGTCAGTTTCAGGGCGAACCCCTTCCTGCGTAATAAGTCGCGTCTGAAATCATTTCGCCCTTCGCCGAGAATCGGCCTGAAGCCGCCGGTTCTCGGCTCGCGCTCAATTGTTTCAGACTGCGATTATTACTTGATGGCAAACACGTCCTTTGGCATGGAAGCGACTGCTTTGTTTCTCGGTTGCAGGGCAAGTATAAATGAAACTTCATACACAAGTAACATGAACCGTTCCAGGAATTTTTCCAAGAATTTTTCCAGGAAATTTTCCCGGAAATTTTCCGGGAATCGTGCAGCCACGAAAACATAATAATCCGCCCGGTTGTGCTATACTCCCGGTGAGGTGTTCATTATGAAATCAAACATTTTTTTGTTTTACATTGTTACCGCGATTTTTTGGTTTTCGCTTTATGCATACGTGCCGTACGTTGCGCCGTATGCCGAGTACATGGAGGCAAACCATCGAATGATTGGCTTAATTGCCGGCTCTTACGGTTTTACGCAAATGATTATTCGCTTTCCGCTCGGTATTTTTTCCGATAAAATCGGCAAACGAAAAATTTTTGTAATTCTCGGTACGGCGTTTGCTGCCGCCGCAGGATTTTTAGTTTTTTTCGCGCCTTCGCCGTTAAGCCTTTTAATTGCGCGCGCGCTCGGCGGCGTTGCGGCGTCGGCATGGGTTGCGTTTACAATTCTCGGCGCCGGCTACTATCCGCCCGATAACGCCGCCAAAGCAATGGGGCATCTTTCCGCCTGCAACTCCGCGGGCAGAATGCTCGCGCTTTTGGGCGGTGCGCTGCTTGCGTTTTCCGTCGGTTTCGAATTATCGTTTTTGCTGGGCGGTGTTGCCGGAATTTTCGGCGTCGCACTCAGCTTTTTCGTAAAAGAAAAACCCGAGGAGAGTGTTGAAAAATGCCGTGAGCTGCGACGAGTTCACAAAAAACCGGCGGCTTCAGGCCGGTTTTTGAGAACGAGCGTATGCGAACGGACAATTTTTCAACACTCTCCCGGAAAGGCCGAATCGCCGCCGCTTTCGGAGCTTCTTGCCGTTGCAAAAAACCGCCAACTTTTGGCGTGTTCCGTTTTGGGAATTTTAGCGATGTTTGTGTCGTTTGCAACAACCTTCGGATTTGTTCCGATTGCGGCGGTTGCACTTGATGCAACGCCGTTTCATATCGGACTTTTGGGCGTTGTTTCGGCAGGAACCGGCATTTTAATTTCGCCCTTCGCCGGCACGATTTTGCCGAAAAAATTTGGCGTTTGCGCAACGCTTGTAATCGGATTTTTGCTTTCGGCGGCGGGAAGCGTACTTATTGCAGCAACAGGCTCAATCGCGATGCTTTTCGCAGTGCAGGTTGCGGGAAGCGTGGGCTTGGCAATTTTGGGAACTCTGCTTTTGGGCTTATGCATTCGCGATATTTCGCCCGCCCGACGCGCAACGGCAATGGGATTTTTTCAAGCCGTTTACGGCATCGGAATGTTTCTCGGGCCTTTTGTTGCGGGTCACATTTCACACGCATTCGACCTTAACACCGCGTTTATTTTTACCGGATTCGTTGGCGTTGCAGGCGCGATTTGCACCGTAATTTACGCAAAAAAAGGATGCCTTATGTATTAGAAATGCGAATCCGCAGCCTGTTTTTCAACCATGGATTCGCATTATCAGGGTGATTTTACGCCTCGTTTTCGGACAACTCAAATTGCTAACAACCGTTTTCGGCTCGCCAAGCGTCCGCGACCTTTTTCGACGCGCGTTTAATCGCGGGTTTTGCATAGGGGCTGTTTTCGCCGCCGACGCCGTAAAGGAAAAAGAATCCGTCTTTGGTTTCGAAAAGCTGTTCTTCGTAGCCGTCGGGCTGCCCGAAATCGCCGACGCACTTACTGCCGATTTTTGCGGAATCTTCTGTGTCGTAGGTCTTTTTGCTGATTATTGTTTTCATACATATTTACCTCCTCAAAAATATAAAATTGTGTCGATTCGTGTATGTTTACCATAAATTGCATTTTTTTGCAATAGCGGACACCGGGGACATATAGTGAATCAAATTAAGAAGCGTGCCGTCGGCTATGCATTGTAAGCGGTTCGCTCGTTGTCGTTTTCGGGAAAAACACCCGAAAACAACCGGTCGCTCACCACAATGCACTTAACGCCGACGGGACGCAAATCAAATTGATTCACTATACATTAAAAAAGCCCGACAAGGAAATCCCTGTCGGGCTTGAATGTGTAAAGCGAGCGTACTTGAGTCCGTTCAGACTTCGTCGCTGTAAATCTTGTTGGTGTGCCGCAATTAAACCGGCGTGTTTGCGGGTTCTTCCTCGGCGTGTTCAACTTTTGACACCGATACTTCGTATGCGGTCTTTTCCAAAACGGTATCTTCGCTTAATTTTTTTTGATATTGGCGGCTTTGCATACGCCCCCACAAACGAATCCTGTCGCCTACATCCAGCTTGCCCGCGAAGCGCGCGTTTCTGCCCCACGTTATGCACGGTATGTAGTCCGATTTATTGTATGAACGATTAACCGCAACAAGAAGGTCGGAAATTTCGCGACCAAAGGGAGTTGTGCGATAAATTGCGGGCTTGCAAAGATAACCGTCGAGGAAAACTTCGTTCGGGCGGTTTTGCGGCGGGTTTGATAAAATTTCTACGTCGCGCGCAAAAACAGTAAGCACAAGCCGATTTTTGCGGTCGGCTTCCACATAATTATTGTACGAGCGAATTTGCCCGGAAATAAGCACATCTGTGCCTTCAACTATTTTATCGCGCTCAACAATGCGCTCGCTTACGGTAACAGGCAAAATATCGCTTTGCCCCGAAAGCCGCCCCACCTCAACGTCGAAACGCCAAAATCCTTCGCCGTAAACTTCGTGGCTGAAAGTAAAATCCGAACAAATGCGTCCGCAAATATCAATTATATTGTTACCGTTGTCCATAAGAAACTCCCCTTTTTTACGTTAGGCGCGTAGCCGCACTTTTTGCCCGGGTATAGCGAACGACATTGAGAACCGTGAAGGCGAGGCGGAAAATCGCGGGCTTCAGCGCGTTTTCCGACGACGCCCGAACGGGCTTCTCAAGTACGTTCGCGATAGTGCGTTCGCTGTACGGAAAACTACACACTAAAGCTGATTCAGCATACCATATAATATGCGGTTCAGCTCGCGCTCAGAACCGCCCACGCCGCCGCTGCACCAAGAATTGACATCGAATTTTCGCCGGAATCCGTACGGGCAGAAAATTCGTGCGGTTCGCGCTCGGTTCCGTCCATCCCGAAAAAGCCGCGTTGTACGCAAACCTGCACGCCGTCCCGCGTTACCGACGACGCCGTTATACACGCACGCGCGTTAAACCCGTAGGTAATGAGATGCGTGAAATTTTTCGGCAAATTTTCAAGCATGGGAAAAATGTTTTTGTCGTCCGAGTTTACAATAAGAAAATCCTCGCTGCAAAGCGACGGAATAACTTTTGTAAGTATGGGCGATGCCTCTGACGCAATTAAAACATTCACCTTCGGCCCGAGCGTTTGACGGTCGGTTATATGATAACAGCTTGCGCTGCCCTTGCTCATTCGTAAAAACGCGCGTGTCATTTCGCGCCCGTTATTTCCCACAATGCCTACCGCCGGCATAAAATTTCCCCCTTCATATTTGCGCTTGACTTCTTTTATTTATAAGCAGCTCGGCACAAGAATATTCTGAAAATTTTTGGGAGACAGCATTTATGAACAAAGCACCAACAAAAAAAAATTTAATTGCGGCAAAAAAAGGCTTGCGGCTTGCACAGCGCGGGCATAATTTGCTTGAAAAAAAATATATTGCACTGTTGCGCGAATTAAAACGTGCCGAAAAAATTATACACGAAATGCGAGAAAAATTATACAAAATTACCGCCGCTGCCGGCGAAACCGAGTTGGAAATTTTTCGGGAACTCAAAGATTCACCGATAAATATTCCGCCATACAATTTAGACGAAACCACCGTTGCTTTCGACGAAGCGTTTTTCATGTGGCGAAAAATTTTTGCCGCGCAAGATGAACTCGCTGAAGCGGAATCCGAACTCGAAACCCTTCGCCTGCGCGTCCGGCGCACAAAAAAACGAGCCTCAGCATTGGGAAACGTTGTAGTTCCGAGGCTCGAAAAACAAATCAAATACATCTCGGAACGCCTCGAAGAAAACGAACGTGATGAAAAAACGCGGTTTAAAGCTGCTTTTTAGGGTTTATTCTGAAACCTTTAATTTCGGAGCAGGTTCGGTGAACGCACTTTATGAAGCGAACAGGGGCTGTGCTGCGCAAACGGTACGCTCAATGTCGTTTTGCTTCGCAAAACAACCGGTCGCTCACCGCGCAGCCTACGCCCCTCGTTCACTTTTAACGGGTGCGTTCACTACGAGAGAGTGTTGAAAAATAGCTTGAGCTACGACGAGTTCGCAGGAAACCGGCGGCTTCAGGCCGGTTTCCGAGAACGAGCGTATGCGAAAGCGTCATTTTTCAACACTCTCTGCCAGCATTCCCTCCGCAACTTTGGCGACTTCGCGGTCGCCTTTTATTATGCGCAAAATTTCAAAAGCAAATTCGGCCGAAGTCGCCGGCCCTTTCGACGTGGTAATATTTCCGTCCGTAACAACGGCACGTTGCCCGAACTCGGCTGCTTTTAAGCTATCCTTCAGCGCGGGATAACACACCGCAACTTTATCCGCAAGAAAGCCCAACATTCCCAACACGGTCGGCGCGGCGCAAATTGCAGCAATTTTGCCGCCGGTTGCATTATGAAGGCGCAACAATTCCAACAACAGCTCATGCTTTTTATAATTTGCCGTGCCGGGCCCGCCCGGAAGAATAAGCATCGCGCCTTCCGTCGCAACGATGTCGTCAAAAATAATATTCGCGCGTACGCAAATCCCGTGCGAGCCGGTTACATCGCGCTTTCCCGTAAGCGAAACACTCATAACGCTCACCCCGCCGCGCCGCAAAATATCAAGCGCGGTTATTGCTTCAATTTCTTCAAACCCGTCCGTCAAAAAAACATACGCTTCATGCATTTTAATTTTCCTCTCGTTTTTTATGAAGGATTTAAATTCGCGGGGCCCCGCCCCGCACCCCGGAAACTTTTGAAAAAGTTTCATCAAAACTTTAACACAAAATCGCGCGAATGCGCGATTTTAACAGTTTTTGCCCCGCTTTTTTCAAAAAGCGGGTGGGGTGCGGGGCGAAGCCCCGTAATCATTAAATATTTATCTCGCGCGAATAATTATCTGCGTACCTTGCTCGATTTCAACGCCGGGCGCGGGAAATTGCTGAAAAACAACGTAAGGAAGCGGCGGCGGCGGCGCGAGATTTTCGCCCGCAAGTTCCGCGCCGAAGGTACGCGCAGTAAATTCTTCCTCGGCGGAAGGCGGGGGTGCAACGCGCTCGGTGGTTAAAACTGTTGTGAAGTTTGCGTCTTCAAGCACACGTGCGGCAACCGCCGCCGTCATGCCCACAACGTCCGGCACCGTTGCCATGCGCTCGGAAACACGCGAGGTCGGGTCGAGATAAAAAATAATCGGTGCGGTTTCGGGCACGGGCAAGCCGGCGGGCGGCCATGTGTGCGAAATTACTGTTCCGCCGCCGGGCGTTTGGTAGCCGACAACGTTCATGTTTACTGCGGTGCGCACGGCTTCCGTCATGCGTTGCCCGGAAAAGTCCGGCATGGGATGCCCGAAATACTCGGCAACCGGGTTTTCAACTTCGCCTACGGGCTGAATATTTCTCATGCGAATCAGCTCGCGAATAAAATCGCCCGTTATGGGAACAACGGTGTTGCCGGCAAAAAGTTGGTCGTCTTCAATGCGGTCGATTGTCATAAGAATCAAAAATTGCGGGTCGGATGCGGGGAAAAATGAAATGTACGACAGGTTGTGAATTCTGTCTTCGCGAACGCCCTGCTGCGCCGTACCGGTTTTTCCGGCAACGTCGAAGCCGGCGATATACGAGCGGCGACCCGTTCCGCCGTTATTGCCCTGCATCGAAACAACGTAGCGCATTTCGTTGCGCATGAAATCGGATGTTTCCTGCGAAATTACGCGACGAATATCCTGCGGTTCGCGCGTGTAAACGGGATTATGATTTGCGTCGATAATTTGCGAAACAAAAAACGGTTGGCGCAAAATTCCGCCGTTAATAAGCGCGGCGTAGCCGTTAATAAGCTGAATTGTTGTGGCGTTGAACCCCTGCCCCATCGACGATGTTGCCATTTCAACGTCGTTAAGACGCGCGCGCGGATACATAACAAGAGGATGAGAAACTGCATCTTCGCCGGGGAAGTCGATGCCGGTGCGCTCGCCGAACCCGAAATATCCGCGATACCGGTAAAAAGTATCGCGCCCCATATCGTGATTTATTGTTGCCATCGCGAGGTTGCACGAGCGATAAAGTGCGCGACGAAGCGAAAGATTCCCGCAACCGTGTTCGTTATGGCAGGGAACGCGCATTTCATGGATAAAACGAACGCCCTCGCAATGAAATTGCGTGTTGCCCATAATTACGCCTTCTTCGATTGCGGCGGCGATAACAAAGGGCTTAAAAACCGAGCCGGGTTCGTTACTGCCGGTGATGTGATAATTATTCCACAGCCGCCGGTTTACATAGTAGGCGCGCTGACCCTCGGTTAATTCGTCCCAATATTCCGCCAGAAACGGGTCGGTAAAATATTCGGGATTAAACGGGTCGGAAAGAGAAAATGTCGGGGCCTGCGCCATTGCTAAAATTTCGCTTGTGTTGGGGTCCATAACAATCATACCGACGCCTTGAGCCGGATGTTCCAAAAATGTGTCGTTGACAAATTGCTGCGCAAGACGCTGAATTTCGCTGTCAAACGTTGTAATAATCGTATGACCGTGGCGAACCGGCACACTTTCGATGCCGCCTTGCGCCCAAATATTATGCCCTGCTTCGCCGGCAAGTTCTTCGCGATAACGCCGCTCAAGCCCGGTAATAGCGTCGCCGCGCATAAATCCGATTACCTGCGGCGCGAAAAACGGGTCGGGATGCCAACGGTATGAGCCTTCTCTGCGATGAAGCTCGCGAAAAGTGTCGGTAAGTTCAATTGCAACATCCGCCGGAACATTGTGCGCAATTGCGCGGCTGTTTCGACCGGCACGAATTGCAAGCTCGCCGGTATTATCGTCGAGGGCGAACAAATTTTCCAAATCCCACAGGGGAACGCCGAGTTGCATAATAATCGCGTGAAAAACTTCGTCGCGAACAGCGTTGCCCGTACCGGCAGCCTGATTGCGTATGTGCAACGCCTCAACGTCCATGTAAAGGGTAAACACTTGCTGGCTGTTGGTAATGGGCTGCATGTTTCTGTCCCAAATATTTCCGCGCTCGGGCGTGAAGGTTGCCTGCGCGCGACCCATTTCGCGGCGCGCCTGCTCTCTTGCCGCCCACGTTGTAAAATCGTCGCCGTGCCTGTCCTGAATGTACCAAATTCTGAAAATCAGCCCCAACACGCAAAAAATTAAAAACGCGCCCATGAATTTGATGCGACGTTCGCGACGCACCCCCGGCGGAATATTTTTGCGTTTGCGCTGCTGTTGCCTCTGTTGCGGCGGTGCAGGTTTTTTTCTTCTCATAAGTAATCATCCTCCGAAAATTTCGTTTATCAGTCCGCCTAAAAATTCCCGCGATTCCTGCCAAAAATAATTGTGGCGCGGAAGAGCGTATTCGGCAGTGTTAAGGGTTACTTCGCCGATGCGCGGCACATTTATATGAAAAACCTGCGCCGGGTCGGGGTGCGTCATGCCGAGCCGCTCAACCGCAATGCGCTCGATTTCGTAAAATGTATGACGCTCGTGAAAATGCTGTTCGAGAGCGAAATTTGCGTTTTGATAATTGCGCAGCACCCGTTCCGCACGACCGATTTCGCGGTTGACGTCTGCATTTCGCGCGGCAAATGCCGACGACCCGACCCCCCCGAGCAGGATAATCAAAAATGTAATTGTGAGCCGCATCCACGGAAAATTTCGAAAAGCCTCCGTTGCAATGATAAATCGTTGCGTTCGCGTTACACGAACGCGGGGTTTGCCCGGGTCGGCCTGCTTCTTTTTTTCCTCCTGAACGAGGGGGCGGTCTTTGTAGCGTTCGCTGAGGGGCGCGACGGTTCTGCTCCGTTTTGCCTTAACCGGCGGCTGTTTTTTGACAAATAAGCCTTTCACAACTTTTCACCTGCTCTCAATTTCGCGCTTCGGGCGCGACTGTTTTGCGAAATTTCTTCTTCCGACGGCAAAATCGGCTTGCGCGTTACAACGCGAAGCGCGGGAATTTTTCCGCACACGCAGTACGGAATATCGCGCGGGCACTCGCACGGCGACGCCATTTTTGCAAAATTCTGCTTAACAATTCTGTCTTCGAGAGAATGAAATGTAATGACCGCAATTCGCCCGCCGGGCAACAGCATGTCCGTCGCGTCGCAAACCGCCGTGCCGAGCGGCGTAAGTTCGTCGTTTACGACAATGCGCAACGCCATAAACGTACGCATCGCCGGGTGCGGCCCGTTGCGGCTTTTCGGCACAGCACCTTCAACTATGTTCGCAAGTTCAAGCGTTGTTTTTATCGGCGATGCTGCTCGTTCCGCGCAAATTTTTTTTGCAATTTTTCGCGCGAATCGTTCTTCCCCGAATTTGAAAAAAATATCCGCAAGCTCGCCTTCGGAAAAATTATTTACAATATCCCGCGCGGTTAATTCTGTTCCGGCGTCCATGCGCATGTCCAAAATCCCGTCAGCCCGAAACGAAAACCCTCGCTCGGGCGTGTCGATTTGATGCGACGATACGCCCAAATCCATCAACACGCCGTCAACTTTTTCAACGCCGCATTTTTGCAAAATTTTTTTCAAGTCGTGAAAATTTCCGTGAACCGCCGTAAATTTTTCGGAATTTACAGATGCCGCCGCAATTGCGCTTTCGTCGCGATCGATGCCAATCAGACGCCCGGTTGTAAGCCGTCGGCAAATTTCCGCCGAATGCCCGCCGCCGCCAAGGGTGCAATCCAAATACACGCCTGTCGGCCGAATCGCCAGTGCTTCAATCGCTTCATTTAACAATACCGAAATATGTTCGAATTTTGTCATTGTTATGTCGCTCCGCTATGAGCAATGTTTTTAATTTTTTCAATGCCTTCGGGGCTTCGCCCCGAACCCTACGAACTTTTTGAAAAAAGTTCGGCAAAAACTTTATCCGGAAACCGCGCGAAGCGCGGTTTCCGAGAATGGGTTGGTCGTTCGCCCGTGCTACCCGGGTCAAGCCCTGAAAATCGAGGCAAAAATTTTAATTAAAATCGCGCGAACTCGCGATTTTTGAGTTTTTTGTCGAACTTTTTTCCAAAAAAGTTCGTGGGGGTACAGGGGGCGAAGCCCCCGCAAAAGGAAAAAAATTATTTATTCAAGCCCGGGAATCGCAATCGTATTGACAAAGGGCGACGACGTGTTTTCAGGAGTGGCATCCGCGCTCGGGCGACCGAGTCCCGGCCATGCTGCGGGCGGCGACGGAGTAGGAGAAGGCGGCGGCATTGTGGCCGCCGGGGAGTTGAATCCGCCGAAACCGCCGGGTACTCCGGGAAGCTCTACCGTTTGCGGCGGAGGAGTGGGTGTCGGCGAAGGCGGCGGGGTTGCGTTGGGGTCGGGTATAAATAAGCCTGTTGCCGGGTCGTAAATAACGGGGTGATGCCATTGGTTTACGGGATTTTGCCATTCATCCGCCGGGTTCTGCCACTCGCCGAAGTCGAGACCGGCGCAACTGCACACAAAACCTTCCCGCACTCCTGCCGGAAATTCAAATTGCCGGTCGCGAATTGAAAACCTGTGCTCGCGCATCATTTCTTCCAAATGGTCAACGGATTGCGCGCGCACAATGCCTACGCGAGTTTGATAATACGGGCAGTTTGCGCCGGCAAGAAATCCGGTTTCGGTGCAGTACGTGAACTGCTGATGCACGCGGCAAACCTGCGACGGCACAAGCCCGGTTGCGAAAATTTCGCCGCGAATGCGGTCGCCGCGAGGGTCGGTGCGGCAAAATTCGTTCGGCAGATGCCCGGAATCAAGGCAAACCTGCGCAGAAACTATGCCGGCCGGCCGAGTAAAACGTTGCGGCGGCAATTCCAGCGTAAGGTGAATTTCTTCCATTATAACGCGCCAAAGCGGCGTGTGAAATTGATTCGTTCCGCGATGCATGGGCTGATTATTGTCGTTTCCGAACCAAATCGCCGCAGTGAAATACGGCGTGTAGCCCGCGAAACCGAGGTCGGCGTTATTTTGCGACGTGCCGGTTTTGCCCGCAACGCCCATTTGCCCGCGAAGCCCGGACGCCGGCGTCCAGTTTGCGCGACCGCCGGTTCCGCGCGTTAAGGTGTCGGCCATGGTGCTTGTGAGCAAGTATGCCGTTGTGTCGCGCAAAACCCGTTGCGGATTATGCTGATTTTCGAGCAAAATGTTGCCTTCGTGGTCAAGCACGGTGGTGTACAGAACGGGGCGGTTAAATTCGCCGGCGTTTGCAACCGTTGCGTACGCTCCGGCAAGTTCGATTAAATATACTCCGCGCGTCATTCCGCCCAAAACAATTGCGGGGCCGTCGTGGGGATGAATTGTGGAAATGCCCATAAGCTCGAGGTAGCGCACCATTGTCGGCATTCCGACGGGCGCGGGACGAACCGTAGGGTCGGTGGCGGCGCGCGCTGAAACTACGTTGCCCGACGCATAAATCGCGTTGCGCACCGTTGTATGCCCGCGAAAAACCCGTCCGCCGTCCCAGTGATTTCGCGGCAACCATCCGCGTCCGCCGGCTGCGGGCAGGTACATCGGGATGTCGTCAACGATGGTTGACGGTTGCATCATGCCGAGTTCGAAAGCCGGCGCGAACGGCACAAGCGGTTTCATTTGACTGCCCGGCGAGCGCGTGGATTGCGTTGCGCGATTTAATGCGCGATTGCCCTGCAACTCGCCGCGAACGCCGCGAATCGCAAGCACATGCCCGGTGTGATGGTCGATTAAAACGAACGCGCCTTGAGGTTGCGGCACTTTAAACAAGCGATAGCTGACAATTTCATCGGCGTGATGGAGATGCTGCTCGTGCATTCGTTCGACGAACACCGCCGCTTCCGCCACATTGGGAACAATAACCGGCGGGAAAGTATAAGAGCGGGGCAATTGCGTAATCGCATTGTAAACCACCATGGAATACCGCACTTCGATTGAGAACCCCTGCCCCACTCCCGGCCACAGCGATTCGTCAAGGAAATGACGGTCAACGATTTCCTGAATTTGCACGTCCTGCACGGAATTTATTGTGAGGCCGGTTTCGAAAATTCGGCGGTCGGCTTCCGCGCCGGTAAGCCCGAGTTGCTCGATTAAATCCACACGAACCTGCGACAGCAACGCGCTTGTAAAACAGTCAAACTGCGCGATAATATCGCGAACCTCGCCGTCGGCGGTGAGATAAATCGTGTCGTACACAATGCCGAGCATAACGGGTTCTCCGTCGTCGTACATCGGCTCGCCGGTAAACGAATTTATCGCCTGACGCGGCCCCGTTCGTATTGCTTCCTCGTACTCTTCCGTGGTAATTAAGCCGAGGCGTTCGTACATATTGAACAGAACAAGTTGCGCGCGAATCCAGTTTTGGTCGGGGCGAGTGTCGGGCGGAAAACGCGACGGATTTTGCGTAATTGCCGCAATTACGGCGGATTGCGCGATTGTAAGCTCGCTGACGTCTATGCCGAAATAAAACTGCGCCGCCGCCTGAACCCCGTAATTCGACCGCCCGAGGTTTATCATATTCAAATACGATTGCATAATGAAATATTTCGTTTGCATGTGCGGGTCTTCGTAGCCGAGCCGCGCAAATTCTTCCGTTAAATGCCGCTCGAAGCCCACCGCAAGATGTTGCTCCTGCAATTTCGTAATAATATCGTTGTCGATTTCAAGCATATTTTTAATCAGCTGTTGGGTGATGGTGCTTGCGCCTTCGGTTTGGCGAGCCGGCTGAGTTGCAACCCAAACAGCGCGGGCGATTCCGCGCGTGTCGATGCCGTTATGCTCGAAAAAACGTTCGTCTTCGATGGCGATAAACGCATAAATCAGATGGCGCGGCATTTCGTCGATGGATACAAACTCGCGATTCATGCCCCGGTGAAGGGTTTCGCGAACCTCGCCGGTTCTCGCGCAAACGATAAACGACGACAGCTCAAAGCCGTCCTGAATACTTGCGCCGCCAACCGTGTGCGGGTCAATCGCTCGCGGCGAAATCGGCCCGAGCGAGCTGATATCAAGCTCCGGCGCACCGTCAAGTATGCCCAGATACACGCCGATTCCCGCGCCCGCGCCCGCAAAAATGCCCACCAAAAGCAGCGACAGCGTGACCCGAAAAAACAGCAGTCCGATTTTGTTTCGCACCCGCATGGTATGCGGCTCGCGTTTACGTTTTTTGTTTCCAAGCTGAGAATAATCCATCTTTTACACCTCTATGTTTTCTTAACACAATTGTAACATATTAAGAAAATTATGCAAGTTCTCGGGGACTCTGTTCTCGGGGACTCTGTTCTCGAACCCCTGCCCGCTTTTTAAAAAAAGCGGGGCAAAAATTATAAAAAATCGCGCTTTTGCGCGATTTTTGGGAGAGATGTTGCTGCGGCAGAGAATATGCTTCGGAATTTGCGAGCAAGATTTTTTGAAGTGCCGGGCGCGAAGAAAAGGTTCGCTTCGCGCCCGCAACTCGGCCTGTGAAAACAAAAAAACCGCGCGAAGCGCGGTTTTTATCGTTTTTGTCGAACTTTTTTCAAAAAGTTCGTGGGGGCTTGGGGGCGAAGCCCCCAAAATCCTTAATCATTAAACCCTGAAATACGAAACAAGTTGCTGCAAAAGCTCGGCCTGCGACGTAAGTTCCTCGGAAGCGGCGGCGGTTTCTTCGCTTACGGCGGAGTTGGACTGAACAATTTGCGAAACTTGGGCTAACCCGATAACAACTTGCGAAATTGCCTCGGCCTGTTCCTGCGACGCGGCGGAAATTTCGGTAACAACATCCAGAACTTTGTTGGCGTTATCAACGATTGTGTCCAAAGTTTCGGCGGTTGTGCGGGCGATTGTCGCGCCGGAATCAACCGTGTTAATCGACGTGCCGATGAGGGACGTTGTTTCGCCGGCGGCTTGTTGCGAACGCGCCGCAAGCGAGCGCACTTCTTCGGCAACAACAGCGAAGCCCTTGCCGTGTTCGCCTGCGCGAGCCGCTTCAACGGCGGCGTTAAGCGCGAGCAGATTCGTTTGGAAAGCGATGTCTTGAATCGTGCGAATGATTTTCGAAATATTGTTCGATGCGTCTTTGATTTCGTTCATGGCCTGAAGGGTTTGCTGCATGGCCTCGTTACCTTCGCGAGCATTTGCCGTAGACGCGCCCGAAAGTACGTTTGCTTCGCCGGCATTTTTGGCGTTGGCTTGAGTTTGTTGGTTGATGAGGTCAACGGATGCGTTAAGTTCCTGAACGGAAGACGCCTGTTGTGTCGCGCCGTTTGCCAAATCCATCGCGCTTGTTGCAATTTGTTTTGCGCCGGAAAGCACCTGCTCGGAAGCGGAAGTAATTTCAGACATTGTTTTGTTGAGCGTGGATGAAATATTGTTCAACGAGTCCTTGATTGCCGAGAAACTGCCCACATAGTCGCGCGTGACGGTAACGGTAAGGTCGCCGGACGAAATGCGCGAAAGCACTTGCGAAATTTCGTTGATGTAGCCTTGAAGCGTGGCAATTGTGTTGTTCACGGCGTTTTTGATGTCGAGGAAATCGCCGACGTAATTGCCGGAAACGTTACGGGTGAAATCGCCTTGCGACAGATTGCCCATAACGTCGCGAATTTCAACGATGGGCGCATCAACGGCTTCGGCAATAAGGTTCAGCCCGGTGATAATTGTATTCCAGTCGCCGTCGTATTTGCTCGGGTCAACGTGGAAGTGCATATCGCCTTTGTTTGCGGCGGCGTCAATCATTGCGTTTACTTCGGCGGAAACGCCGTTGAGGTTGCTCATAAGCGAATCAACGGTTTGGTTAAGCGAGGCTTTTTTGCCCGGAAGACGTTTAAGTTCGGCCTTGAAGTTACCTTGGTTTATATTTTCGAGAACGACGATTACGGCGTCGATTTCTTCGACGTAACTTTTTACAAAATCGTTTACCGATGCCATCATTTCGTTGTAGCCGCCGCGATATTTTGACGCATCAAGGCGGAAATCGATGTCGCCGTTGACAGCAATTTCGCGCGTCATTGTTTGCAGGTCGTCAACCATCCCGCGAATAACGCCGATAAGTCCGTAAACATCGTGGGTCATCATGCCGATTTCGTCGCGGGAAACGTTCGCATCAAGGTTTATATTGAGGTTGCCGTCGGATACATTTCTGATGAGGTCAACAAGCCGCCCGACAGGCCTGCTTATCGAGCCGGAAATAACCATCGCGATAATGATGCCGAAAAACACGCCCGCGAGAGCAATCAAAACCAACAGGATAAAAGTCATTGTTGTTGCGCGGTTTAAGCGGGTTGTTTCATCGTCAACCAACGCCTCCAACGCATAAAGCGTTTCGTTGAAAACTGCGTAAAACGGGTTTACCGTGCTTTCTGCCGCCGCGCGCGTTACAAAAATCGGGCTTGTGGCATCGCCGCGCCGCGCGTACGCCATGGTTTGCTGAATATAGTGGTCCATATAATGAAGCGCGTATGTTTCGATGGAGTTAATTTTTCGGAGTTGGGCACTGCGCATTTCCGCAGACATAACCCTGTCATTTTCTATGGATGTGCGGTACAAGGCGGTGTAGCGAATCATGTCGCTTCGAAGCGACTGAATAAGCACTTCCTGACCGTTAATACCTCTGTTTCTTGCGGCTTCGTTTGCAACGGCGTTGTTTCCGCCGTCAACGTCTAAATCGACTTCGCTTGCGTACATGGAAGCGCGGTTCATTGCGCGCCGTGCGTCCATCATTATTACCTCGATGTTGCGCAAATAGTGCCGCTTTTGTATCGGAAACTCAAGCAGATATGTGTATTGTGAGTTTGTGTTGAACAGTTGGATTGCTCCGAAACCGGACACAAACATTACAATAAGCAACACCAACGCAAAACCGAGAAATAATTTGCTTCTGATTTTCATGTTTTTCATTACAGACCCTCCGTTTTGATGTGCAAACGACGCTGAGAAACCCGCTGAGGCTACAGCGCGTTTTCGCCGTTTGCTTTATACAGCAATTTTCCGCACCGAAGCAAAAATTGCTATATAAAATCAGCGATTATCCGCGAATTTTACTAGCGAAAACGCAAAATGTCAATGGCGATATTTTGGTTTTTTGCCCCGATGAATCGGATGCGGTATCGGCGAGGCGTTATTCTGAACTCTTGAGTCGCGTCAGCCCTTGTAAATTGTTTTGCCCTGCTTATATGCGTCAACTACTTTTGCGGCGTTTGTGGGCATGGTGACTTTCGGCTTGATTCCGTTGTTTTGCGCCGCCGGAAGCTCGGCACTTCGTCGCGCATCAAGCAACTTATTGTTCTCGTCTTCCGCCACACGAATTTTCACGTCGATGCTCATCACGCGGCGAATATTTTCCTGCATGATTTTTACCTGCGGCTTGTATAAATGCTGTTGCGCCTCAAGTTCCGTGCCGATGTCGGCAAGCATTTTTTCGAACATTGCGTCGCAATCTTTTACGATTTGTATTGAATCCTGCTTTTCCTCGTTCATGCCGAAAATCATTTCACGAACCTTTTCGAGCGGCAGCTCGCTTTCAATTACCGTGCGTTGGTTTTCACAAATACTTGCGATATTTTCAAGCGCGTTCACTTTTCTTTTCAAACCGTCTGTCAAAATGTTTAAATGCGTAAGCATTGTTTTTTCTGCCATAACGAACCCTCCTTCTTAAAGCCGCCGATTCCCTGCGAACTCGTCGCAGCTCACGGCATTTTTTAACACTCTCCTTTGCGGCTCATTATGCACTTTTGACGGGAAACCGGCAACATGCACCGGTTTTTTCGGGGCTTCGCCCCGAACCCCACGAACTTTTTAAAAAAAGTTCGACAAAAACAAAAAAATCGCGCAGCGCGCGATTTTAAATTAAAGTTTTGATGAAACTTTTTCAAAAGTTTCCGGGGGTTCGGGGGCGGAGTCCCCGAGAATTTAAAAATCCTTCATCACGCCGCGATTTCCGCAACCCTCTCGCCGTCAACGATTTCATTTTCCAAAAGCTCGCCGGCGAGGGTTTCGAGTTTTGCGAAATTTTGTTGCAAAAGCTCGCGAGTTTGAGCGTAGAGGTCGTTGACGAGTTCGCCGGATTCGGCGGCAATTCGGCGGTCGTCCTTTAAAATTGCGCGGTCGGCGACGGTTGTTCCCATGCCGAATTTTGTTACATATTGCATCGCGGCGGTTGTTGCCTTTTCGATGTCATTTGACGCACCGGTTGTCACAAAATCTTCGCCGAAGCGAATTTCTTCCGCGCATCGACCCGCAAGCGCGACCATTATTTGCTCGCGAAGTTCACGCTTCGTGTAATACATGCGCTCAGGCGGAATGTTTACGCAAAAGCCCGCCGCCCCCGATGTTGACGGGATTATCGTCACCTTTGCCACGCGATTTTCTTCGTTCGTCAAAACCGCCGCGATTGCGTGGCCTGCCTCGTGCCATGCGGTGATTTCGCGCTCTTTTTTGCGGATGTGCGAGCGGTCTTTTTTCTCGCTGCCGGCAAGCGCGGTGTAGTACGCCGAGGTTATGTCGTCGGGCGAAATTTCGTCGCCGCCGCGCCGCGCCGCGTTGATTGCCGCGTCATTTAACAGCCCTTCGAGCATCGCGCCGCTGAAAAATACTGTGTCGTGCGCGAGTTTTTCGATGTCGATTTGCGCAATGGGTTTGCCCTTTGCGTGTAACTTTATGATTTGCTTGCGAGCATTTACGTCCGGCAGACCGATTTCGACCCGTCTGTCGAAGCGGCCGGGGCGCAGAAGTGCCTCATCGAGCGTGTCCGGACGGTTTGTTGCCGCAACAACCACGATGCCCGATTCTTCGGAAAAGCCCTGCATTTCCGTCAAGAGTGCATTAAGTGTTTGCTCGCGTTCGTCGTTTCCGTTTATTCCGTCGCTGCGTTTTTTGCCCAATGCGTCGATTTCGTCGATGAAAATTACGCCGCGTCCGGCATCGCGGGCTTTTTTGAACAAATCGCGCACCCGCGCCGCGCCCACGCCTACGTACATTTGCACAAAATCCGAGCCGCTGACCGCATAAAACGGCACTCCGGCCTCGCCGGCCATTGCCCGCGCCATCAGAGTTTTTCCGGTGCCGGGCTTGCCGTGAAACAAAATTCCGCGCGGCATTCTTGCCCCGTATCGTGTAAATTTTTCCGGCTCGCGCAGATAATCTACGATGTCCTTGACGCTTTCCTTCGCTTCGAGATTGCCCGCAACATGCTCGAATCCGCACAGTTTTTCGCCTTCGCCGGAGTTCACCGTTACGGGAGCAAGTCCCCCTGCGGCTCGTGCCGCACTGTTTTTTCGTTGCACGAAAAGAAGAACTCCGGCAACAATGGCAATTGTGAAGCCGATTTGTATGAAATTCATGTCCGCGCCCGAATTTTCCGTAACGGCAACGCCGTTGAGCAGCAAAAATTCCTTGAAATTTTCACGTCGCGGATTGTTTGTCGTAAAGTGTTCTTCGACGACGGCAAAAAGAATCATTGCGCCGTTACCAACAGTCGCTTCTGTTACGCGCCCGCCCTCAACAGCCTCAACGAACGCCGCATAATACATGAACTCCGGCGCGACCCGTTCGCGTACATGCGCCGCGTAAATTACGCCCAATGTCGCGCCCAAAATCGCCGCCGCACCGAGCAAATTTCTATACTTTTTGAAAAAATCCATTATGTATTCCCCCTCGGGGGCATTATACGGCACATACAGGTTGTTTCGCCAATGCAATTTCAGGAAGTGCGGCGAACATAAGAAACTCAGCGAACGCGCTTTATGACGCGAACGTGGGCTGTGCCGCGCAAGCGGTGAGCGACGCCCCCTGTTCGCCTCTAATGGTGCGTTCGCTGTACTACCAATACTTTCTGTCGAGTCCGCGATACGAAATCGCTTCCGCAACATGTTCGGCGGAGATGTCGGCGGCGTCGGCGAGGTCGGCAATTGTGCGGGCGATTTTTAAAATTTTGTGATACGCGCGAGCCGACAGCGACATGGTTTCGTACACGTTTTTCAGCAAATCTTGCGCTTCGTTGTTGAGGCGGCAATGCTTTTTTGTTTGCGCGACCGTCATTTTTGCGTTGAAGCCGGCTTTTTTAAAGCGGCTGAACTGCCTTGCGCGGGCGTTTTCCACGCGGGCTTTTATTGCGGCAGAATTTTCTGCGGGCTTTCGCGCGCCCTGCAATTCCGCGTACTCAACCGGCGTCGCTTCAACTTGTATGTCGATGCGGTCGAGAAGCGGCCCCGAAATTTTCTCCAAATATCGCGAAATTTCCGGCGCGGAACAGGTGCATCGCGGCGTTCCCATATAGCCGCAAGGGCAGGGATTCATGGCGGCAAGCAGCAAAAAAACGCACGGATACGTTGATACTCCGCTGGCTCGCGCGATAGTAATTTTGCCGTCTTCCAAGGGCTGTCGCAACGTTTCGAGTGCCTTTTTTTGAAACTCCGGCAGCTCGTCGAGGAACAGCACTCCGTTGTGCGCAAGAGTGATTTCGCCCGGAACAGGGATGCGCCCGCCGCCCGCTAACGATATGTATGACGATGTATGATGCGGCGTTCGAAACGGCCGCTGCTGCATCAGCAAATTTTTTTCATTTAAGAGACCCGCGATGCTGTAAATCTTGGTAATTTCCATGCTTTCTTCGGGCAATAAGTCCGGCAGAATTGTCGGCATTCGTCGCGCAAGCATGGTTTTGCCCGCGCCCGGCGGCCCCAACATCAGCGCGTTGTGATACCCCGCCGCCGCGATTTCAAGCGCGCGTTTTACGTAAATTTGCCCCGCAACATCGGCAAAATCGACGTCGTGAGCGGCGTCATCTGCGGTTGCGTTCGCCGCCGGCTCAAATGCCGCAATCCGCGCTTCGGAAAAATGCTGCACAAGCGACATTATGTCCGGCACGGCAAAAACGGTCACATCCCCCGCAAGCGCGGCTTCCGCCGCATTTTCAGGCGAAACAAACACCTCTCGCGTACCGTTTTTTTTCGCCTCAAGCACCATCGGCAAAATTCCGCTGACAGGTCGAACCGCGCCGTCGAGCGACAATTCTCCCGCAAAAAAGGCGTCGCCCGCGCCGTTTTTAATCGTTCCCATGCCGATTAAAATGCCCGCCGCAATAGGCAAATCGTATGCCGGCCCCGACTTTCGAATATCTGCCGGCGCAAGGTTGACCGTAATACGTTTTGCAGGAAAAGTGAATCCGGCGTTGCGAATCGCTGCACGAACGCGCTCACGGCTTTCCTTAACGGCAGAATCCGGCAGGCCCACGATGTCGAAAACCGGCAGCCCGCCGGAAAGGTCAACTTCAACATCCACATGACAGCTTTCCGCGCCCGAAATCGCGCCGCTTACTACCCGCACGAACATTTTTTCACTCTCCTTTTTATACCGTTTTATTATAGCACAATCGGGGGCGTTGCCCCCGAACCCCCACGAACTTTTTAAAAAAAGTTCGTGGGGTTCGGGGCGAAGCCCCGAGATATTATTCACACGCCTTGACGCCGCGCACGTTTAAAAATATACTTCATTCAAGAACTGTGCGGATAAGCGTCAGGGGGTGTTCGGCATGAAAAAGCGTTTGCACTTTGGCGTAATGTTTTCAACTATGGATAACGCGAACCAATACGAGCTTTGGCGCGGCATTGATTCGTTTGCACAGGAAAACGACATTCATTTAACGGCGTATATCGGCACGTATCAGGTGGCGGGCGGCGAGGTTACGTCGTTTCTGGATACATGTTTCGAAACGGCGGCGGCAAGCGATTTTTTGGACGGAATCATTGTTATGTCGGGGTTTTTGGCGCAAATTGTCGGCACTGAAAACTTTCAAAAATATATCGAAAAACTTCCGAAAGATATGCCGGTTGTGTCGGCGTCGTTGCCGATTGAGGGTGCGCCCTGCGTTTCCGCCGACAGCTTGGGCGGCGTGTACGACACGGTTTCGCATCTCATTGAGCGACACGGCAAAAAGCAAATCGCGTTTGTGAAGGGAACAGAGGGGCATCCCGAGGCGGAAGCGCGCTTAAACGGCTACAAGCGGGCGTTGGCGGACAACGGGATTAGCTTTGATGAAAATTACATACTTCCGGGAAAATTTAATTGGGAAAGCGGCGAAGCGGCGGTTGCCACGCTTATCGACGAACGCAAACTGCCTTTTGACGCGGTTGTTGCAAGCAACGACCAAATGGCGGTCGGTGTTTTAATTGAGTTGAAGCGACGGGGAATTTTTGTGCCGACAGACGTTGCCGTTACGGGCTTCGACGACGACGTGACGTCCGAGTCGCTTATTCCGTCGCTGAGTACGGCGCGGCAGGATTTTTTTGAAATCGGGCGCGAATGTGCAAAAACGTTGTTGCTAATGACCCGCGGTGAGGCGGTTGACGATATGTTTCACGTCAAGCCGGAATTTATTCCGCGCCAATCCTGCGGATGCTTGGAGGCGGAGTACGCAAAATCCGCCGAAATTTTGGGCACGGGTACAACCCTTCGAAATTTTATTGTCGAGCATTTCACGGCGATTTTTACAAATATTCCGGAAGGGAATCGCGCCGAACAAACAGCATCGTGGGCGGATACTTTGGTTGGTGCAATCGGGAAAACTCCGTTCAGCCAAGAGGAATTTTTGTACAGTTTTAACGAAATTTTAATTCGGTACAATTATCAGCATAAGGAAATTATGCGTTGGCACACCGCGTTGGACGTTTTGTCCGGGGGCATCGAATTTCACAGCTATGAGGTTGAATCCTTGCCGGCGGCGCATTCCGCGTTGTTGTCGGCAACGGCGTTTGTGCAGGACATTCGCGCAAAGGAAAAGCGCGACAAAGATTTGCTCGACCAAAGCACGCGAAATCTTGTTCGGCGGCTTGCAAGTGAGCTTGTTTTGACGTTCGACATGACAACGCTTGTGAACAAATTATCGGCGACGCTGCCCGCCCGCGAGCTTTCGTTGCAAACGGCGTTAATCGGGGTTTATCGTCGGCCGATTCGCCCCGGCGACACTGCCCGGTTGCCGCATCTCAAAAACCGGTCTGACGCGGCGGAGGGTGCGAACGCCCTGCCCGACCGCACAATTGCAACGCTTTTCGGCTTCGACGACCGCGAAATTTTTAACATCCAACACCACAAAATTTTATTTTCGAGGTATCCGGCGTTTGAAAATTTCGATATGGAGCGCGTGCGGCGTTCGATGTTTTTCATTCCGCTGTTTTTTGAGGCCGAAGAGTTGGGCGTTTTGTTGTTGCCTTACGGCGGCGATATTTTAATCGACACATATGACACGTTGCGTGTAAGTATTGCCGCGGCAATAAAAGGCACAGAACTGCTTTCAACAATTCGTGTGCTGTCAATTACCGACGAACTTACCGTTTTGTTGAATCGGCGCGGATTTTTTCAGCTTGTGGGTTCGCGCATTGCGCAATTATCGCGCGTACCGGATGTATTTGCGATGGTCATGTTTATGGATATGGACGGCCTGAAAGAAATCAACGACACGTACGGTCACAGCGAAGGCGACGCAGCAATTTCGGCATTCGCGAACATTTTGAAAGACTCGCTTCGAAAAGATGACATAATCGGGCGTATCGGCGGCGACGAATTTGTTGTGTTTTCGTCGGTAAAATCGGCGGAAGACGGCAACCGTGTTGTGCAACGAATCCGCGATAATCTCGACGAGTACAACGCCCGAGGGTTGCATCCCTATGAAGTTTCAACGAGTATCGGAAGCGTGTTGTTAAGCAATATTTCGCACAAATGCTTTAACGAAGCCATGCTTTACGCCGACAGCGTTTTGTATGAAGAAAAGCAGCGCAAGCGAGAAAGCGGAGCCGCGAGGAGATGACAGGGATGCTTAAAAAAATCGGTGCAAATGCCAAAGAAGCGGCATCATATGTACGGCGGCTTGCGTCGGCGGAGAAAAATAAAATTTTGACGGCTTGCGCAGACGCGCTTGAAAAAAACGCCGCCGAAATTATTTCGGCAAACGCAAAAGATATGGCGGCGTCCGACCCGGCTCGCAAAGCCTTCAACGACCGCCTGATGCTTAACGAACAGCGAATTTCCGGGCTTGCGGAGGGAATGCGCAAGGTTTCGCGGCAAAACGACCCCACCGGCGAGGTGCTTTACATTAAAACGCTGCCTAACGGGCTTAACGTCGGCGAAAAGCGCGTACCGCTCGGCGTTGTGGGCATGATTTACGAAGCCCGCCCGAACGTCACGACGGATTCTTTCGCGCTGTGTTTGAAGGCGGGAAATGCCTGCGTTTTGCGTGGTTCGAAGGAAGCGATTCATTCGAATGTTGCTATCGTGAAAATTTTGCAAGCTGCGCTTACGCGCCTCGGGCATCCGCCGAAAATCGTGCAACTTATTGAGGATACTTCGCGGGAAACCGCTCGCGAGTTTATGCGGCTTAACGGGTATCTCGACGTGCTTATTCCGCGCGGAAGTGCCGGGCTTATTCAGGCCGCCGTTGAAAACGCAACCGTTCCGGTAATCGAAACCGGCGTCGGAAACTGCCACATTTTCGTTGACGAATCGGCGGATTTAACAAAAGCCGTTCCGCTGATTATCAACGCGAAAACGCAGCGTCCGAGCGTTTGCAATGCCACCGAAAAATTGCTGATTCACAAAAATATTGCAAAAACTTTTCTGCCGAAAATTTGCGGCGCGCTTGCTGCCGCCGGCGTAAAAATTCGCGGGTGCGGAAAAACTTGCGCGTTGTTTTCCGCCGCAAGCATCGCCTCGGAAGACGATTGGCACACCGAATTTTTAGATTTAATCATCGGCGTGAAAGTTGTGGATGACCTCGACGCCGCAATCGCGCATATTTCAAAATATTCCTCCGGCCACACCGACTGCATTTTGACCGAATCCTACACCAACGCCAACGAATTTATCGACCTTGTTGATTCCGCCGCCGTTTTCGTAAACGCTTCCACGCGCTTCACCGACGGCGAAGAGTTCGGCTTGGGCGCGGAAATGGGAATTTCTACGCAAAAATTACACGCCCGCGGGCCTATGGGTCTGACTGCGCTTACCACCACGAAATTTTTTGTAACCGGGAACGGACAAGTGCGGGGGTAGATAAATTTTGAGTTCTCGGGGGCTTTGCCCCCGAACCCCCACGAACTTTTCCAAAAAAGTTCGACAAAAACATAGAAATCGCGCTTCGCGCGATTTTTTGTTGGGTCGTAAACTGCTCCGGCAAAAATGCCGGAAGCTGTTCCGGCTTTGAGGGAATGTGTTGCTGCCGGTAGAGCAATTTGAGTTGTCCGAAAACGAGGCGGAAAATCGCGGGCAATGGCGGGCGCACTTCGCCCGTACCCTTCAGCGCGTTTTCCGACGAAGTTTGAGGCTACGCAAAATCAAATTGCTATATATGTCCCCGGCGTTCAATGCGCGCTTGGCGCGCCGCGCTACACTCGGCTCAATAATTTTTCTTTAACGGCCTCAAACTCTTCGTCGCTTATTGCGCCCATGAGTTTGAGGTCTTTGTATTTTTTCAGTTCATCCGCCATGCTTGCGGGGGCGGCGTCGGCCGGCGCAGGTGTCGCGCGTTTTTCAACATATCTGTCACAATATTCGCATTTGTTCACGATATTCGCATGAATAATAACCGACGCGCCGCACCCCGGACACTCGCAAACCTGTGAAAGCGGTGCGTTCGATTTTTCTCCCGCCGCATTTGCGGCAATTTGAATAATCATTTCGCGAACGCGGTTAATTTTTGTTGTAAACGTAAATTTCAGCGATACATTTAAATCCGCAGTGCGAAACGAAATTCCGCCGCCGTCGAAAAATCCGCCCCGCGACTCTTGCGCGGCAACCGTTAAAATGTCCTCCAACGGAAATTCAAGTGCCGGCGCCCATCGCCCGGCCGTAAATAAAAATCGCTTGTTTGAGAAAAAAATAACGCCGGTTTTCTTAGTGCCGCCTTTTCCCTCGGCGGTGCAATCAACGCCCCATGCGATGAAATATATCTGCTCGCCGGGTAACATCAGGCCGATTGCCGCGTTAATCGAACTTCTCCACATAAGCGTTGATACTTCGCTCATTTCTTCCGCTACCCTCACCGCATCCTTGACGTTTCGCACCTCTTGCGGCAGGTCTTTCATTATTTGGTCAAATACGCTTGTCAAAAAACATCCTCCCGATTCTTTTTCCGAATTTTATACCGGCTTGATGTTGCGTGGCAAATATTGCGTACCGAAGCGCAAACCGCTATAAAAAAACCACGGCAAACAGAAACCCGGATACGGCCCTCCGGAGCGATTCTGCCTGTCGTGGCTTATTTTTTTGTTTTTGAGCATTAAAAATCCGGACGTCCGAAGTCGGAACGTTGCCCCTGGCACCGTCGCGCGGTTGTATACATGGTGTGCGGGCATTGTTCCTGTTTAGCGTTGAGGGGTTGCCTCTTCGCTCGGACACAATATAACCGAACAATGTTTTGCCGTCAAGCGATTTTACGAAAATATATTCGAAAATCGCATGGGTGAATTTTTGGGGGCTTTGCCCCCAATCCCCCACCCGCTTTTTAAAAAAAGCGGGGCAAAAATTATCAAAAATCGCGCTTCGCGCGATTTTTTGTTGCACAGGCATAGCGAACCCGGCAAAGGTGCAAGAAGCTGTTCCGGCTTCGAGGGAATGTGTTGCTGCCGGTATATGTCCCCGGCGTTCAATGCGCGCTTGGCGCGCCGCGCTACAGCCGGCTCAATAATTTTTCCTTAACGACCTCAAACTCTTCGTCGCTGATTGCGCCCATGAGTTTGAGGTCTTTATATTTTTTCAGCTCATCCGCCACGCTTACGGGGGCAATATCGCCGGGTGAGGCGGCGACCGGAGCGACCGCCGAAGCGTCCCGCGTTTCGACATATCTGTCGCAGTATTCGCATTTGTTCACGATATTCGCATGAATAATAACCGACGCACCGCATCCCGAACATTCGCAAACTGCCGAGGCTCCGCCGGGGCTTGAGCCGGTATTTCCGCAAACCGCATTTGAGGCAATTTGAATAATCATTTCGCGAACCCGGTTAACTTTCGTCGTGAAGGCGAATTGCAACGTCACATCCATGTTTGCCGTTCGAAATGAAATTTTGCCGCCGTCATAAAAGTCGCCTCCCGATTTCTCCGAAGCAACTGTCAAAATCTCCTCAATCGGACACATAACAAAAAGCGACTGCCATCCCGGAGTAAACAAAAATCGCTTATCCGAGAAAAAAACAAGACCGGTTTCCGTGTCGTCCATGCCGTCTTCTCCGGTCGCGGTGCAATCGACGCCCCATGCGATGAAATATATTTTTTCGTCGGGCAGAATCATGCCGATTGTCCGTTTAATTTCGCCTTTCCACTTGTGCGTTGACGTTTCGTTCAGCTTTTCGGATACCCGCACCGCATCTTTAACGTTGCGCACCTCTTGCGGCAGGTCGCGCATGATTACTGAAAGTTCACTTATCATAAAATTACCCCCTCGTTTTTTTAACGGTCGTTTTTGTTTCAGTGCGAAAAAATTTCCGCACAGTTCACAAAGCCGATGTAATTTTACCGGGTTGACGCTTTGTTGCAAATCCCGCGAAATTTTCGCAACGCGCAAAACCTATCGGTAACCGGCCGACCACCGATAGGTTTTTTTTGTTTGCGGGGTTTCCGGAGGTCGCCATTTTCGTACGAGTAAATGCTTAAAAAGCCGCGATTCGCCGAATAACCGGTTGAAATTGCGGCTTTTTAATTGCGTAAATCCGGCAATTGTCGTATAATCTGCTTAAGTTGAAGCGGAGGCGCGACGATGCATTACGAGTTTGAGTTTCAAATGACCGAGGCGGATTTTTTGGATTACAATGAATTTCACTTCAACAATACGCCTCGTGCCAAGTTGTTGATGGCTGCCTTGACCGTCATTCCTCTTTTGACAGGCGCGGCTGTTTTTTGGATTGTTTTTTATCTGTTGGGTTCGTCGAGTTTCGTTTTTCTGCCCGCGGTGATAACGGTTGTTCTTCTTTCCGTGATGGTGTATCAACTTATTTTTTTGAGTCGTACACACAGGCGCAACGTCAAAAAGCAGCTCAAAGCGATGAGTACGCAAGGCAAGCTGCCGTACGCTGAAAATATTCGAATGCAATTCGACGACGAATTCATTCGCGAGTTTAACGAAAGAGGCGAAACCAAAACGCTTTATTCCTCCGTCGATAAAATCGGCGAGGGAAAAGGAGTGTATATCTATACAAACGCAGTGCAGGCATATGCAATCCCGCTTTCCGCCTTTGAAAGCGAAGAACAACGAAAAAATTTCATAACATTTATGAACGCAAAGATAAATAAAGCGGGAAAAATGTCAACTTGATTTTTCACCGAAACAGTTGCGCCGCAAGAGGATTTTCCTTCGCCGGCGGCATAAGATTAGGAGTGCAAAAATGTCGGAACAACAATACACCGCAGATAATATTCAGGTACTGGAAGGCTTGGAGGCGGTTCGCAAGCGTCCGGGTATGTACATCGGTTCAACGGCGGCGAAAGGGCTGCATCATTTGGTGTACGAAATCGTTGACAACGCGGTTGACGAAGCCCTTATGAACGCATGTGACGAAATTATTGTGCGCATCCACGAGGATAATTCGATTTCCGTGCGCGACAACGGGCGCGGAATCCCGGTGGGAATCCAAGCGCAAACGGGTTTGCCCGCCGTGGAGGTTATTTTCACGGTGCTTCATGCCGGCGGAAAATTCGGAAGCGGCGGATACAAGGTATCGGGCGGGCTGCACGGCGTTGGCGCAAGTGCGGTAAACGCGCTGTCGGAATGGCTTGTTGTGCGCGTTTTTGACGGCACGAACATACACGAAATGAAATTCGAGCGCGGCCCGAAAGTCGAAGATTTGCGCGTTATCGGCGAAACATCGGAAACAGGTACGTTTGTGCATTTCAAGCCGGACGCGGATATTTTCGAAGAAACGGAATACAACTTCGACACGCTGAAACAACGCCTGCAAGAAACGGCGTTTTTAACAAAAGGGCTGAAAATCGACCTCATCGACGAGCGTACCGAGCATCCGCGAACGCCGCGTTCGTATAAATACGACGGCGGAATCAAGGAATTTGTTGCGCATATCAATCAGAACAAAACGCCCATCGTCGAGGAAATATTTTATTGCGAATCCAAGCACGATAATGTGCTTGTTGAAATTTCGATGCAGCACAACGACGGATTTCAGGAAAACACGTATTCTTTCGTAAACAATATCAACACAACCGACGGCGGAACGCATGTTACGGGCTTTCGTTCGGGGCTTACGCGAACGATTAACGATTACGGGCGCAAATTTAATCTGCTGAAAGAAAACGACAAAAATTTGACCAGCGAGGACGTGCGAGAAGGGCTTACGGCGGTGCTGAGCATCAAAGTTGAAGAGCCGCAGTTTGAGTCGCAAACGAAAGCAAAGCTGAACAATTCCGAGGCGCGAACGGCCGTTGAGCAAATTTTGTCGGAGCATTTGACGTTCTTCCTTGAAGAACATCCGTCCGTCGGGCGCACGATTATCGACAAATCGCTCATGGCGGCGCGGGCGCGTGAGGCGGCGCGAAAGGCTCGCGAGCTTGTTCGGCGCAAGTCTATCTTCGACGGCGGACGACTGCCGGGCAAATTGGCGGATTGCTCCGAAAAAGACCCCGCGTTGTGCGAAATTTTCCTCGTGGAGGGTGATTCGGCGGGCGGCAGCGCGAAGCTCGCTCGCACCCCGCACACACAGGCGATTCTGCCGTTACGCGGAAAAATTATGAACGTCGAAAAGGCTCGGCTCGACAAAATTTTGGACAACAAAGAAATCGAAGCCATGATAAAAGCCTTCGGCACGGGCATTCAGGAGGACTTCGACGTCGAAAAACTCCGCTATCACAAAATCGTTATTATGACCGACGCCGACGTGGACGGCTCGCATATTCGCACGTTGCTTCTCACATTTATGTACCGTTTTATGAAAGACCTTGTAAGCGAGGGCTTTGTTTACATCGCCCAGCCGCCGCTGTACAAGGTTGAAAAGGGCAAGAAGGAATATTACGCCTACTCCGACGACGAGCTTCGCCGCGTTTTGGAAGAAATCGGCCGCGACGGCATAAAGCCGATTCAGCGGTACAAAGGCTTGGGCGAAATGGACGCCGACCAACTCTGGGAAACCACCATGGACCCCGAAAAGCGCATTTTGCTTCGCGTATCACTCGACGACGCGCTCGCCGCCGATTTAATTTTCACACAGCTTATGGGCGACAAAGTCGAACCGCGCCGCGAATTTATTCAGGAATTTGCGACGCAGGTTCGAAATTTGGATGTGTAAGGGGAGCGTTTGTGCAAAACGAAATAATTTTTATTGTTACGGAATCATTGGACGGCGGGTATGAGGCGCAAGCGGCGGGACATTCCATTTTTACGCAATGCGATGAATACTCCGAGCTTGCCGAAACCCTGCGCGACAGCGTGAAGTGCCACTTTGGCGAAGGCAAACAGCCTTCGTTAATCAGAATGCACTTTGTAAAGGATGAGGTTATCGCGGTATGAGAGTTCCGCGAGATATAAACGCCGAAAGGCTTACAGCCGCGTTAAAACGCCTCGGCTACGTGGTTATAAGGCAAACGGGAAGCCATATCCGGCTTTCAAAAAAATCAGATGAGGGCGAGCATAATATTACCGTTCCCAATCACAAGCCTGTAAAAATCGGCACACTTCAAGCTGTTGCATCAGAAGTGTGCCGATTTAATAAGGTGAATTTATCGTGGTTTTACGGCGAACTGTGATAACCGTTATTCCCTGACCTCGTCGTCGAATTCGCAGACCGCTCACTTGAAAATATCACCCGAACCAACCGCGCATAACTTCAAGTGCAGCTTTAACCTCCGCTTTAACATTGGCGGGGTTTTTTATTGCGCCCTCGATGCTGATTTTGTCGTTGTAGCCGATTTGTTTTACTGCGCGTACAAATTCGTCATACGTACCGGCGGGGTCGTTCGGCGACGGCACCATTCGCCCCGTCGGATACGCTGTGTGCAAATGCAAAACTTCGGGATACTTTACAACATCCTCGTACGTGTGGTTTTCCATGGCAACGTGATAGCTGTCAATCATCGCGCCCACGTTTTTCAGCCCGAATGTTAATTCAACGGCTTCGGCATAGCTGTTGATGATATTCGTTTCCGTTCGGTTCAGCGGCTCGACGGAAATTTTAATGCCGTTTTGACCCGCGTAAACGTCCATAAGCTCAACAATCAGACGCAAATTCGCCCAAACCTCTTCCCGCGTCGCGCCCTCGGGAATTTTTCGCGCGCCGCCGTTTCCGAAAACGAGGCTTTCGATGCCGAGTTCCGCCGCAAGAGGCAGCATTCTTTCCAAGTACGCGATAATCCCGTTCGAATCCATGCCCGCGCCGACAATTTTAAGCGCGGGCGGAAAAAATAAATTACACGCGCGGCACGGAATTTTCTCAAGCTCCTTTTTCAAGCCGGCAATCCCGGACAGCGCGGATAATTCGGAAAACGGCAGTTCAACATAGTCGAACCCCGCTTCCGCCACCGCATCGAAAAGTGCGCGTTCCTGTTCGTTTAAAAATTTCAAATCCATGCAATAACCGTACTTCATTTGAATCTCTCCTTATAATGCGAATCCATGATTGCATTTATGTGTTTGTTTGCCTGCTATACATTTCAGCCCTTGCGATGTCGAGTTCGTTTCGCACTTTCGGCAATGTGAGCCGAGCAAATTTGTTGCCGGCTTCTGTTTGCGTAAAAAAATTTATTTCAGACTTTTGAAGAAAATTCAGCGCAGTGAGCGTGTTTTTTTCCGTCCCGTGACCGTAAAGCCAGCATTTTCCGAGCCGATATTCAATATTCGGTTGTTCGTCATAATCGCCGGACTCGGTAATGTTATGTGCTTCGCTGTACCAAAAAAAAGCGGCATCTTTATCTTCGCCAACGAAAAGACCGTCGTAATACATGTCGCCGAGTTTATACATGGCGTTCGGATTTTCCCAAAACGCCGCCTGCGAAAAATATGAATACGCTTTCTCGTAGTCAACCGGCACATCGCGCCCGTAAAAATAACAATAGCCCAAATTGCTTAACGCATACGAATTCGATTCAGCCGCCGCTTTTTCATACCACTCTATGGCTTTTTTATAATTTTGCTCAACACCTTTGCCGGAATAGTACATAATCCCCAAAAGCAACTTAGCGTATCTCTTGCTATACAGGGGCGTGTCTTTATCCTCTGCAAACTCCGAGAGGTAACGCAAAATTAACTGACCTTTTTCATGGGTCAATTCCTCGGTTTCGTTGTCGAGACAGTGTTTCGCAATATCAAACATGGCTCGTTTATGCCCCGCTTTTGCGAGACTTTCAGCGAGAAGTATTTTGTAATTTTTTTGCGCCACAGTTGAATCCTCCTCTGTATTGCGTTGTTAAAATTTCTCCAAATCTTTCAGGTGGTTCATTTCCGGGGCTTTTTTTCCGTCGCGATTTATCGCTGTCATTTCGGCAATTGCCGATTTTAATGCGGCTCGTTTGTATGTCTGGTTCCAACGGCTTACCGCGATATAATCAAAAATTCCGGCAGTGCCGTTTGCGCAACCCGTATGCTCGCCGAGTTGGTCAACCGCGCGTTCCATTGCAATAAATGTACTCGGAATGCCGCCGCCTCCGCCGCCCGCCGCCGCAACAAGAATGCTCGGCTTGTTTTTGTGCGCGGATACGATATCTTCCTTGCCGTTCCACTGCTTAGTTGTTTCGCAACGCCGCAACCGGTCCCAAAATATTTTCAGCTCTTCGCTGATTTCGCCCCAATAAACGGGCGTGATGTACACAATTGCGTTCGCTTCGGAAACGGTTTTTTGCAGGTCGGCAAAGCCGTCTTTTTCGCCGAAAATGCATTTGTGTTCCTTGAAGCAAATTCCCCAACCGTCGTGACACATCACACATTTTTTCAAGCCCAAACCCGCCAACCGTATGGTTTCCGACTCAAGCCCGAGTTCGTCGGCGGCTTCTTGTGCCGCCTCAACAAACGAATAACAAAGCCCGTCCTTTTTCGGCGTGGCGTTTACGATAAGTAATTTAAACATAGCTTTTCCTCTTTTCTGCGTGTATTTTTTATCCTGCAACAGTATAGCAGTTTTATAATATATACGGAAAATTTTATCAATGTACTTTGAATATGCTATAATCCACAAAAATAATAAAACGAGGGCGAACGTCACAATTTTTGATTTCGGTGGGGGCATTATGCGATATTACCTAAAGCGTTGCGGTTATCAGGAACTCGGCAGCGTCACGGACGGCAAGGCGCGTCGCGGGCGTTATTTGCTTATGTCAAAAAAAGTTACGGATTTTTTCCCGCCCCTTTCGGAAGTACAATTGAACGACAGCACCGTTATTCCGATTTTGCCGTTATACTCCGATAAAAAAGTGTACTGCAAGCTCATTTATCATAACAGCAAACATGCCGCACCGCATATGAAGAAACAGCATAATGAATATCGCCTGTATCTTACGAGAGATTTGGAAGATGAAAAGCTGTTGTTTTCGCTTAACGACATTGTTGCAATGCGTACGGTTGAAATTGCCGGCGATAATGACGACACTCAAACCGCATACTTATTGCATTTAATACGTGACAACCGCTCGGCTCTTTACAGGGAGCTTAATGACATAATTGATGCGCATCCGATACGCGGAGGTCACGGTGTTTATGAGGGCGTCATCTCGGAATTTGAAGAGTTGGCAGATGCCCGCCTGCAAACGAACGACATAGTTATTATTGACGACGATGCCGCTCAACAAATCGAAAAATCCGACATATCAACGCTGTTTAATTCTGTGTCTTTCCGCGATTTTGTAATGTTCGGATACGAAACGCTTTGCGCGATTACAGGGTCGGTTATTCGTTATGAGCGATTTTTCAACCTCGAAGCCGCACATATACGCCCTAAAAGTCATGGCGGCTTGTTTGTGCCGAGCAACGGCATAGCATTGTGCCGCGATATGCATTGGGCTTTCGACAAGGGCTTTGTCACGCTTACAACAGATTATAAAGTTGCCGTGCATCCCGAAACAAGAAGCGAATGGTTGCGCTCCTTTGACAGCAAGTTAATTCATCTGCCGAAAGACCCGTTTTTCCGACCCGCAATTGAGAATATTGAGTACCACAGAAAACATGTCTACGGACGCTTTCTGACTTCGGGGAGGTTATAACGTGAAAAAATTACTTGCCATTGACCTTTTTTCGGGTTGCGGCGGGCTTTCAAAAGGATTTATCGACGCAGGATACGACATTCTCGTCGGTGTTGATAACGATAAGGCGGCACTTGATACGTTCGAGCATAATCATAACGGCGCGGTTGCGTTAAATGCGGATTTATCCGCACCCGAAACATTTGACTTAATTGATAAAATTGTCGGCAATCGAAAGTTGGATGTAATAATTGCCGGTCCGCCTTGCCAGGGATTTTCTTTAACCGGACCGAGAGATTTTGACGATACTCGCAACAAGCTGTATCTTGCGGTTATAGCCGCCGTTAAAAAATACAAGCCCAAAGCATTTATAATCGAAAACGTACCGGGCATGGCTACCTTATATAAAGGCGAAGTGAAAAACGAAATTCTTCGCAGACTAGCCCGACTCGGTTACAATGTTGAATGCCGAGTGCTTTGTGCCGCCGATTACGGTGTGCCGCAAATACGAAAAAGGTTAATTTTTACGGGTATTCGGGAAGATGTCGGAACGCCCGAATTTCCCGCGCCTGTAAACACACCCGAAAATTATGTAACCTGCCGACAAGCCATCAGCGATTTGCCTTTTCACACAAGCGATACTTACACTTGCGAACCAACCACCGAATATCAAAAAAAAATGCGCGGTCGTTGTTGCACGTTGCATAATCACGTCATTACGAATCATAAGAAATTCGTCGCAGACGTGATTTCGTTAGTGCCGGAGGGATGCAATTATAAGTCGCTCCCCGAAGGTGTGGGCGAAAGTCGCAAGTTTAACGAGGCATGGACGCGCTATCACGGCGATAAACCGTCAAAAACAATTGACACGGGACACCGAAACCACTTCCATTACGAATTTAATCGCGTGCCCACAATCAGAGAAAACGCAAGGTTGCAATCATTCCCCGATGATTTTGTGTTCAAGGGTTCTAAGACGCAACAAAATCGGCAAGTCGGCAATGCGGTGCCGCCCTTGCTCGGCTATCACTTGGGCAAGAAAATTAAAGAAATTATATAGTGAAACAAGACAAAAACGCTCTTGTTTCACCCCCGGTACTCGCACTTTTGTAGCGAACGCACTTGAGAAATCCGTTCAGGTTTCGTCGGAAAACGCGCAGAAGCCCGCGATTTCCCGACTCGCCTTCACGGTTCTCAAAGGCGTTCGCTATACTTGCGCA
>Ga0123355_10001342_pt1 | contig 34152 bp, 20 predicted proteins | sample TergutEmb28metaG_3_FD_89872 | JGI IMG/M metagenome (GOLD analysis project Ga0123355, IMG submission 89872) | Embiratermes neotenicus P1 segment gut microbial communities from Petit-Saut dam, French Guiana - Emb289 P1 | ecosystem: Host-associated > Arthropoda: Insects > Digestive system > Gut ...
GTAATAATTACAAACGGCGCAATAAAGGGCGATTAGTTGGTTGTCTTTGGTCATTCATCCAATTTATCACACTTTTCGCCGTTTTTCTTCCTTTTTGGGGTAATCTAACTCTTGATTGGCGTTCTATGTTTCCAATGACCAAGGATATGTGTGCTATTTCTAGGTATCCGTCTTTATTACAAGGCTATATGCTAGATAGTTTATTGGTACCTACTTTTACAGGGTTAGTAGGCCAAGATATTAGCAAAATTGATGGTGGAAGCACTACAAGTACTGTACTTACTGGTTTTTGCATTGATGACATGAACTCATGTGATGTTCTTTACGTAGACTATGACGAAAACATGAAAAATCTATCTTTATATAAAGAAGCTATAGACGAAGCAGAGAGAATTGGCAAGGAGGTAATTTGTTCACGCAAGTTGGAACAGAGATTACAAACTATGCCTGTGGCTTGGCCAAAAGATAGTCCCTTTGTTGAGTCCCTGGAAGTGGATCGCTTGTATGAAATACCTGTCCCTGTAATAACCGTCTTAACACAAGGCGTCCGAGCAGACCAGTTTGCCGTTGAACTTGCTTTGCGCCAATTCTTTATTGAGGAAGGCTACAAAGTGTCGCAAGTTGGTTCGCTTGAAGCAAGTCAATTCTTTGGGTTTTCTGATATGCCCGATTTTATGTTCGAACCAAGTGATGCCTACGGTAAAGCAATCCGGTTCAATCGTTATGCGCTAGAGTTAGTTGATAAAGAGCAATCAGATTTGCTCATTATAGGTGTCCCTGGTGCAACTATGAAATATAATGACCGATTGCTAAATGGTTTAGGGTTTTTGCCATTGACAATTTGCAATGCCGTAAGGAGTGATTTACACGTGCTTTCCATGTATCAACGTGGCTATACAAAAGATTTTCTTGACACTACGTCACAGCATGGACTTTATTGTTTTGGTACACCTATAGAATTTTTTAACATAGCAAATACCCGTCTTACGCCTGACTTCGTAAATGTTGAAGCTGAATTAAAGTATACGAGTTTAGACAGTGATTTTGTGCTGCGTAGCATACAAAACAATATTGAGGTGGGAGATTACTTATTGTTTAACGCATTGAATAATGAATCTGCAAAAAAAATGTGTATGGCTGTACAAAATACACTGGCCGGGAATGTATCCTACGTAAAGTGAGTCTGACCCCAATGGCGGATATCTCTGCCAATGAAATAGTTGTTACACTGGCTGAAAAATGGGGATAAAATTATTTTGGCCAGTATCTTACAAGAAAGGAGGAACGAGCGATGAAGAAATTAAGCAAGGAACGAGTAGTATTGAAGAAATTAAGTAAGCGAACCCATCTTCTGCATCAAAGTCTGGAATCGTATGGGTGCGGATGTTGGTGCGGGCTGGAAGGTGAAATGTTTAGGGCTGCGTGGACAGCAAGGGATAATTACGTAATAAGCTCACCGCACGGTTGTCCCACCCGATGACACGTAATGTGTCGATGGCGTGATGTTGTAAGGCGTATCATTTTCTAAAGAAGGAGGAACGAATAGTGAAGAAGTTAAATAAGCGAACCTATCTTCTGCATCAAAGTCTGGAGTCGTATGGGTGCCAGTGTTCTTGCCCGGGGATAAATGCACTATGGAGTGGTGTCTTTGATGTAAGGAATAATTACGTGTTTGGTTCACCGTATGGTTGTCAGTGGCGTTGACACGAAAATTAAGAACAAAAGGCGATACTGTAAGATGTATCGCCTTTTATGAAAATGTAAGAAACGTACGCATCTTCGTGATATGAACCTGCAAATTTTTGTCTTTTCGTGAAGGACGCTTGATATAGGTGTAATCACATGGGTTGCTATGTCACGTGTTTTCAAGAAAAGTATCAATGGAGACGTATATAGAAAGAGATACGGTATGATGCATTACCTTTTACCAATATCATTTTTAAGAGGAGCGTCCAATATGTCTAAATTCAGGTGCTTATTTTTATTTGTTATATCAATGTGTTTTGTGTTGGCCTTTGCCGCATGCGGCTCAGAGCAGGAAAACAATGATGAGTATATTGATGAACACACGGAGGAATACACAGACGAATACCAAAATGAGTACACCACCACACAGACTCTGACCATACATGCTATGGACACATACTACGAAGTGATTAGACGCACCGAAGAAGAAATGGCCAGGTCGTTAGCACTTGAAGGAATAGACTTTAATGTTGAAATTTCTTCTTATTCATTTGCCGAAGCTCACGATCGGCATATGCGGATGAGGGCTATGATGATGGCTGGGCAGGCATATGATATGTTTTTTTGGAGCTGTCAGCGTATCCGCGATTATGCGCAAAGCGGCTTTCTGCTGGATTTTTATACCTTGATTGACCAGCATCCCAATACAAGCCGGGATGATTTTTTTATGAATGCTTTAGAGGCTTTTGAGTTTAGAGGGGGATTATATACTTTTCCCCTTTCATTTGGATTTAATTTTATCGGCATAAATGAGACTTTGCCAGAATCTGTTACTCAGCAGTTTGTAGAACGTGATTATATTACCATGCATGAGGCGTTGTTGTTATCCAATGAGCTGCGTCGTGACTATAGCTCTGAGTTCGGGCATTTGCATATGGGAATATCACCACTTTTCACATTTATGCCTACCGTATTTTCAGCGATAACCGGGAGTTTTATTGATTTTGACAACAGAGTTTCCTATTTAAACAGCGATGCCTTTGTTGGTTTTTTGTCTGATTTCCATGAACACTATTTTTCGCGCCCCACTAACCGGGTTTTTGAGGGAGATAGTTTTTGGAGTTATCCATTAGGCAATTTTTCTCAAAATTATCACTGGACTACTTTTGGGCCGTATTTTTTCCCACAAATACGGGATCACACTTTACGTGACTATACCTTCATGCACCTCCATCGATTACTTAATCCAATAACAGCTTTGCTTGAACCTATTGACGCTGGATTTCTAAACTTTATTCCACTAGCAGACGAAGACGGCAGATTGTTGATAATACCTGATTTCTTCTTTGGCACCACATCAGCAAAGATAAGTATTACGGCGGCAACTGACGGTATGCTGTCATGGGAATTTGTACAGCGTCTTATTCCAGTCATGGCAGGATACTCAGGAGGGCAAAGCCCGAGTGAACTTTTCTTTTTAATGGGTACAAATTTAAGGATACCTATTTCACGTGAGCTATTTATTCCCCGAATTGAAGATAGAATACGAACGTCTGCTACCGGAATAATGCATTCTGGTGATTCGATACGCTACAAAGGTTTACACGATGACGGCGATGCGGAGCAGGCTATTGAGGACGCAATCGCCAGGATGAGGGAGCTTGCAGAAAAATCCATTGCCGTGATTGAGAGACATACAAATTTCCCTGACTTTATTTATGGTGATATCTTACAGAACTTTCTTATGGATATAACAACAGCGGAAGAAACGGCACAGTTGCTTCACGAGCGTACTGCTTTATGGTTGATAGAATAAAATCTGTTGAAGCTCAATACAAGGGAGGAAGATTCCAGTGAAATCAACTACAAAAGAACGCCTACTATCTGCAATCAACGCGGTGTTGCCCCTGCATGATTATGAGGGTAATGACTGCATCTATAGTCAAAAATACTCTTTTTCACCTGCAGTTATGGTGTATATCTTGCAGAAGCTAACCCAGGAGTTTCAGTTTACTATAACTGATGATTTTGTAGATGCGCTAGAAATGTGCACCTTTGCCCAACTGGAAGCGTTGTTGGAAGAATACAGCGGCAAAGCCGCATAAACCACAACTAAGGATTTTATATGAAACAATTTTTAAAAGACCTCCCCAGCTTCTGGGCCACCGTCCGCTGGTGTATAGCCCTATCCTGGCAGTCTTCAAAATTTTATACAATCATTCGCATCGCGGCGGACATTGTCACGCCGCTTCTTTCTATTGCTGCGGCATTTGTTGGCAAACATCTGCTGGATTTATTATCCGGCGCATGGGATGTTGCCGATACATATGCCGTTTTGTTTTTGCTGTTTGGCCTTATTGCTGCTATCGCACTCGTCCGCGTTATTAGCCAAAAAGCCTTACAATACAGCCAATCCATGCAGGGTGAGCTTATAAACGCCAAAATTGCCCTGGATATGATGGGCCGTGCCCTTACTGCTGACCTTGAATTTTTCGATAATCCTGAGTATTACGACAGATTACAATCCGCCAGCCAGGACTCTATGGCGGTGTCCTATATACTATGGAATGTACTCTCCTGCATCAGCTCAAGCGTGGCTTTTATCGGGGCCTTTGCTGTGCTGGTGCAGACTAACCCTGTCTATGGCCTTGTTATGATGGTAGCTGCAATTCCCGCCTCCATTGCAGCGGCCAAGTATACTAAGCTATTGTATATACTAAGCCTTGAGCAGATTAATGAACACCGTCAGATGTACTACTGCCAGCATATGGCTACTGACCGGCTCTATGCCCAGGATATGCGCCTTTTTAATGCCGGGCAGCGGCTTATGGGACGGTATCGGCAAATATGGACTGACCTGTTTACCCGCCGTAAAGGTATGACTCGTAAGCGGTCTGTTCTTACCGGGCTGCTGGCATGTCTGCCGGAAATCGTAGTGGTGCTCATAGGTGTGGATATAGCTTTTGGTGTACTTGCCGGTGCCAATACTGTCGGGGATTATGCGCTGTTTACCGGCCTTGCTGGGCAGTTATGGGGCTCTATAAATATGTTTTCTTCTGCTGCCCTACAGATATATGACAATAAGCTTAAAATCGAAAACATAAAAAAACTTGACAATTTTAAGAATCGCGTAGAAGATACAGGTAGCAAAAGTCTTGCCTGTGTTGACAGTATTAGTTTTGAAGGGGTTAGCTTTGTATATCCCGGTTCAAAAACTCCAGCCCTAAACGACATTAGTTTCTCATTGCATAAAAATACAAAAGTAGTACTGGTTGGGCTCAATGGCTCCGGGAAATCTACACTAATCAAGCTATTACTGCGTATGTATGAGCCAGATACCGGTGTGATACGTATAAATGGCACAGATATAAAAGAGTACAAACTGGCAGAGTTAAGGGCAAACTTTAGTGTCTATTTTCAAGAAATGCACAACTATAATTTTACCTTACGAGAGAATTTCACAATAGCAGACGAAACCCAGGATGATGGGGATACAAAAGCCCATGCTGCACTAAGGGCCGCCTATGGCATGGATATATGGGAAAGAGCCGCAAAGGGTTTGGACACCAGTATTACCCGGCTCTTTGATATGGAAGGGATTGAATTATCCGGTGGGCAGCATCAAAAGTTAGCATTGGCCCGGGCACTATATCGCAGGCATACAGCTCTTATACTGGATGAGCCGTCTTCTAATCTTGACCCTAAGGCAGAGCATGAGATTTTTAAAGCCTTGGCGGATATTACAGAAGGAAAGATGACGATATTCACATCCCACAGGCTATCCAATGTGGCCTTGGCAGATAGGATATTGGTACTGGAAAAAGGACGGTTGGTGGAGGATGGTACCCAAGCGGAGTTATTGAAAAATAAACATCGCTATGCGGAACTATTTCAGTACCAGCAAGAGAAATATGTAGTCTGATTTAAAAGCCCACTTCCATAGGAAGGGGGAAAGACGCCGAAGGCGGCGAGGGGGTTGCTGGCGTGCGTAGTGCAATTGCTTGGGTTAAGGATTGCGGCTTGGGAACATAACCCCCGCCCTTCGGGCACCCCCTTCCACGGAAGGGGGCTTAGAGAAAATCCCGGTTTTGTCGTTTTTGGTAAAGGATTCTTTCTTCCGGTTGATTACAGCATTGCAATAAGAATGATGCCAGTAAAATAAGGCTGTCGACGGTTTTGATGATGTTGCCAAGGGTTCTTTTCTTCCGATTTTGATTTTATAGCGATATGTAAGTGATGCATTTGGTCATTCAATAAACTTGACAAATCCACCGTTCCCGTAGAAGATATAGAGAACGAAGGTATTAATTGGCTTTACATATTATCGCTCGATGATTCAGGTAAGGTTTGAAGGGAGCATACCATGAGAGCAAAATCACCCAGGCGGCTTTTCAGATTTGATGGTATGCTACTGGTGTTTTTGCTGCCTAGCTTGGTAGGGCTTGCCCTTTTTTATTTGGTGCCCTTTTTTGTCTCCATGTACTTTGCTGTAATTGATAATGCTGTGTCCCGGCAATTTGTTGGTTTTGCCAACTTGATTGATACCTGGAACAACCAGGCTTTTGCCCTTGCTGTGCGCAATACTCTTTTTTTTATGGGGGTCAGTATCCCTCTTAACATGGCACTTGCACTTTTTCTGGCACTTATGTTTAAGCCTATGCGCCCGGGGGTGCGGCGTCTGCTTCTGGCTTTTTTCTTGTTGCCTCTGGTTATACCTTCTGGATCCATTGTCTTTTTCTGGCGGCATTTTGTGGCCTTAAACGGCATGTTTAACCGCCTCTTTTTTGCATCTAATCCTCAGCCTTGGCTTAACTCAGACCATGGCATGTGGTTTATTATTCTTATTTTTATATGGAAAAACATCGGGTTCAATATGATTCTTTTCCAAGCGGGATTGGACTTTATTCCAAAGGAATACTACGAATGTGCTCAGGTAGAGGGGGCAGGGCGTGTTAGGCAGTTTCGTATTGTGACACTTATTTATCTTGGACCTACATTTTTGTTAGTGTTTGTTCTTTCTGTTGTTAACTCATTTAAGGTATTTCGTGAGGTTTATCTACTTACGGGCACTCATCCCAATTTTTCGATATATCTACTTCAACATTTTATTAATAATCAGTTTACGGCACTTAATTATCAGCGCATGGCTTCGGCGTCGTTTTTTGTTTTTGGGTTTATATTTGTTTTGGTGCTTGTGCTATATAGATTGCAACAGCGGCAGTCGTATCTTTAAAGGTGGAGTACATGAACAAACGAATTAAGTTGCTTCAGCAGGTGCTTATTATTTTGGTGGCGGGAAGTCTGGCCACGTTATTTGTAATGCCCATTCTTATTACGATTACAAATTCCTTTATGACGGGCTTTGAAATTAGCAACAGATACGCAATCGCCGTTTCCCCCGCCAATCATTTCTATACTTTAGAGGTATTCCCCCAAATACATTTTGTCCGCATGACGCTGGTGCCTATGTGGGTGACTTTACGCCAGTACTTTACTCTCTTTCAGGATGTGGGCTACATAAACAGTCTTTGGAATGCTGTGCTTATTACTGCGCCCTCTGTCCTTGGACAAATGGTCATATGCGTCCCCGCGGCGTATGCCTTTGAGTTTTCCCGCTGGCGTCATAAGGAAAAAGTGTTTTTTGTATATGTAGTGGTGATGCTTATGCCCTTGCCCGTGGTCCTGGTGCCGCAATTTATTGTAGCTGGCTGGCTGGGTATTTCGGAGTCGGTGCTTGCTATTATTTTGCCTGCGATTTTTGCGCCCTTTGGAGTGTTCTTACTGCGCCAGTTTATGAAATCCTTTCCCACCGAAGTCGTTGAGGCGGCGAAAATAGATGGGGCAGGGCAGATTCTTATCTTGCTTAACATAGTCGTGCCCTTGTTAAAGCCTGCCATTGCGGCTTTGGCACTATTGGTATTTGTGGATTACTGGAATGTAGTAGACCAGGCCATTGTGTTTATAACAGACCCGGCACGGCAGCCACTTAGTGTTTATTTATCCAATCCACGAATCAGGGATAATTTTAATATTATTTTTGCGGCATCGGTTTTTTATATGCTGCCTGCGCTATTAGTGTTTTTGCATGGACAGGAGTACTTGGTAGAAGGCATGAAAATGTCAGGGCTTAGAGGATAGTGTGAAAGAAGGAGTGCGTGGGGGCGGGGTAGCCGCCCCCACTCGATAAACTTTCATGACTATTTGTGCCTAAGCGAAGCGAAAGGAATAAAGATTATTATGAACTATAAAAAGATTCTTATGCGGATTACAATAGTGTTTTTGGTAGTGCTGCTGATGTTCACATTTTTATCCCGTACATTGGTGGATTTACATGTGCCAAGGGTTGAGGTTGCGTTTTCCCAACAGGGGGTAATACAGTCGGAAGCGGTATCATCCGGGATAGTGCGCCCCGCAAACACAGAGCGTGTATTTGCGCCTGTCAGCGGTAGGATTACACAAATTCTTGAGCCTGGAGATACGATACATGGTTCGACTGTGATATTCACAATTTCCAATGATATTAGCGCATTGTATGAGATGCTGGCCGATGCGGAGCATCAGTGGAGCATAGTTAATCTAAACATTCAGCGGACAATATCAGATCAGCAATATGAGCAGCAGCGGCTTACATCAATGCTTGCAGGGACAGATATTCCCCCCACACCCCCGACCCTTAACCTATGGGTCTATGACATGCAATTGGAAAATAACACGAATGATATGGCACGGATTCTAGATGAATTTGAAGCATTGGAAACCCTATACGCAGAGGGAGTTATACCACGCCAAGACATAACCGCAAGAGAGAATGAAGTGGAGCGGCTTGCACAGCAGAGAGAGCAGATACTAAGACAGCGGGATCAAGCGATAGCCAGCCATGAGGCTGCAATGGATGCCCACGAAAACACCATAGCAAACGTGCAGCAAAACAGAGAAACTCAAGTGCAAAACCAGCGAAATCGTATATCCCAATTGGGCTTTACTCTGACTTCTCATAACTTAGAATTGGAACGGATAGACAATCGAATTGATTCCATATTGGAGCAGATTGCCGATGACGGTGCCGTTGAGGTAAGATTGGAAGCAGGTGCCTTTTCTCCCCGTACTGTTGCTGAGTTTCTGCCGGGAATTGATGTAGGAGCAACAATCCAGGAAGGCGCACCTATTATGATAACAAACCTGAGCGATAACCAGTTTGAAATAGAAGCGGCCTTTCCCTTAATCCAAGACTTTATTGCCACTGGCCAGAATGTGGATGTATCTGTAGGCACAGCTCAGCACGAGGGCCGTACCCGTAGGATACAGCCTGATGGCGGGCGAAACATCGTAACAATAGCTGTAGAAAGCAGAGATTTAGCTGGAGGCGAATTGGCTCAAGTAACAGTTTCGTCTCATGGACGCTCCCATCCAGACATAATCCCTTTAAGTGCGTTGCGTGAAGATACCTTTGGGTATTTTGTTTTGTTTGTAGAGTCCGTAGAGAGATTTCTAGGTAGTAATTATTATGTTTTTACTCAGAGAGTAGACGTAAGTTCCAGGGATAATACTCATGTTGCTATATCGGCGGCTTTTGGCCATGCCTTTCAAGAAGATGATAATCCCATTGCCATAATAGTAAACAGCGACATACCCGTACATTCCGGAGATCGTGTACGTCTGGTTGGTGCCGGGGAATTTGCCCCGGCTCGGTGATAGTATGAGTAAAAGGTTGATTGTATTTATAGTACTTAATATGCTGGCAATACTCGCGAGCATTGGTTTTGGTGTATATGCGTATGTAATGGCGGGGCGTTATTTTGCGCGGGATATTGTTTATATTGCGCCTAAACTAAATATGAGTCATCTGCACTTTACGCCGGCAGAAATAGATAGGCTTTCACGTGAGCATCCCGGCATTAATTTTTCTACAGAAAGCAGAGGGAGTATTCGTGTTGAGACCCACGCCCAAGCAGCTACCACTCCTGTAATTTTTACCGACACATATTATTTTAGTATACACACAATAGATTTTATCCAGGGCAGCCATTGGCAGAGTCGCCTAAATGTAAATTCCATTGTAATAAACCAAGCATTGGCTTGGCGACTGTTTGGTGCTGCTCAGGATATCGTTGGACTTAATGTATGGATTAGTGAGCGTCCTTTTACGATAGTGGGTGTTGTTTATCAAAGGCATTCGAATGAATATCTCGCGTGGATGCCAAATGATGATTCGTTACCGATTTCGACTATTTATGCTCAGCTTGATTCACCCAGTCTTTTGGCTGTCTCAATGATGCATGAAATGATGGAATTGGGGCTGCGGCGGCAAACGGATGCCTATGCCATTGTCTGCATTAATCGCTATGTAGAGAGTATTGGATTGCGATATCAGCTGCTACTGGGGATTGTATGGATGTTTGTGTTGGTTTTGTTGCTCAAGCTTACATGGAGGAACTTGTTGTATGTGCCAACTGCAGTAAAGCGCGGCAGGACTATGGCTGTAATTAAAGGAATTGTGCTGCCTGTTTTGTGGGTAGGGGTTTGTGTGTTTCTTATACTAGGGATAAACGATATTTTGTATTGGATACCCAATTTATCCGACCCTACAATATCTGCCTTTGAGTCCATAAGCACGATAGGCTTGCTGCCGCCGGAAGGATATTTGCCATATGGGCTGTTGCGCCTAAGCCGCTTGAGTCGGTATGTTAATCTTGCATTTATTGTTGGAATAGCAGGGCTTGTAAACTTGTTGTTTTGTTTGAAGCTGCCTGTTGTTGCATCTGTTGAGTATGAAGAGGAGGAGCTAGCATGAAAAAAATTATATTGTTATGCGCTGTATTACTGGTTGTTTTTTTACCTGTTTATGTATATGGGGAGGAGTATGAAGATGATATTGTCATACTCACTTATGACGAGGCCCTTGCTCTTGCGGTAGAGAGCCTGCCGGCAATATGGGATTTGGAAGCCCATATAGAAGAACTGGAAGAAACCCGGGACGATTTAAGGGATGATTTGAGGCGTATAAGCTGGGCGGGCGGAGATGCTGTTGCCGCAATGCGCCGAGAAATGACTGAGCTTGACCGTCTAATTGCAAGCGCAAATATGGAGATTGAGACATTGGTCCTAAGAACAGAACTAAGCCTGAGAACCCAGCTCATATCAATTATTAACAATGCAATGGATATCGAAGCAGCCAAAGGCAGTATGGATTTAAGCAGAGAAAACCTAAGGCATATTGAGCTGAGGCTGAGATTTGGTATGGCTAGCGCAAATGACTTACGATTAGCCAATGCCCGCATAACCCAGGAATATATGAGCTTGGATATATTACTTGCAGCTCAGGCTTCTATCAGGGAAGATTTAAATTATTTTTTGGATTTGCCTCCTTACCAATATGTAATCATTGAGTTCGAGCGTTATTTGCCGGAGATGCCGGAGAATTTATCTCCACTCATCACACAAGCTGTGTCCCAAGCACCCACATCCCGCCGTATGCAGTTTGATGTACTCAGAGCCAGAGAGTCACTTGCGTTACACCGAGAAAGATGTACGTATCGTGGACGCAGACGCAATGTATGCGACACATGTGATACATTAATCGACAGATACGACCGAGCTGTTATTGACAGAAACATAGAAATACGCAGAATGGAAACCGCGCTACGTGCGGCATATAACCGTTTAGAGCAATTGCAAACACAGGAGGCAGCCGCAATTCTTGCACTGGAACAAGGGCAGGATGCCTTGGAGATTATCAAAACGAATTTAGACCTAGGAAGAGCCACCCAGTTTGATGTTGATAGCGCAATCGTAGCTCGTCATGTAATGGAGCAAGCCATAGAAAGAATCCTGTACCAGCAATGGGTGTTAGTATTATCCCTTGCTAATCCGGAATTACTATAGGCCTGGAAGGATTGTTGTATGCTAAAGAGATTATTAGCCAAACGATTACTAATAATATTCATTTGCACATTATTAATCGCTGGAGTCATAGGTTTATTTACATGGCAAGGGAATCGGGATTTGTCTCCGGATGATGCTCTAGAAGAATCATTAGTGGATTAATCATCATCATCAAGCCATACACCTGATGGCACTCCAGGGCCTCTTTCCGTTGATATCCCAATGGAAAGCCAAGCTGCAAACCTGCAAAAGCTCGCCATGGTATGGGGATTTACAAAGTATACCCATTTGGCTTTTCTGACTGGGGAGATATGTTGGGATGAGGAGTTGTTTTCACTAATTCCCATTATCCGGATTGCTGACCCGGATGATGTAAATGATATCCTTTACAACTGGTTTGTGAGCCTTGGGGATGATGGATATGACTTGGATTATTATGCTTTTCGTTCAATATTATTGGAGGGGTTCCCCGAAGACTATCACGGTATAATAGTGGATTTTTTTGATGATTCAGCCAACCATAACTGGCCATCTGTAGAAGGGTTGTATGAGGAATTATGGCTACTTAACACTGGTTTTGAGATGAACCTGCGCCCGATGGCAGATTTGAGTTGGATTAATGAAGAATATTTGGGTGTATCTCTTGCTACTGCGTTATCACGATTTAATAAAGTCCAAGTTATGGATAGGGCAATGGCTCCTGTATATTTTGATATGATAGGCAATAGTGTCTTTACCAATAAAGAAAGGTTTGAAGATATAGATTACATGGATGGCAATTATCGCCTTCTGGGGCTATTTCGATTATGGAACACAGCAATGTATTTTTTTCCGTATCTTGATTTAATTGATTATGATTGGGGTGAATTGCTGTTAGAGTACATCCCCAAAATGCTGGAAGGCACAGATAAATTTAGTTATGAAGTAACTCTTGTTACTTTAGCTTCGAAATTACGAGATGCACATATTCATTTTATAAGAGGATTATCAGTGAGGGGGGCAGGACTGTTAGGTGGGCAATTAATTGAAAATGAAGTTTTTGAACTCTTATTTGGCTCATATATTGCACCGATTAATTTGCGAGAGGCAGAAGGGCATTTAATAGTAAGCCGCATTGGTCACGGGTTTGAACCAGGGGATGTAATACTACGTGTAAATGGCACAGATATTGGTGAAATAACAACAGCCATGTTGCTATATCTCCCGTTCCCCAATACTGATAAAGCACTGGCATATCTAGTACGCGGCCATATTGTATTAAGACAGCATTCGGGTACTACTCCAATGGCAATTGATGTATATCGTTTTGGGGAGGACCAAAGGATTTATGTAAACACAGTTGCTCTGAGTCCTTTTCATTATAATTGGAGTTATACAAATTCTGTTTCAAGTTCCCGTATGCTTTTGGATAATAACATAGGTCTAATTAACCCATCAATGATAATGTTTGAAGAAACATATCGCAATTCTATGTTGCGTGGCATAATGATGGAATTTGAAAACGCAAATATAAATGGACTGATTGTTGACTTGCGGCAAGGTTCGCAGGACATTAATTTTTTGTTAGCAGAATACTTGCTTAGAGAACAGGTGCATTTTGTTACACTGTCAAGGCCTTTTGGGCTTGTGCCAGGGGTGTTTGCAGATTTTCTTCGTGGATATTCAGGCTATGGGTTTTTAGCAAATTTAGACCAGGATTCTGATGAATCCTTTGGTGTATTTTATCACAGTCAACATGTTGTGATTTTAATGAATGAACATACACAGAGCCATGGGGAGTTTACTGTTATGACACTTAACACTGGTGACAATATAACAGTTATGGGTACTAACACTATAGGCGCAAATGGAAATGTAGTTCTTTTGCCTTTACCAGGTGGGATAGTTATGACATTTACGGGGTTGGGGGTTTATACGCCGGATGGTGGTCAGACACAGCGTATTGGGCTTTCCCCTGACATTTATGTTCCACGAACCATTGTTGGCATCAGTGAAGGGCGGGATGAGCTAATGGAAGCGGCGATTCAGTTTTTACGTGAAAAAATGTTGCAAAATGAATGATTGTTTGGATATTTACTTCATTTGTGATAGGGGAATGGGTTAAGTATAATTAAGGTTTATGAAAGACTTACTATTGAATGACAAGAGGTAAAACTAGGAAAAGCGAGTTTGACGCAAGAAGCCTCATTGCATAGAAAAAAGCCAGAAACCAAAGTCTCCGGCTATGCAACGAGGACAGCCAATGCGCTCAGTTTGCTCTCCAGCAGAGCCTTATCCTCAAGGCTGTATCGAAATGATAGCCATAAAAATGTCCAGCCTAAACAAAAATGGCAATACAAATAACCCCATAGCATAGGGTCATTATGAAGGAGTTGGGAAGATTTATAGTTTAAGTTATCCGGCCTGTTGCACGTAATGTTTTTGATATTTTAGCAAGCTGAAAATAACACGAACGAGCTTTTTGGCAACGTGGCTTACGGCAACAAAGTAATGTTTGTTTTGAGATGATTTTTTATCAAAGTACGTCATAAATTCAGGTGCATAACGCTTCACGCATATTGCAGCTTGAATAATCGCGTATCGCAAGTAAGAAGAGCCATGCTTCACCATCGGAGTGCGGTCAGCAGTAAATTTACCGGATTGATAATACGAAGGGTCTAACCCTGCAAAAGCAAGCAACTTAGAGGGATTCCGAAAGTTCATGATATCGCCAATCTCGGCAAGAATCATTGCTCCAAGTGTGAATGATACTCCAGGGATTGAAAGAATCGGCGAGTCCAATTCAAGCATTATGGATTTGATTTGTGTATCAACCACTTTGATTTGCTGGTTCAAAAACTGGACTGACTGTAAGTGCTGCTGTAATGCGAGAGAAGTGCCACGATTATTCGTGCCAATGGATTGCCTTGCAAGACTGCGGATTTTATCCGCCTTATCACGGCCAAAGCGATGCTTGGATGCGACCCACAATAAGTTTGTAAGCCTGCGAATATCAAGGTTAGCAATGGATTCAGCACTTGGAAACTGTGTCAAGAGTTCCCGCACAGTAACCAAAGAAGTATAGCAGAACACAGATGTTATTTCGGGAAAGACGATGTTGATTAAGCGTGCTATATGCTGTTTGTGTTTAGATTTTTCTTTGACTAAACGGAAACGGTGGCGAGTTAAGGTTTTGAGTTCCTCAATCTGGGGCAAACTCTTTTCATAGGACTTTGAATCGTCCCCAATCAGCATACATGCCAAAAACTTCGCATCTGTCTGGTCGGTTTTTGTTCTCCGCAAGGTCTGAGCTTTGCGAAGCCGCTGAACAGTCAGAGGATTAAAAACCTTAACGCTTAGACGTTTTTCGTGTAGGAAGTTCACGAGATTATTGCTGTAATGGCCTGTCGATTCAAGTCCTATTTCTATGTCAGAAAAATCTTCATCATTAGAAAACAGGTCGAGTTTTGACATAAGTGTATTAAAGCCATCTCGATTATTACTAAACACAAAAACGTCACAAATCTCACCTGTTTCAGAATTTAGGACAGCACAATCGTGCTTTTCACTTGCGACATCAATACCAACATAAAACATTCTAAATCAACTCCTTGTTTGGATTTAGACGCTTGTGATTTGCCCACAACTTTACGCTATCGTAGCCTTGTCCTTGATAAATCGTAGCTTGGCGGACACTCGCCAACTCGATAACTTACTAATCAACAATTTAAGCATTAAGCTGTGGCTGTAGCCTTTCAGGTAACAGTCAACTGCAAGCAGTGCCGTAGGATGTGATAACATTCCACAGCGTCTGCCTAAATCATTTACAGGATTTAAGTGTTCTAAATCCGAGTCTTATAATACAAGGACGTGAATAAATGTCAAATTTATTCGATGATTTTGATTTAGATATTCAAAGGACATGCGGAGAATTTAGTCCACGTAATGATTGTCCCTGGACTGCTTCTATAGCCACATGTACAGTGCAATGTCATACTATGTTTTTTACTTGTGCCGGTAATTCTTGCGGTTGCCCACCTACCCACGGGCCAACATGCGCATCATGTGCTCCCCCATGTGTTATGCCTTTCAATGATTATATAAATGCATAACAGCTAATGTACAATAAACACTAACGTACAATAAACACTAACATAAAGTAAGCTTGGGTTTGAGTAAGTATTCTCATTCCCTATCACTCAAGCTTACATCTTTATCGGCAACACTTGTACCACTAAAATCGAGAATGGTTCCATAGTCGTATGCCAAGCAATTGGAAGGGGCGATGTCAATTATATGCTTGAGAGATTATTCACAAAACGATTGATAATACCATTTTTCTGTATTTTATTGCTTGCTGGTGGAGTAAGCGTATTTTTGTGGCATACGAATCGGACTTCATCCTCTGATTGTGTCGTAGAAGAACTATTGGTGAGCCAATCACCATCACCAAGTTCGATTCCTGTAGGCACCTCGGAGCCCCCTTCCAGAACGAACTCAATAGAAATTCAGGCTGCAAACTTGCAAAAGCTTGCTATGGTTTGGGGATTTACGAAGTATACTCATTTGGCTTTTCTTACAGGGGAGAGATGTTGGGATGAGGAGTTGCTTGATTTAATTCCCATTGTCCGGTTTGCCAATCCGGATGATGTAAGCGGTATCCTTTATAGCTGGTATGTCCAGCTTGGAGATGATGGGTTTGATGAAAATGAAAGTGTATTTTTGTGGGTGCCAGTAAGCTTCGACCAACCTAAACTGGACATTATGTGTTATGCGGATTTCTCAGAAATGATAGAGGGCGAGGAATGGCTGTCTCCGATTAGTAGTAGGCCAGGGATTGATTATACATCCATTGGCTTGCGCGTGGATAAAAACCGCCTTGCAGCCATAGATGAAGATGACGAAATCTTTGGATGGCTGCATACATTGGCAACAATAGACGAGAACTACTTCAAGTCCCTTATTGATATAAGTTGGCTTACCGATGAGTCGTTTTTGTGCAACTCTCTTGTAGCCGTTTTTTCGCGATTCAATGAAACCCCGGTTTTGGATAGGGCAAAGGCACCCGTCATTTTTGATTCTCTTGGAGCAAGTAATTTCATCAATCAACAGCTTCATGTTGACATGGATTTTGGAGATGTCGAGTTCAGGCTCTTAGGTCTTTTTCGATTGTGGAACGCTATGAAATATTTTTCCCCATACATTAATATTGTTGATGGCAACTGGAACGAAATACTGCTTGAGCATATTCCTAGAATGGTTGATGCAACAGATAGATTAAGCTATGAGCTAACACTAATGTCCCTTGCATCCAACCTTCATGATGCTCATGTTTTCTTTGTGAGCCCCTTGGGTGACAATAGATTTGCTAGGTTTGACCATATATTTGGGAAGTACGTGGCACCAGTACGAATTACAGAAGCCGAAGGACGTCTTGTAGTGATTGAGCAGATTTCTATCCCCGTCTCCGGACATAGTCATGAGCTGATATTAATGCCCGGTGATGTTGTGCTTGGGGTAAATGATATAGATATTAATGAGTTTGTTGATGTCATGATGCAGTATGTATCTTATCCCAACAGGGAAAAAGCTCTGTTTTATCTTAACTTTTACATGATATTAAGACAACATTCATCAGATGAACCAATGGCACTAAATATACTTCGCGATGGCACCTCGCTAATGGTTGAAATACAAACAGTTGAAAGGCAACAACATATGCAGCATTTCATTGCACCGCAGCCGATAACTGCATATGTACGCTTGCATAATAATATTGGCCTTATTAACCCCTCTAGAGTTCAAGGGGAAGGTGAGGAAGAAAGTATTCACTATATAATGAAATATTTCGCAGATACAGATGGTTTAATTGTAGATTTACGGCAGCGTCCCACAGGTGCTATGCCCCCCTTTCATTTCGCACTCGCAGACTACATTGTAGATGTGCATCAGCTCTTTGGCAGGATAACAGTACCATCACAATCCATACCCGGTGTTTTCGCTGATATGATTAGGGTTTATGCAGGAGGTTTGAGTGGCGAGTGTAGATATGCATATTCATATGAAAATAATGTGGTACTTTTGATGGATGAACAAACGATGAGTTTTCCTGAGTGGACAATCATGGCTCTTCGCAACAGTGCCAATGTAACTGTAATTGGTAGTAATTCTATGGGTGCTAACGGAGATGTACGAGTACTACCTTTACCTGGTGGAATCACCATGAATTTCTCTAATGTAGGTGTTTTTACACCCGAGGGCGGTCAAACACAGCGTATTGGTCTTTCTCCTGATATCTATGTACCCCGGACAGTTGAAGGTATTAGAGATGGAAGGGATGAGTTGATGGAGGCTGCGATACAGTTTTTGGTTGAACACATACCGTAAAGAAATGGCGGGTTAGATAGTTACCTCATTTATGTATAGAGAAAATGAAATCCCAATTCATGCAATGTAGACGAGCCACCGCATTTTAAACCATCCCGGAATGGATGCATTAGAAATAGCCCTTGAGTTTCTTGTGTCTTGGGACGGATGGCTGCGTATATCCTTTGTGATTTCGCAAACGGTGTCAAAAGATAAAATATTTTGTGTATTAATGTTGACAGATTAGGTGCCAAGATTTACAATGCATTTGTATCTGGGAGTTGATGGCAGATTCCATTGTATAGAGGCTTGCCTCTTTGGTGATATGGTTATTCATATCGTCAGGAAGTAAGATTAATACATGTCAAGCCACGGTATGTGTGGTTTAGTCAGTATTGTACATATGGTGTTATTGCAAGAATGCAAGGGAAGCATAACATCACCACATAGCATGTTGGGAGGGAAAGCATGCATTTATTAGAAAACAATACAGAGAAGCAAGGTAATAAAAATAGGAATAAATTATTTGTTGTTATCGGGACAGTAGCAATTCTGCTTATTGCAGCAACTGCTTATTTTGCGTCCCGTTTCACAAATGAAGGCAATGCCCAACAAGAGTACAATGATTATTTATATAGCGAACCCAATGAGACAGCACAACCCATTAACGAAGAAGAAATATCAGACGATTATGATTACATAATTCCTGTAAGCATATCGGCTGAGCAGGTGAGAAACCTGCAAAAGCTCGCCATGGTCTGGGGATTTACAAAATATACACATTCGGCTTTTCTTACAGGGGAGAGGTGCTGGGATGAAGAGCTGCTAGCTTTGATACCAATCGTGCGATTTGCAAATGAAGATGATGTAAACGATATCCTCTATAACTGGTTTATAGGGCTTGGAGATGATGGATATGATTTGGATTACTCTGCTTTCCGCTCAGTGTTGTTAGAGGACTTCTCAAGTCACCGTGATATGATTATGGATTTTTTTGAAGACACAAACAACCATAACTGGCCATCTGTAGAGGGGTTGTATGAGGAATTATGGTTGCTTAGCACAGGTTTTGAGATGAATCTGCGCCCGATGGCGGATTTGAGTTGGATTAATAAGGATTACCTGGGTATGCCCCTTGCTACGGCCTTATCGCGATTTAATAAAGTTCAAGCCACTGATATGTCAATGGCACCTATGGCACCTATGACGCCTATGTATTTTGATGCAATAGACGGAAGACTTAGTGTATTTACAAATAAAAATGGATTTGTGTATATGGATTATGAAGATTGCTATTATCGCCTGCTAGGGCTATTTAGGTTATGGAATACGATGAAATATTTTTTTCCGTATATTGATATTCTTGATTATGAATGGAATGCGTTATTATCTGCATATATAGTAAAAATGCTAGACGGGACAGATAGGTTTAGTTATGAAGCCACAATTACTATGATGGCATCTAACTTACGAGATGCACATATCCGTTTTTATAGAGTATCAGCAGTGGATTTAGTCAATTTTTTTTATTTTAGTGAACAACCAAGAGGGTTAATGCGTTTTGTAATACCAGAAATCCTTGATTCATTGTTTGGATTATATTTTGCACCGATTTCATTACAGGAAGCAGAAGGACGTCTGGTCGTGAGTGACATTCATAGAGATATACCTGAGTTGAGAATAGGAGATGTAATACTGCGAGTAAATGACACAGATATTGTCGATATTACGGCAGGCATGTTGCGATATCTTCCATACCCCAATACCGAGAAAGCTTTGGCTTTTCTGGTCCGTGATTATGCTGTATTGAGGCAGCATTCGAGTGCTACCCCAATGATAATTGATGTTTATCGTTTTGGAGAGGAAATAAGCATATCATTTAATACGGTTCGTAGAAATTACACAAATAGATTTCCAATTGTCTCAGATACCCATATGCTTGTGGAGAACAATATTGGCTTAATTAACCCATCACAGATTGAGATTGAGGAATCCTATGGAAATTCTGTATTGCGGGATATATTAAACGAATTTGAAAGTTTAGATGTCAATGGGTTGATTATTGATTTACGCCAGTTTCCATCACTTATAGCGTTTTTAATAGCCGATTACTTACTGGATGAAGCAATGCATTGTTTTACAATGTCAGAACCATTTTGGCCTGTGCCGGGTGCATTTATAGATTATCATCAATGGTATGCGGGGGATGGCCGCCTTCACACTTTTTTTTATGTGGGAGAAGACGTAGGCAGCATGGACAGATTATCCACATCATTTTTCCATAATATAAACACAGTAGTTTTAATGAATGAACACACACAAAGCAGAGCGGAAACTATGGTAATGGCACTGATGGGTGGGGATAATGTAACGGTAATGGGTACTAATTCCATAGGTGCTAATGGAAACGTGACATTCTTGCCTTTGCCAGGTGGGATTACGATGATGTTTACGGGTCTTGGGATTAATTTGCCGGATGGCGGTCAGACGCAACGCATTGGCCTTTCTCCTGATATCTATGTGCCCCGGACGATTGAAGCTATTAGAGAGGGAAGGGATGAGTTGATGGAGGCGGCGATAGAGTTTTTGCTTGAACTAATGCGGTAAAAAATGTCGGACTGGATAGCCACCTCATTTATAGTAGAGAAAATGAAATCCCAATTCATGCAATGTAGACGAACCACCGCTTTTTAAGCCATCCCAGAATGGATGCATTAGAAATAGCACTTGAGTTTCTTGCGTCTTGGTACTGATGGCTACAAATATCCTTCGCGACTTCGCAAACGGTGTCAAAAGATAAAATATTTTACGTATTAATGTTGACAGATTAGGTGTCACGATTTACAATATATTTGTATTGGTAGATGGTGCCAAATTTCATTATGTATTGGTGTGCCTCTTTGACAATATGGGTTGTTCATGCAGTCAAAAGGCAAGGCTATACATGTCAAGCTACGGTTTGTGTGATTTAGTCCGTATTGTGCATATGGTGTTATCTTGGACAACGCAAGAGGCACATAATTTCATCGCTTAGCATGTTGGGAGGGGAAGCATGTATTTATTAGAAAACAATACAGAGAAGCAAAGTAATAAAAATAGGAATAAATTATTTGTTGTTATCGGGATAGTAACAATTTTGCTTATTGTATCAGGTGTTCATTTTGCGTCTCGCGCTGGTAATGAAGGAGATATACAGCCAGAGCATAATGACTATTTGTATTGCGAACCAGAGGACGCCACACAACCCATCAACGGAGAAGAAATGTCAGAAGATTATGATGATTACATAATCCCTAGATATACAGAAGAAACCCCACGAATGCGCAATTATCGTATAGAACGTGAGCGCAGAGAGTTTGCCGAGTCCATCACAAGAGAGCAAATAATAGAAGATTTTGATTACATGATGGCTGTACTAGAAGAAAATTTCCCGTTTTTTGATTTGACGTATCGCAGACATGGTGTTGATATTAGAGAAGAAGCTCGCCGTTTTAGAGGTGTACTAGCAGACGAAAGTATGCCCATAGATGCGCGGATTTTTGAGCATTTTCTATTCGTGGATTTTGTTAACGCCATACATTGGGTAGGTCATTTAAGACCCCTTACTACTCGTTATGAGTATATAACATCTATGTATTGGGCCGTTGAATATCCTGATACACATTGGAGCATAATCGTCAACGAAAGATTTACTGCTCATCCAAGCACCAGTCTATTTTATGGAGAGTTTAATGAATCTGATTTTATTGCTGCTGGGGAACAACATCAAATCGACATGCATGATGCTGATAACTTTACTATGGAGGTTATTGAAGAGGGTCATATTGCCTATATACGTGTGAACAGGTTATTTGGTGACCAGAGCATCCACATGACTACACTAAGCGATTTTTACAACAAAATTGCAGATTTTAATCATTTAATTATTGATATTAGAGACAATACCGGAAGCTGGCCCAATGCTTTTCATAATCTAATAACAGTTCCTCATCTTCGTAGACCGGTACAGCTCGATTTCGTTACATTTTATAAAGGTGGGGAGCACAATTTAAGATTCTTGGATACTCTTTTTGACCCTCGTTTTAATGATGCAGTCGAGAGACCTTCACATTTTTATGGTGAATCGTTCATTATTAAAGATGAAGAGGTTATTGGACGCGACGGCAGACCGCTTCTTTTTGGTACACGGTATTTGGCATGGGGAGATTTAGAAGCATTTGATTATTACAATATAGGTTTTTATTATACCCTAAATCCTTCTGGTCCCGATGATTTGCAAAGTGAGTTTAACGGACAAAAATGGTTATTAACAGATTGGATGTCAGGTTCGGGATCAGAGCATTTGGTTGCGCTATATAAGCAGGAAAATCTAGCAATAATTGTAGGCGAACAGGGATCGGGAATATTTATGTGCCCATTGTTTTTCTCAAATTACTTTGCCCTTCCAAATACAGGGATTATTATCAGGTATGATGTGGGCTACCCCGTCTGTCGGTTTACAGGCCACCCTCTGGAAGAAGGCATTTTGCCACACTTCTTTAACCGGTTCAGCATGGATGCGCTCCAAACGACCCTAGAGCTTATTGCGGAAGGAGCATATGAGGGGACTAGATAATACACATCTATGGAATTTAATAAAATGGTGTACAGCGGTTCAATTGATAGCTAATCCATGTGCCGTTTTGTTTTTGCTAAGAGAGAAACTAATTTCATTTCTGATAGGGAAATGGAGTAAGTATATTAACTAAAGAGAGGAAGTGACTTAATGTCATACTTGTTCGATGATTTTGACTTAGATATTCAAAAGATAGTGAATTACACTGGTGTATTAAGAACACCACCGACAGAAAATGGTCCTGCATGTCCTACCCCTTCTCCTGCATGTCCTTCTCGCCCAGGTGCTCAAACATGTGATAACACATGCGCAAACACATGCGCAAATTCATGCACCTGTGGCGGCGGTGGTAGCTGGGGGAACATACAAAACCCTGGAAATTGCTTGAGGTGAGCATAACCTTCTCAGCCTGAGCTAATTTTCAGTAAGTTTAAGCAAGAGTATGGATGCAGGTAGGTGCAGTATCCATTCCCTATCACTCTTGCTTTTTCTTGGACTACTAATATTGTGGCACATAATGGAGGAAATATGACTAGATACACTGCTTTTGATTTCTTTATGGTTCGCACCCCCATTTTTGCCATAGATGATTATTTGCACATGTTTGATAACCCGTCAGATATAAACTTGAATCTTAAGAAAGCATTTGAAATCAAAACACTTAAGGAAGCTTTATTAGTGGCCAGCAATGATTTGCTGGAAGCTAATGCCAGAGCTGAACTAAACATAAAATCTTCAAAGCAACTCTACTCATCACTATTGAAGTATTTTATCAGGCTATCAGCACGCCCAACACCATTTGGTTTATTTTCCGGTGTTTCAATAGGGCGGTTTGGTGATGCGTCAAGTATTATTATTTCAGATTCTCATCAACACACCAAAAGAGCCCGCCCAGATATGGAATGGATATATGGATTAATAAAAAAAATAGAAGATAATAAGAAAATCAGATACAGCCTCGGGGTTAGGTTTAACGATTTTACATACCCCGGTGGTAATAGAATAGATAAGCCTAATAAGACTTACTTACAACTAGAAAAAAGTGACGATAATACCTTTGAACTTTCAACCTCTATAAGATATACCAATCAAGTTAAAATGCTTGAAGAAAAATGTAATAACTTTCATACTTTATCCAGCCTTATAAACGATATTGTCTCACAAAACCCAAATGTCCCATTCAACAGAATAGAGGGGTTTCTTTCGCAATTGCTTGAAAATGAATATCTCCTATCTGAGTTAAGGCCGCCTTTAATTAATACCGATATGCTGGATTACATTGTAAATATCCTTAGTAAAATTAATAATGTTGAAGAAGTTGATTTGTATATAGCCAAGCTAAAGGAAATCCAAAAGCTAATATCTGACTATAATACAACCCCAATCGGCCAAGGGATAGATATATACAATGAAATAATCCGCCTGCAAAAGGAATTGTATGAGTGTAAGAGCTATCTGCAAGTTGATATGAAAACCCATGTAGAAAATAATCTTCTTTGTGATGGCCTGAAAAATGATTTAGAACGATTTGCTTCTGCTATGCATAAGTTAGCCCCTATTGATAAAATATCTGACGAAATGGCTCAATATATCGGGCTGTTTATTGAACGGTATGGTCATAGTGCCGAAGTATCTGTGCTTGAGTTACTTGATATTGACAAAGGACTTGGCTCTCCGGCGCATTACGTTAATAATGTTATAAGCAGACCTGTACCCCATAGGCAAAAAACAATAAAGGAAAACCGCCTTAAAACCCTCTTGGAAGGAAAAGTTATGTTTGCACTGAGAGGAGATAAAAAGGCGATTGAATTAACTGATGATGATATCGACTATGTATGTGTAGGAGAACAGGCTGACAAAGCAATCCATCCTATGGATAATATACAATCCTTCGAACTATATCTCCTTGCCCATCCGGGAGCTGAGCATAAGTTCACTGTAGCACCTGCGGTCGCGTCGGATTCATTTGGAAAATCATTTGGTAGGTTTAGTGATATGATGACGGAAGATGAATCGCGTCTTCTGAAAGAAGGCATTGAAAAAAATAAATCCCTTTTGGATGAATACATCATCGCCGAAATATCAGAAGTGCCATCCTCTGGCAGAACAAGCAATGTAACCCTCAACAACAGTGATTATGACTATCAAATAGCTCTTACAACAAATCCTTGTGAAGGCAAGCATATTATAAGTATACGCGATTTATACATTGGTGTTGAGTTATCAAACAACAGATTCTATGTGAAATCCAAAAGTCTTAATAAAAAAGTAATAGTCACCATGACTAGTATGATGAATCCCTCATTTGGAAGTAGTGCTCTTAGGTTCCTGCGCGAGATTTCATCAATGCGCAGAAAAAGCGTTGTTGATGGTATTGTTACTGTTCTTAACAGTGATTCCGAGTACTGCCCTCGAATTACGTACGGGGCGGTAATTATTAAGCCGGAAACATGGGTGATTACTAGGGACATCATGGGGATAAAAAATGATAAAGAAAAGAGTAGTGAAGGAATAATTGAGAAAAAATTTAACTTGTTTCGCCAGAAATGGGATATACCTCGTTTTGTATTCTTCAATGAAGGTGACAATCGCCTTTTACTTGACCTTGATAATCCTGACCACAAAAATGAAATTTACAGCGTAGTAAAAAAGAATGCATCCATGTATGTTACATTAACAGAGCTTGGCTGCGATTTTAATGATTATGCTGCGGCAAGCAAAAGCGGTAACAAATTTGTCACGGAAATAATAGTGCCGTTTACATTGGATGTTGACGAAAAACAAGGAAAGGCCAAAACAAGGGATGATGAAACTGGTGTCATCCTAAAAACATTATCAAATATCTCAGAAAACCAGATGAAAATCGAAAGAGATAAACTAATGTTGTTGCCCGGTAACAGTGAATGGCTTTATTATAAGCTATATGGATGCAGTAAGCGGCAAAATGAGTTAATATCAGTATTGTATGAGTCATTGGAAAAGCTTGTTTCAGGAGGCTTAGCGCAGAAATATTTCTATATCAGATATGCCGACCCTGAGCCTCATCTACGCTTACGAATCCAGCCATCCGATAATAAGTTGCCAGAATTATTTACTGCCACAAGTGAATTGCTAAGGGCGTTATACAACGATGGCCTTATATCCAAAGCGGTAAACGATTCCTATACAAGAGAGGCCGAAAGATATGGCGGGCCACAGCTTATAAAACATGCTGAGGATTATTTCTTCCATGACAGCAAGTTAGTAATGAAGCTACTGACCATGCAACGATATGAGAAGCTTATTTTCAATATGGATTTCTTAGGAATCTCATTCATCATATTTGTTTTAGAAGCATTTAACCTATCCATGGAAGAGCAGGAAGCTTTTTTGGATTCCATGACTGATAAGAAAAGCTATAGGAAGGAATATCAAAATAGCAGGCAGATGATAATGAACGCTGTTGACAGCACTGATGATTGGTTCAGTATCCGTTACCATGCATCTAATCCTGAAATCTACGACCTGATTATAGAAAATGCGAGCCATCTAAAAGGCTATGCGGAGGCGATTTTTGCATCCGATAAGCTAGGAGAGCTGACAAACTCAATCAAAGGTATAGCCACAAGCATAATTCATATGTTTTGTAATCGTTTTAGAGATAATGCTTGGGAAAGAAAAATATACGCGTTAGCAAGACACGGGGTAAATGGCTTGAGGGGGTACTTGAAGCACAATAAAAACAAATCCCTCGTTCCTGAATTGCCTAAAAGCCTGTTTTAATTTTATTTGACTGTACAACTATTTCATAAAAGCAAGGACGAACAAAGCCCCCTTCTCCTTGGAAGGGGGAAAGACGCCGTAGGCGGCGAGGGGGTTGTGTACGCAGGCCGCAAACCTTGGCTTTTTAACTACTGCGCTACGCAGGCTGGCAACCCCCCGCCGCTGACGCGGCTCCCCCTTCCTATGGAAGGGGGCTTAGGTGCGTATGGAACAATATGGGGTAATTGGATAGCCAGGTAGTTTTATAACGGATGGTAAAGGATGTGTGGTCATATTGCGTGAACGATACAAAAAAATTCATACGGCATTCAATTATTTATCACGCATACTTAAAATCCTTGCCACTGGGGGTAAAATCAATTTATTCACAGTAGTTATAATTACGATACTCTTCGGTACTATGCCAGGCATTTCAGTCCTCATAATGCAGGAAATCATCAATTCAATACAAATTTCTGGTCAAAACTTTAACTATATATTACTCCTTATAGCCATTTATATTGGCATTGATATATTCAAGGGCCTTGCTTCCATGCTCTCCGGCTATATGGAAAGCGTCCTTCAAATGAAAGCCGGGATTACATTAAACCTTACAGTTTTGGAAAAAATCAGGGAGCTGTCCCTAAAGGATTTCGAGAATTCTGAGACATATAACTTAATCCAAAGAGCTGTTGGTATCACAATCAGCAATTTATACTCATTTTTCAAGTCATTTTTTCTTATCTTTCAATCACTTATTAACCTTATAATGTTTAGCATGATATTATTATCATGGCATTGGTGGCTACTTCCGGTTATATTCATAATGCCAATTATCCAAACCCTTGTTACCGCATACTTTGGCAAAAAACAATTCCTAATACAAAAGGAAAGAGCAGGTGAAGGCCGTAAACAGTGGTACTATCAATTTCTCCTGACCAATGATATTGCATTCAAAGAAATAAAGACATTTGGCCTTGGAGACTACTTCCGACGCAAGTATAAGGAGCTAAGCCTTAAATTCCTAAAACAAGATAGGCGAATTTTAAACCAGAGCACAATCGCACAATCACTGCTTTTAGTGGCCGACCATATCATCGTTGCTGCCTTATTTGTTTTCATTATCTTGCAAGCATTTGCAGGATATATCTTGCTAGGGAATTTAGTCGCATATACGCGAAGCATATCAAATATTAAATCAAGCACACAAGGATTCCTGTCTCAGATAAACTCAATATATCAAAGTGTCCTGCATATTAGTTTGTACTTTGACTTCATCGACATGAAAACCGAAACAGACACAGATAATGCAAAGCCATTAAACACAATACCCCATATCGAAATAAAAAACCTCTCCTATAAATATAAGGATAGAAACAATCATGCATTGCGAAACATCAATCTAAAAATTGAGGATAATAGCTTGATTGCATTTATAGGGGAAAACGGCTCGGGAAAGTCAACTCTCATTAAAATTTTATCGGCTCTGTACAACGATTATGAGGGGGATGTTTACTTTGGAAAGCAGAATCTTCGTGACATCGACCCCGAAGACGTACGGAAGAAGATAGGAATACTGTTTCAAGATTTCGTGAAATATGAGCTGTCTGCAAGAGAGAATGTAGCCTTGGGGCAATTGGATAAAATCAATGACGATGTAGCGATTTCACAGGCTTTAGTAAAAACGGGTATGGACGAGAAGATTGCCGATTTGGAATCCCAACTGGGTTTCTGGTTTGACAACGGAGTGCAGCTCTCAGGTGGGGAATGGCTAAGGATAGCACTAAGCAGGGCCTTTATAAGGGATGCGGAGTTATATTTATTGGACGAGCCAAACTCAGCCCTTGACTCCAATACCGAAAGGCAAGTACTTAGGTCATTTAAGGATTTAACCCAAGGAAAGATAGGAATCATTGTGTCTCATCGGATATCCAGTATTAAAAACATCGTTGACAAAATCATTGTATTTGAAAACGGTTTCATTCAAGCTTGCGGTACACATGATGAGTTGCTAAAAACCTCCGATGCATATCGGAATCTATATGAACAGGAAAATGAGTGACAATATGAAGGCAACTCCGCTCATTTGCAGTTCATGGATAAAGCCAAAAACCAAAACCGGTTTTTAGAAAGCGCGCGGGTCGTGCGCGCAACCTTAAACCTACATTGAGCGGCGGAGCCGCGAGTCCGCTTTTCGTGCTCGACTGGTGACGGATATGCCCTTCATGGGCAGATGGGAGAGTTAATATGCTGATAGACCTTGAAAAAATCAAGAATTGCAAAAGCATCCGTATAAAACTATCAGAGGATTCATTCAATTACTATCTGCAAAATGTCAATGAGTATTATACGGCTCTGGAAAAGGATATTATTACAATCAAGCCCAGCGAGACAATGGATGTAATATCTGTACTGGTGGGTTTTCGCGAATATTTCTATTCGGAATCTGAGTGGGAGCGGCTTATCCTTCATGCTCTTGATGTGTTAAGGAAGGGTATAAATAAATCATTTTTCTATGATACAGCTATATTTTATGGTATGACCCATGTAGCATACTCCGTTTTCGCGCTATCGGCAAAAGTGTCAAAAATTAAGCCATTTCTTCAAGGCATCAATGATGTATTACTTGATAAATTATCTGACTATTTGAAGTCAGCCGATAAAAATGAGTTCAATACCACTGGTAACTATGAGGTAATAAAAGGACTTTCTGGCCCATTCCGCTATTTGCTTGATAATAGCGGTGATGAAAAAATAGATAAAATGATTATGCAATTAACCAATGTCTTTATCAAGCGTTCAAAGGATATTACTATTTTAGACCACAAGGTAACTGGGTGGCATTACTATCCTTCTGTAATAGAAAAAAAGCATATGAGCGTAGCGGCAGAAAACGGGTGCATCAACTATGGAGTATCCCATGGTATGGGCGGGCCTTTGCCGGTGCTTGCAATGGCGTATCATAAAGGGTTTACTGCTGATGGGCTGGAAGAAGCGATGAATGGGCTTATTTCTGAATATATGAACGCTGTATATTACGTCGAAGATATAGCTTATTGGCCGGGACGGTTAACCTTCGAGCAGTATATAGGGCAGAGTGAAATTGCAAAGGCACCTAATCCAATGAGTTGGTGTTATGGCTCTGTTGGAATACTCCGCGTTCTTTATATGTCCGGGGTTTTTATGTCGGATGATAAGATTAAGCAATTTGCCTTAGAAGAGTTAATAAAAATTGCCCAGATGGACTTATCTAGCTATATGTTGTCTCAACCCATTGTGTGCCATGGCTATATTGGGACAGCAGCAGTATTAAATTTAATGTACCTTGATACAGGACGAGATGAATTTTTGCAGAAAGTAATAGAAATGACTGAGGCAAGTGCAGCATTTAATATTGAAAGCTTTTTTGAAAATGCGCGATATGTCTCTAGTGCTAACAGCACAGCTACCATGGCGACTTTACATGATTACCTGGAGGGATACAATGGAATTATGCGTTCCATTTTATCAATAATAAAGGGTATCCCATGTGAACATGAAAAACGTCTTTTGATGTTATAAACCATGGGTAGAAGAAAACCCCTGCCGGGCTTGAGCCGGGATCCACTGACCTTGGCAAGACTGAGGGGACCCCGGGTCAAGCCTACACTTGCCCCATATCTTTTTTAGTAACGAAAAGCATATAAAACAGACATTATGTCGTAGGCTCATTGATTCTGTTAATTGCGTAAAATGTGAAAATATTATGTTTTTCGTGAATAGCGCAATGAAATATTCCATAAAAACCCATCACGCATTTGTTGGGAAAGATATGGGGCAAGGGTAGGGTCAAGCCCGGGGCACGTCAGTCTAATTTACAATCCAAAATGCAGAACGTTGCCAAGCTGAGACCACCCCTCGCCGCCTACGGCGTCTTTCCCCTCCCCAGAGGGGAATTTTTATACGTATTGTATTTAATTCCCCTCCTGCGGAGGGGTGGCGCGAAGCGCCGGGGTGGTCTTGGCTTGGCAATATCAAGCAAATTAGACTGACGTGAGCCCGGGGTGACAGAGGGAGGATACGTAGTCCTTAATTCGTATTATTAACATTCAAATGCATACTGAAGCCCTTTTTCAACAAGGTCTTTAGGAAAGTACTCCAACCCAATATGCCCACTGTAACCCATCTCCTGTATTGCGGTAAATACATTACCATAGTGCAGTTCGCCACTATATAGCTCATTGCGACCGGGATTACCGGCACAGTGGAAGTGCCCTATATACGGCAGGTATTGGCGGATATTGGTTATTACATCTCCTTCGCTAATCTGCTGATGATAAATATCAAACAAACATTTCACATTAGGACTGCTCAATCTTTCAAGTATATCCACCGTTTCGTCGGAACGCACCAAGAATATGCCCTGATGATCTCTGACCTCGTTAAGGGGTTCTAGTAATAGGGTAATGCCCGCTTGCTCTAGCATTGGCGCGGCCTGTTTTAGACATTCGAGCATGGTTTCTCGCTGCTCGGTCCTAGGGGCACCGGTGTTTGCGCCTGATTGGGTAATCAGAAAACGGCAGTCCAATAGTTTTGCGGCATTGATGCTCTCCTTCAACCCTTCGAGGAAGACGGGGTGCTGAGTTCTGTCAACAAGGCTAATAAATTTTGTGCAGAAGGCAGCAATATTGAGACCTAGTCGTTGTTTTTCTGTGGCTATGGCCTCTATATCCTTGTCCCACCAGGCCCAAAACTCGAATGCACTGTATCCTGCCACTTTGACTCGTTTCATTGCCTCGACAGTGTCAACGCCGTGGAAAACTGCGTCTATGCATATGGATAAATTCATTGGAAATGCCTCCTTTAGCTTTTTACCCGATTATCAAATTTTCTATCATCACAAAAAACATAGTATTCACCTGAAAACGCAAAGATGGTGGCAAAATCATCTATAATATCAGCGATCGCTTTTGTCAGAATCATCAAAACCGGTCTACAGCTGTATAGCGAATTAATTCGAAATCAGTTCAGTCTGTCGCCGAAAACGCGTAGAAGCGTTCGCGATTTTCGGCTCGGCCTGGACTGTTTCTCATTTAATTCGCTATAATTGCCGTTATTAGATCATCAAAACCACTCGTCAGCCCGGCCTTGAGCCGGGATCCCCTGTCCTTTGTCGAAAGGCTAAGGGGACCCCGGGTCAAGCCTGGGGTGACGGACTTTCGTGTTGCATTTTGCATTATATCTTAACACTATATCCGCTTAAATCACCGAAAAGGGTATCAATGTGCGATTCAATCTTACCGCTGGCATCAATTTTCTGATGATACATACCCCAACCATCGGCACAGCAGAAAAACCCGCTGAAACTCTCCTTATTTATTGCCGGGTTGAATGATAATGTTTTTGTCACACCATCACAATTAAACCCTGTTAGCGCAAGCAGGATACCATAACTGGCAAGTGACCTTGCATAATGATGCCCACATTCGAACTCGTTCCAGGGATTGCGCTCAACTCCGTCATGGCGGTCACGGCAGGCTTTCACGATTTTCAAGCCCTCATCCACAAAGCCTTCGTAAATTAAATGGGTTGCAACCTGGTATTCGATTCCTGTCCACACTTCATCGCTGTATACAAAGGGGATTTCTGGGCGTTCGTCTTTTGGCCAACTACATAATAGTAAGCCTCCGTTTTGGTTAAGAGCATAAACCCGTTGAAGATTTACGTGCCGGCTGAAATCTTCCATGAAATTGTATTTATAAATCGAATACACCGCACTTTTTACATTGTCAGGGTTCATCAAATGCCCCAGTCCACATACATGGGCCAATTGCTGGCCGAAAAGCTGGTCGGCGAGGCAGCCTTTGCCATATTGGTATTTATACTCGTTTACATCCTCAATGTTTTGCTCGTAATATTCGCCGTTGAATGTAAGCTTATCTAGCTTTTCCGCACCTTTTTCCCGTAAAGCGGCATATCTTAACGCAGAATCCTCATCCCCTAAATATCTGCTTATTTCCTCACCGGCTCTTAAGGCGGCATAAAAAATAGTATTAAGCATACTACTTACGCCGAAAAACTCAATATCGTAGGTGTTATGCTGTTCGCCATCCAGTAATCCATCTCCGTCCGTGTCCCAGAAAGTAGAGGCGTACTCCAGCGCAGCCTTTGCTTTCGGCCATAGCTCTTTAAGAAAAGTGTCATCGCCGCAGTATTTCCACTCTCGGAAAAGTCGAATTATTGTTCCAAGCTGGCCGTCCGTGGCGGGAGGGAAATCAAAGGGCGTATTATCAAGGTAAGTACGAGCTCGGAAACGCATACTTCCCTCGTCGCTGGTTTCGTATAGAAACTCAGTGCGTCGCATATTTCGCTCAAGCTCCGGGAAAAGGAATGCCATTGTTTGGGCATAGTTCCAAACATGGCTGCAATTGCCGTCACAGCAGCACCATGTGTCGCCGCATCCTTCCCAGCCAAAGAACATGCCGTCTTCTACCCGGAAGCAGGTAGTACTCCGGATTACCGTGATATTTGCAGAAACCGCGTCAAGGGCATACTCCGGCAAAGTGCTGCTATATAGGGCATTTGCGAACTTCCTGCTGTCACTCTCCAGGCGAGACAGGTTTTTTACCAGATACCCGGCACTTTCCAGTGGCGAGCCAAACTTTGCGTAATAATTGCGGATTGTAGGCGCGGTTTTTGTAGTCGGGCCGCATCCGCACCCACTATCACAGATGCAAGGAGTTTTGCCTTGGTCCCATGTTTTAAGGCGGTTTGGATGATACCAGCTTACGATAAATTCAAAGGATGCTTCCTCGCCGGGTTGCAAATCCTTTTTCACGCACAATGAAGCGGAAGAGATGTTGCTGTGGTGGAATCTATTGCCCTTTCCCCGAAGTTTGCGTCCAGAGGTTAACTCCCCGTCGGATGTAAAGTCATTCCAAAAATCTTGCAACCCATCCCACCATGCGCCTTCATGCCAGTAATCCAAATAGCTAATGCCGACTTTTTCAGTGGTGAGCAGTGCCATTTCGAAGTATTTTGCATCGGTTTCTTTTTTATCCACGGGCTTGAAATGGATTCCCTTAAAATCATCCCGGTCAACAAAATCATTGCGCATTTCACCTTCGTAGCTTGGTGCATGTCTTTCCGCTTTTACATAGTTGCACACATTTCCCATGGAACCGGCAACGCTGATTTTCTGAGGCTCATTTGAGATGTTTTTCACTCGGTATCGCAAAACAGCCACGGGCAAGGATGAATCGTCTGTGTTTAGGGGAATCAGAGGCGTAAAGGCCTCAAGGCCTGCTTCGATGGGCATATGTGTATCCTTGAAAGTAAAGTTTGCAAAGGGATAATTTCCTTCCAATTCGGATTCAGCAAAGCGGGGGATTCCCTTAGCTTCGGAAACGGCATATCCATGGGAATCATCGAAGGGTGGCGTTAATTGGGACTCGAGAACCTTGGCAAGCACTGTTCCGTCTGGAGACTCTGTACGAACCGAAAAAAATGTATTGGGTAGGCGATAGCCCTTGTTGGCACGGTTGAATAATTCGAAATCGCAAAGTCGGCCGTTTTGATTAAGAGCGATATTTCCGGTGCCGATGCCGCCTAGTAGGAATCGTACTGCTGAATCTGTTCTGGTGAATTTTTTCATGTGGTTTCTCCTTTCATGAAAAAAGGGCTGCCTCGATAAATGCAGTAAACATCAGCCTCGTCATCCCACGTTTGACGCGGGGTGACGGCTTTTGTATTGCATCTTAGCGAGGCAACCCCTTTCTATAGGGGCTGTCTTGCTAAGCAAAAACCATGAATATCTATGCAAAGCCTGTCATTGCGAGCAAAGCGAAGCAATCCAGAAGGTTTTATTTGCTGGATTGCTTCGTCGCTTCGCTCCTCGCAACGAC
>Ga0123355_10001343_pt1 | contig 34147 bp, 35 predicted proteins | sample TergutEmb28metaG_3_FD_89872 | JGI IMG/M metagenome (GOLD analysis project Ga0123355, IMG submission 89872) | Embiratermes neotenicus P1 segment gut microbial communities from Petit-Saut dam, French Guiana - Emb289 P1 | ecosystem: Host-associated > Arthropoda: Insects > Digestive system > Gut ...
ATAAAAATATCTTGTCCAGCTTTTCTGCATCCCTCAAGTCTGCCTCAAGGCATGAAAAATCACGCCCTGACAGCTGCTTAACCCTCTCAAGCGCTTCCGGCTTGCTGTTTGAAAAATTATCAACCACAACTACATTATGCCCGCATTCCAAAAGCTCCAAAACCGCATGGCTGCCGATATACCCGGCACCGCCTGTCACAAGTACTGTCATAACGAAATCTCCTGTTCCGGCTCGATGATTATTTTATTTGGCGCCTCCCATGCCTTCGCCCGCTCGCGGTCAAAGAGAGTTTTGGGCTTCAAATGTATTATTATATTGTGCTTTGCGCCTATCAATTCCGCACACTCCGCAGCTTCTTCCAAGTCCATATTATAAACCCCATCGCCGCAAAGCACAGCATAGTCCAGCTTCATGTCCGCGAATTCCTCCATATGCTTTGTCCTGGACGTATCGCCGCTCGCGTAGAGCTTAACCCCGTCAATTGTAATTATAAACCCAACGCACTCCTCGGCTTTATGATTATTATTTGAAGCCTCAACCGCTTCAATCAAAATACCGTCAATATCAAACTTGTTATGAACACCACCGGCCAGAGCTTCATCCTGTGTGATAATTACACAGCCTGGCTTTTGCGCACAGAGCTGTATCTGGTTATGATCACCGTGCGCATGACTTGAAAGAATGATATCAGCCGCTTTGTCATACCCTTCGCCGATATATGGATCAACATAGATAATGCGCCCATCATCGGCCTGCAAACGAAAACTTCCATGTCCTTGATAGAATAGTTTTGGCATGTGAGTTCCTCCAATTCTTAAAGTTTTATTTTATGTTTTACTTTGTATATTAATTGTCACTCTTCCACTTCACAAGGTTATTGTATATATATGATCAACTCTTCTAACCCAATCTGACCTTATGAAACGTCTTCTTTCCTTTTTGAATCATAATTTCCCCATCTGTAAAATCACCATTTGACACCATATGATCATGGCTTTCAATTTTGTTATCATTAATCTTCACGCCGCCGCCGGCGACAAGTCGTCTGCCTTCACCTCTTGATGGAATGAGTGAGCAAAGCTCCAGAAGTTCAATGATATTGACTTCATTTTCAAAGATGGATGCTTCGAGCGTGGTTTCAGGTATAGAGCCGCCCATGGCGCCGCCTGCGAATAGGGCTTTGGAAGCTTCTTTGGCTGCCTCTGCGTCAGCCTCAGAGTGTACAATCTTTGTCAACTCATAAGCCAGGACTTCTTTGGCTTTGTTTATTTCTTTGTCTTTTAGGGTCTCGAGTTCTTTTATCTCATCTAAAGGCAAGAATGTTAAAAGCCTGAGTAAGTTCCCAATCCCTGCGTCTTCTACATTGCGCCAGTATTGATAGAACTCGTATGGCGAGGTTTTTTTTGGATCCAGCCAAATAGTGCCAGCGGCGGTTTTGCCCATTTTTGTACCTTGGCTGGTGGTCAAAAGGTTGAATGTAAGGCCGTAAGAATCTTTGTTGTCAATCCTTCTGATGAGATCAACGCCGGCGATGATATTTGACCACTGGTCGCTGCCGCCAAACTGCATTTTGCAGCCATAACGACGATTAAGTTCCAAAAAGTCATACGCTTGCATGACAACATAATTGAGCTCAAAGAAGTTCAAGCCGCTGCCCTCAAACTTTACTTTATATTTATCCGCGGCAAGCATACGATTAACGGAAAAATGCACACCGTACTCACGAATGAAATTTGCATAGTTTAACTTACGAAGCCAATCAGCATTATTTGCCATAATGGCTTTTCCGTCTTCAAAATCAATGAATTTTTCCATCTGGCGCTTGAAGCACTCAATATGGTAGTCAATTGTCTCGATGTCCATGAGCGGGCGCATTGTATCTGCCTTATCAGGGTCGCCTATCATGCCAGTGCCGCCGCCCATGAGCACAATTGGCTTGTGGCCTGCGCGCTGCATATGCGCCATTGCCATCAGCGTTAGAAAATGCCCTGCTGTGAGGCTGTCCGCCGTCGGGTCGTATCCTATATAGAAAGTTACTTTCTCACTGCCTAAAAGTTCTTTGATTTCTTTCTCATGTGTTGATTGAGCAATATAGCCACGCTCAAGCAGCGTGTCATAAACATTGGTGTTCATTTTCTAAACCTCCTTGTGAATATAAAAAGCCCCCTATCCTATAAGGACGAGAGGGCTCGTGGTACCACCTTATTTCGCGTACAAGACAATAAGTCCGTATGCCTCAAAGCGCTGTAACGGGCAAACCCGGGGGTATGAAATCCCTGCTAGAAAGGTGTAATAAGCCTATGTGTACTGCACGCCTTGCACCAACCGGCGGCTCTCTGTGATTGTAACCACACAAACTCCAAGTCTTTCATCATAGCCTTTAAGAGACTATATCATAGAGGTAGGTTTAAGTCAAGGGTTAAGATGATTGAATATAAACACATTTAATGATATACTGTAGCCATAGTTAAAACTAAGGAAAAGGAGCATGCCATGAAACCATTGAATGCGTTAAAAATAGTGGAAATTCAAAATGCGTCAAGGGTGTACTTAGGTACTGACGCGGACAATAGAGGCGTTGAGGTAGAGTGCCGATTACATAAAATTGGAAGGCCAAGAGAGCTTGATGATTATCATTTGGCTGGGGTGTATTCCAAAGCTTCTGTACCTTTCGAGATCGATGAGATAAATTATGAGAACGCTGAACCAATGGGCAACAAGGCGTATCAAGCATATACAAAGCAGGTATCCGATGCAGTGCATGATGGGATTATAAGCGGCAAGGGGGTATTTGTCACTGGCGGTACGTGCTTACATGCGCCGGGCGTCGCCGGTGGAATACGTCGCGCTTTTGGCAAGGACGCAAAGCTTGGGATAATTTGGCTAGACGCGCATGGAGATATCAATTTCCCCGAAACTTCACCTTCCGGCATGGTAGGTGGTATGCCGTTTGCTGTGACGCTGGGCTATTGTATGAAGGAGTGGAGCGAAGCTTGTGGCCTTGTGCCGCCTTTTGATGACAGGCTGGCGATATTGACTGATGCGCGAAGTTTTGACAAAGAAGAGGCTGAGAACCTTAAAAATATGAATCTCACATTGATGAGCACCGATGAGTTTTTGGACGAAGCGAAATGGCAAGCGAGCGTTTCAAAGCTTGCAGCGGAGGTGGATGCGCTGTATCTGCATATTGATGCTGATATTGTTGATTCGAAATACGTGCCTGATCATAACACGCCGGAGACGAATGGGCCTGACATATGGCCTTTGCTGCGTAATATTCGAATTGTGATGGAGACAGGGATGGTGCCTGTTGCGACGCTGGCTTCAATTTATTTTGATATGGAAGCGCTTGGTAAAGAGCGTGTTATAGGCCCGGAAACGGCTATTTTGACAGGAATTCGAATGATTGGCACTATTTTGGAAAATTGGAAAAACATGCCTAGTTAGTGCATAGAGAGGAGGCAGTGCCTTGGATGAAGATGTATTAAAGTCTGAAAAGCTATGGAGCGCGGGATTCATATATTTACTTGCAATAGGGGTACTCAATGCGACCTCTTTTGGAATGATTGGGCCATTGATTCCGGGGTTTGCCATCAGCCTTGGCGCGACTCTGTCATTCGCGGGGATAGCCGCGGGGATATTTTCATTCTCCGCTTTAGTAGGGCGCCCGTTCGCCAGTGTCATTGGCGATAGGTTCAATAAAAAGCATGTACTGGTTATGTTCATGTTTCTGAATGGGCTTGTGACGGTATTATATGCGATAGTGCCGAACATAGCGTGGGTGTTGCCGATTCGTATTTTGCACGGATTGATTTTTTCGGTTAGCGGGACGGTTAACTTTGCTCTGGGTGCGGAATTTATCCCAAGATCGCGCCTCGCTGAGGGAATAGGATTTCTTGGAATTACGATGATTATAGGAATGGCGATAGGGCCTAATGTTGGAATTTTTATTTTGCAGCATTATTCCTATCAGGCGTGTTTTATAATAAGCGGTATTGGAGTAATGACGGCGAGCATGTTTCTGATGCGGCTTAAATACAAATCGAGCGTTCAAAACCGCGTTGACATGGGCTTTGGGTCGCTACGATTTAAAGACTTATTTGCGGTGGAGCTGCTGCCTAATATATTTTTTGTCGCACTTTTATCAATAGGAACAGGGCTTGCAAATGCTTATTTGATTATATTCGGGCAGGAAAGAGGCATTGAGAATATTGGGCTGTACTTTATTATTCATGCTGTTACGGTGATACTGACACGCCCAAAAATCGGAAGAATGACAGACAAGCGAGGGGTGGCTTTCGCGATTTTGCCAGGGTACATTCTCGCGGCGGCAGCAATGATTATAATAGGCACCTCGTATACGCTTTGGCCGATACTTATTGCGGCGGTCTTGTTCGCTGTGGGAGCCGGTGGATCTTTCCCGGCTATTCAGACGGATTGCCTTAAGCGTCTGGATATATCGCGACGTGCTTTAGCCACAGGTACATACCTTATTGGTTTTGACATAGGCATGACCACAGGCCAGATTTTGGGTGGGGTGGTGTCGGACGCATTTAATTTCCGCACGGCGTTTACCGGGTCAGGAATACTTATGCTTATTGGGTTTGGATGTTATTTTATGTATAATAGAGCGAATATGAAGGCGAAAGCGGCTGAGGTGTGAGACTTTCACGACAGCATGTTGACAAAGTCAACATGCGAATTATACCCTTATTGTCTTCCACTTCTCAGAAACAAATCGCCACATAACATAAGCGCTTCTTGCGACTTGGTCGAGCAACATCGCAAGCCAGATGCCCATAAGGCCAAGCGGAGTAAAAGTGACTGTCAGGAAAGCCATGACAGGGCGAACTATCACGATGCCTATGAATATGCAAGCAGCGACGGCCTTGGTATCACCCGCGCCGCGCAGTGCTCCTGCGAGCACCTGCTGGGATGACTGGAACGGCTGTGTGGCGGCGACTACCCAAAGTAGAGTAACGCCTGTCGCGATAACATATGTATTGTCTGTGTATAAAGAAATTAACGGGTTGCCAAAAATAACAATGGCGGCAACAAGCGCTGAAGACACTAAAAGTGAGTAGCGCCTACAAAGCTGTACTAATGCCTGGCCGATATCGGGGCGTTTTTGGCCCATAGACTGACCTAACAGTGACGTAGCAGAAATACCGAATGCCTGGCCTGTCATGAATGTCAGCATATGTATATTCATAACGATTTGATGGGTGGCAAAAGCGTCGGTTCCCAGAGACGCAATGATTCTAAAGAACATTATGTTGCCAAATCTCATGAATAATTGCTCGAACATGGCAGGAGTGCCAATTTTACTTATACGTTTGAGTGTTATAAAGTCAATTCGGAATAGTTTTTTGAATGAGAGCTTGAGCATTTCCGAGCCGCGCACTATAGTGATAAAGGCTATGATCGAAGCAATCACTTGCCCGCCGCCGAGTGCGATGGCGGCGCCTGAAATTCCAAGTGCCGGGAAGCCAAAATTCCCATGGATAAGTAAAACGCCTAATATTACGTTAGTGACATTGGCTGTAACATTATAAACCATTGAGACCCGCGTTTGGCCAATTCCACGAAGCACTGCTGTGACAGCCATGGAAAAAGCATTGGCAGGGAATGTTATCATTATTATTCGGAAATACTGTGTAGCGCCTATAATGCTTGCTTCATCTGTGGCGCCCACAAGCCTCACAAGAGGAAGTGCGAATAGGGTTCCTAAAGTAGCCATAATAAGCGACATGGCCATAGAAAACATTATTGTACGGTGCATAACAGCACTCGCAAGCTCAGGGTCATCGGCACCCTTGGCTCTTGCGATAAGCGCGGTTGAACCTGTATTGAAAGCTTGGAATATAGCGATTGCGAGAAGGCGCAGCTGTCCTGAGAATCCGACGGCCGCGATGGCCCATGTACCCAGACCACCGACCATCATAGTACTGACCATGCTGGCAAGCTGCAATAAAAACAGCTCGATAAAAGCGGGCCACGCGATTGTAATTACTTTTGCGCGCCCTTCTTTGAATGAAAAATCTTTTGGGAACTCGGTAACAAACCCGCGCTTTATAGCAGCGAGGATACCTTTTTTCTTAGGCGGATCTGGAGGGGATTCGAGTTGAGGTTCGTTAACATCTTCATCCGGAGGAGGTTTTTCCTCTAACTTTGATTCGGACAAGCTTATCACTTCTCTCTATCATTTTTGTGGGGTTTAGATAAAATAAAGCATTTATTACATATATTTTAACACACTATTATGGTAAAATATAGTCAATAATTTAAAAATTAGGAGATATGTTTATGAAATTCAAACAATTATTAGGACTAAGATTCAAAGAAACCCCTGCGGAATGCCAGATTGCGAGCCATATATTAATGCTGCGCGGCGGCTATATAAAAAATGTCGGAAACGGTATTTTTTCTCTGTTTACCCCCGCGAAGAGGATTACCCAGAAAATTGAGGTAATAATTCGTGAAGAGATGAACCGCATAGGAGGTCAGGAAATTATGCTGCCTGTATCCATGCCCGCATCGCTATGGGAGGAGTCGGGGCGCCTGGACAGCGTTGGCTCTGAGCTTTTGCGCTTTAGAGATCGCAGCGGCTCTGAAATGGTGCTGGGCATGACACATGAGGAAGCGGTTGTGCACTTGGCAAAAGATGTTGCGCGCTCGTACGCTAACTATCCATTCATGGTTTATCAAATACAAACTAAGTTCCGTGATGAGCCCCGTGCACGCGGCGGGCTGATTAGAGTGCGGGAATTCACAATGAAAGATGCGTATTCTTTCCATACATCGCAGGAGGACTTAGAAAATTATTATATGCGCTGTTATGAGGCTTATGAGAGAATTTTTGCGCGTGTCGGCATCCCTGAGGTAGCGGCGGTACTGTCAGATTCGGGCATGATGGGCGGCAAGGTCGCGCATGAGTTTATGCTGCTTACTGATGTTGGTGAGGACACTCTTGCGACTTGTGATTCTTGTGATTTTCGATCTAACGTGGAAGTTGCTGAACATATCGTTAAGAGTACAGCTTTAGCGGAAAGCGAGCCCCTAACCTGCGTATCAACCCCAAATGTGAAGACGATAGACAGTCTCTGTGAGTTCTTAAAAACCACAGCGGATAAAACCTGCAAGGCTATCTTGTATCGTAAAAGTGAAACAAACGAACTTGTTGTGGTGTTCATACGCGGGGATTTGGAAGTAAATGAGACGAAGGTTAGAAACTTCCTGAAAGAGAAAATTCATCCGGATACGGGCACGGCAGATGAGGGTATTACGTACGGCTATATTGGGCCTATTGATTTTGGCACGAAAGCGACATTTTTGTTCGATAAATCATTACAAGGTGTATGCGGATTAGTATGCGGAGCGAATAAGGCTGACCATCACTACACAGGATTTGAGCCGGAGAGGGACTTGCCAGAGGCACCGGAATACAATGATTTTGCCAAAACATATGAAGGTGCAGTATGCCCGGCATGTGGAAAAAACAGCATTGAAATTCGTAATGGCATTGAAGTTGGGAACATTTTCCAGTTAGGCACCAAATACTCAGAATCCATGGGTATGACATATAATGACAGCGAGGGGGCACTCCAGAACCCAATCATGGGATGCTATGGCATAGGCGTTGGTAGGCTGGCGGCGTCTGTTTGTGAGGTTAGTCATGATGAGTACGGCCCGATTTGGCCGATGTCAATAGCTCCTTGGCAGGTGCATATTTGTGCGTTAAGAGCTGACGATCCTGTAGTTTCTGAAGCGGCAACGGCGCTGTATGAAGCGCTGCTTTCAGAAGGGATTGAAGTGATTTATGACGATCGCGTGGTAAGCGCCGGGATAATGTTTTCTGACGCAGACCTTTTGGGCGTTCCGGTTCGCGCGACAGTAAGCCCCAAAACTTGCGGGCGTAATGTTGTTGAAATATCTACGAGGGACAAGTCTCTTAAAGAGGATGTGCCAACGGAAACCGCGGTTAAGTATTTGAAGGAACTTGTTCGGTGTAAGCTGGATGGGCTAAAATTTAACGGAAAAGACGTGAGATGAGATGTATGACTTTATAATAGTAGGCGCAGGTCCCACGGGAATATTCGCGGCCTATGAGGCTATGGAACTTAATCCGAATGCAAAGGTGCTTATCTTGGAGCGCGGACACGATATTTATAAGCGCAACTGCCCGATTTTGCAAGGTAAAAGCAAGCTATGCCCTACCAGCAGTAATGGAAGTTTTTCAGGCTGCAAGCCGGCTTGTTCTATTACTGCCGGGTTTGGCGGAGCCGGAGCTTATTCGGATGGTAAATTTAACATAACGACAGAGTTTGGTGGTTGGCTGGGTGATTATATTCCGGCTTCTAAGCTCTTAGAGCTGATAAATTATGTGGACAGTGTAAATCTGGCTCATGGTGCGCCTGAGCAAATCACAGACCCCGACACAAATGAAGTAAGGGAGATTGAGCAAAAATCTTATGGTGCAGGGATGAAGCTTCTGCGAGCAAAAGTGCGCCATCTGGGTACGGAAATAAATTTGCAGGTAATGAAATCGCTCTTCGATAGCCTAAAGGGCAAAGTGGAAATGCGCTTTAGCACTGAGGTTACAGATATAATTACAGAAGGTAGCAAAGTCACAGGAGTTTTGACCGTGGACGGTTCATACAGCGCTAAAAATGTGTTGATAGCTCCGGGGCGCGATGGCTCTGCCTGGCTTGCAAGTATTTTGTCTAAACGCGGTATACCTGTTAAGTGTAATCAGGTAGATATAGGCGTCAGAGCAGAAGTGTCAGACGTTATAATGCAAGACATCAACAAGCACTTGTATGAGGCGAAGTTGATTTTTAACTCCTCAACCGGGATGGTAGTGCGTACTTTCTGCGCCAATCCGTCAGGTCATGTTGTAGTGGAGAATCACAGCGGCGTTATGGCCGCTAACGGGCATGCATACTATGACCCTAAGCTGGGGTCAAGAAACACTAATTTTGCTCTGCTTGTATCGCATAAATTTACGGACGATTTTAATAAGCCCAATGAGTACGCCAGAGAAATTTGTAGGCGCGCAAATGACTTATCGAACGGCGGAGTTATAGTACAGCGCCTTGGGGATTTTATGAGAGGGCGCCGCTCAACGCACAAGCGAATCCAGGAAGGATTTTTGGAGCCTACGCTCAAAGAGGCCGTGCCCGGTGATTTGGGCTTGGTGCTGCCGTACAATACCATGAAGAGCATCATTGAAATGACACATGCTTTGGATAAAGTCACTCCGGGCTTTGCCTCGGAGCATACATTATTCTATGGCGTGGAGGCCAAATTCTACTCAGCTAGGCCGGACTTGAACGAGAACCTGCAAGCTGCCATTGAAGGGCTTTACTGCGCGGGGGATGGTGCCGGGGTCACGAGAGGGTTGGCACAGGCCGGGGCCTGTGGTGTGATGGTGGCCAGAGGGGTTTTCGGTTAAGAGATGATCGCATGGAGGTGACAAGTGGTTAGTTTGAAACAGATGCAGAAGCGTGTTTATCAGAATAAGGTCAACAAAGGATTCAATGTCACTGATGTTTTCAAGGAGTTTTGCTTAACCTATGGTGAGCTGACGGAGGCCTGCGAGGCGTACATGAAAAAGCAGGATGACGTGGGTGAAGAATTGGCCGATGTCGCGATTTATCTGTTAGGGCTTGCGGAAATTCTGGGCGTCGATCTGGAAAAAGAAATTCTCAGCAAGATGGATAAAAATGAAAAACGTCAATATATTCAGGAAAATGGCGTCAATAAAAGAATTGACTAAGGAGGGCGATCATGATTTACAGAAACGACATCACAGAAAAAAATGCGGCCATGCAGGTTGCAGAACTTATGTGTGCGGCGGCGCGCACAGCGCCAAAAGCACGTGGTACGGATACTCTTGAGATTATGATTCTGGATGGAGAAGACAAGGATAGGCTGACCGTGCATATGCGCGACATTGGCGAGAGAACCGAAAGAGCGTTTTTCATCCGTGACGCAGGGAATCTGGATAGATGCCATGTGGTAGTGCTGATAGGCAGCTCGCCAGCGCCTCGAGGCCTGAATTGCTCGCTCTGCGGTGTGCCAGGGGAATCTAGCTGCGAAGCAGCTGCAAGCTTTATTCCTCCAATTTCCTGCGCGATAGACATAAGTGATTTAGGTATTGCGGTAGGTTCGGCAGCAGCTACTGCGATAGATCATCGCATGGATAACAGAGTAATGTTCAGCGCAGGTGTGGCCGCACTTGAGCTCGAGCTGTTCTCGGACAAGATAAGGATATGCTATGGAATTGGGCTGTCCGTGTCAGGGAAGAACGTTTTCTTCGACAGGCCGCCGGTGTAGTAGTAGGAGAAATGGACTGCACATTTTACCTATCATAAGCAACAAAATTATTTATAGAGGCCATAATACTAACTCGAAAAATGTAGGGCGGGGCTTGCTCCTCGCCCTACACGTATGCCAAGCTCTACATCAACCGAGCCGTATCTTGGTGGAAGCAATCCCCTACACACCACTTTCACAATGAAGTCTTTTTATGATCACATCAATGCGCATAAGTCACTTCACAACCCTAAAACAACCCATCAACACTCAAATAATTAGCCCCACTATCAGCAAAAATACCAACAATATTCTTGCCCCTATTCTCTTCCTTCTTTGCCACTTCCATCATTACATGAGCTATTGCACCGGATGTAATCCCCACACACATGCCCTCCTGCAATGCCAGTTGCCTTGTCATTTCAAAGGCATCTTCCTCACTACACAACATAATTTCATCAACAACATTCGGATTGAAATTATCAGGCACCATGCCCGAGCCAATACCCATTATTTTATGTTGATTGAAAATTCCTTCTCTTATGAACGGTGCATTCGCAGGCTCAACACCAATAACTTTGATAGATGGATTCTTTTCTTTCAAAAACTTCCCTATTCCATGTGAAGAGCCACATGTACCCAGTCCAACCACGAAAATATCAACTTTTCCGTCCATATCATTCCAAATCTCAGGCGCGGTATTAGAATAATGAGCATCAGGGTTAAATGGATTTGAATGTTGTGAAATAAAATGGTAGTTAGGATTTTCTTCCATATCAGCAATAAGTCGCTTTCTCGACCCCGCGGTACCTTCTGACGCTGGAGTTAAAACCAGTTCCGCTCCAAAAAGACTCATTGTTTTTCTACGCTCAATGCTTTGGATTTCAGACATATACAGCTTAACTTTGTAACCCTTCATTGCACCAACATAAGCAAGAGCCATGCCTGTGTTGCCGCTTGTGGCTTCCACAAGCACGCTACCCGGCTTAATTAAACCCTGCTCTTCGCTTTTTTCTATAATGTTCAGGATAATCCTGTCCTTAATGCTGATGGGGTTCATAAATTCGCATTTAGCAAAAAGCGAAAAGCCTATGCCTATTTTGTTTAGTTTGATGATAGGGGTTTTTCCTATGAGCTCTGTGATTGAGTTGTAATACTTCATGATAATGCTCCTTTGAGTTTTTAGATATATAGCTGGTTAACTTAAAGAGATGCCCATTAAATGACTTAGATAGTAACTATGAATAAAAACCGCCCTGTTCCCTATGGAATATGGCGGTTTTTCTTTATGCAGACAACTGGGATCGAACCAGTGACCTCTTGCGTGTCGGGCAAGCGCTCTCCCGGCTGAGCTATGCCTGCGTATGTTGTTCTGTACTCTACTGCTTGAACAGTATAACAGTATCTTCCAAAAAAATCAATCCCATTTGTATCATTTTTCCACTTTGGTCTTCAACACTTTCACGCTCTTCTCGAACTTAGGCCTAGGCAACATGACCAAGTGACCGCAAGTCAGGCATTTAATGCGAAAATCCATACCGATTCGCAAAACTTCCCAATCTTTGCCGCCACAAGGGTGGTTCTTTTTCATTTGTACAATGTCGCCAATACTATAACTCATATTATCTATCCATTCGCTAGGCTAAGCACCCTCACCTTATACCTATCAACTACCTCCGCCATAGTGCAAAACTTATCAGCAAAAGAAACTATATGACTTTCCCTAAACCTTGGAGGCCTAGGCGTAAGCGGCCACATATGGCATGAAATTGCGTCCTCTTCCTTTTCATTTAACGACGTGATTTTCCTTGCGTTATCAAGTGCCGCCCGGGGGTGGGCGCTGACATGTTCCCTGGCTGAATCGTTCTCTTCGCGCCAGTCATATAAAAACAAATCATGTAAAAGTCCGCCTCGGGCAGCACTTTTGTAGTCAAGGCCAAGCTTACGGCAAATCAAAAAACTATAGTAAGCTACGTTAATGCTATGCTGTAAGCGGCTCGTACCCATATGCTGACTGAAATTATCAAGCTCCGACAGCATATCACTTTCAATCAAATCGCCAACGCACTCATAAAATAACGCAGCAAGCACCTCATTAGTTTTATCTAAGTCCGCTCTGGACCAAATCGCTTTTCTCAATATGTACATCCCCCTGTATAATAAGTTATGTCGAGAGTTCTATGTCTAAGTTAGCAGCCTATACAGGATAGCACACAAAAAATAAAAAAACCAACGATTTTCATAATTTTTGACATGTTAGTTTATGGGATTGCGCTCAAAGGCATACCCCTTGCCTATTTAATCTTTTCCAACCCACCCAAATACGGCCTCAAGCTCTCAGGAACATTAACAGACCCGTCTTCATTTAAGTTATTCTCAAGGAAAGGAATAAGTGCTCTTGGCGGCGCCACTACAGTGTTGTTAAGAGTGTGTGGATAGTAGTTGCCACTATCGCCCTTGACTCTAATGCCTAGTCTCCTTGCCTGTGCTTCACCAAGATTTGAGCAGCTTCCAACCTCGAAATACTTCTGCTGTCTTGGAGACCATGCCTCAATGTCAATACTTTTCACCTTAAGGTCAGCCAAATCGCCGGAACAGCACTCCAGCGCCCTGACCGGTATGTTCAGAGACTCAAAAAATTCTATGGTATAAGCACACATTTTTTCAAACCATTCCGCGCTTTCACTTGGTTCACAGACAGCAATCATCTCTTGTTTTTCAAACTGATGAACCCTGTAGATGCCGCGCTCTTCTATTCCATGCGCACCAACCTCTTTCCTAAAGCAAGGAGAATAGCTGGTGAGCGCCTGTGGCAGCTCCTCAGGCTTTATAATCGTGTCTATAAATTTGCCTATCATGGAGTGCTCGCTGGTGCCTATGAGATAGAGGTCTTCGCCCTCGATTTTATACATCATATTTTCCATCTCTTCGAAGCTTATAACCCCGGTCACAACAGAGCTTCTGATCATGAACGGCGGAATATAATACGTGAATCCTTTGTTTATCATGAAATCACGCGCATAGGCCAGAATCCCTGAATGAAGCCTGGCTATATCGCCTTTGAAATAATAAAACCCGCTGCCGCCAACCTTCCTGGCGCTTTCAAGTTCGATTCCGTTCAGCCGCTCCATTATGTCAACATGATACGGAATCTCGAAATCAGGCACTTTCGCATCCCCAAATTTAGCCACTTCAACGTTCTCTGTGTCATCTTTACCTAACGGCACAGATGGATCGATTATATTTGGTATGCTCAGCATAATCTCTTTAATTTTTGCAGCCATCTCACTCTCAATAGCTTGAAGCTCCTCAAGCCTAGGCGCGATTGCCCCTACTTCAAGCTTCGCTTTTTCCGCTTCGTCCTTTTTGCCCTGCGCCATAAGATTTCCGATTTCTTTGCTGCGCTGATTACGAATATTGCGCAGTGAATCCGCTTCCCCTATAGCTTCACGATGCTTTTGATCCAGCTCTATAACCTGATCTACAAGCGGCAGCTTGTGCTCTTGGAACTTCTTCCTAATATTCTCCCTGACAAGCTCGGGGTCATTTCTAATCAGTCTAATATCAATCAACGAAAGGCCCTCCTTCGGTTTCTTCTTCAACTTTATCGTCTGTTTTTACTACAAAGTCCGGCTTGTTTGCTTTTAGCAACTCCAAGAACTCGTCGCCGGTTATATTTTCTTTATCAAAAAGATGTTCCGCTAAAACTTCCATAACTTCTTTATTTGTAAGCAGCAATTTTTTAGATTTTTCATAGCATTCATCCAAAATGCGCTTGACTTCTTTATCCCTAAGAGCTTCCGTCTCAGGGGCACATGTAGCCACAGGGCGCCCGTCCAAATATCTGCTTTCAACGCTCTCAAGCCCCATAACACCAAATTCGTCGCTCATTCCGAACTGGCTGACCATACTTCTAGCCATGCGCGTCGCACGCTCTATGTCGTTAAACGCGCCCGTGGTCGAGGTGTTAAACATTATCTCCTCAGCGGCGCGACCGCCAAGTGCAGCAACGATTTGAGCAATGATTTCCTCCTTCGTCGTCAAATATGTCTCTTCCTCAGGCACATACATGACATAACCCAGGCTTCCCATAGTCCTTGGCACAATAGATATCTTCTGCACAGGCATTGAGTTCTTCTGGAGCGCCATGGTCAGCGCATGCCCTATCTCGTGATATGCCACAATGCGCTTTTCCTTCTTCGTCATTATGCGATCTTTCTTCTCTTTCCCGGCCATAACGACTTCGACTGCTTCCATAAGGTCTTCCTGCTTGACTTTCTGGCGATTTTCGCGTACAGCTCTAAGCGCGCCCTCGTTAATCATATTTGCAAGGTCAGCTCCGGCAGCACCGCTGGTCGCCATAGCGATTTTCTTCAAATCAACATCACTATCCAGTGCAACTTTTTTTGCATGCACCGCTAAAATCGCTTCGCGCCCTATCAAGTCCGGCTTCTCAACAATAACCCGCCTGTCAAAACGTCCGGGACGCAAAAGCGCCTTATCCAGTGTTTCCGGCCTGTTTGTAGCCGCAAGTATGACTATACCTTTGGACGTGTCAAATCCATCCATCTCCGAGAGCAGCTGATTCAGTGTCTGCTCGCGTTCATCATTAGTGCCTAATTGATTATCGCGGCTTTTTCCAACCGCGTCTATCTCATCAATAAAAATTATACACGGCGCGTTTGTATTCGCCTGTTTAAATAAGTCTCTCACCCTCGAGGCACCCACCCCAACATACATCTCAACAAACTCCGAGCCTGTCAGCGAGAAAAACGGAACTTTTGCCTCACCCGCAACAGCCTTTGCAAGCAGCGTTTTGCCTGTCCCCGGTGGGCCTACCAAAAGCGCACCCTTGGGCTGCTTCGCGCCGATTGCAACATATTTCTCAGGATTGTGCAAATAATCAATGATCTCGTTAAGTGACTCTTTCGCCTCTTCTTGTCCGGCTACATCATTAAATGTGATGCCTGTAGCCTTTTCCATATTATAACGTTTGGCATTAGACTTACCAACGCCCATAATGCCACCGCCGCCGCCCATACGCTTGGACATATTGCGCATTATAAGGCTGAATATCAGGTAGAAAAACCCTATTGGCAGCACCCAGTTCAAAATAAACGGCATCAAAAATCCTTGGTCAACCGTACGCCTTATGAACTCTATATCCTGCTCGTATAAAAGCTCGACAAGCTCCGGAAAATGAAGCGCACCTGTATAGTATACGACTTCCTGCTCGCGCGCGGCCGGCCTTGGTAAACCAGGCGGCAAAAATCTGCTATTATTTTCAGCAGCCTCCTCGGGTGTAAGATGCTCAACACCTGTTATGAGCTCAACTGATTCCAAATCCACGTCCTCACGAAGCGATATCAAGTATCTATCACTCTGAATTTCAACAAACTCAACATAATCACCATGAATCAAATCAAGAAACGCATTAAAAGATATCTCTTTCCTAGTGCTTCCGCCGCCTATATTGGCTATGGCAAGCTGGATAATCACTGTACAGATAAGCCCAATTATCATCAAATTGAATATATTAAAGTTCCCATCTCTGGGGCTGTTTGGCTTGTTGTCTTTATTATTCTTATTCTCCACGCCACTCCTCCTTTGTATCAGTCATAACTATATTTTTAGCATGTTCTTCCAATTATAACAAATTTATTAGAAAATATGTTGAGAATTCACAAAAAATTAACAACCTGCAATGGTTCATAGCCTATTTCGCAACATTTTCTTTATCCTTACTCTATTTTCATTTCTCTCTTGACATCATATGCGCATGCGAGTATAATCAATTTATTGTATATACAGAGAGGAGGCTATCGCTGTGTCCTTAAAGCATGGATTACTTGGACTCATAAATTACAAGCCCATGACAGGATATGAATTAAATAAAGAATTCAACGAATCATTAGGAAATTTTTGGCAAGTTAAATCGCAGCAAATCTACAAAGAGCTCGATGCCATGGAAAAAAGCGGCTGGCTCATCAGTGAGCGCATCATACAGAGTGAAAAACCAAATAAAAGAGTATATTCCATTACAGTAAAGGGTAAAGAGGAGTTTTTAATCTGGCTCTCCTCCCCTGAGTTAGACATAAAAACCTCTATGCAGGCAAAAAATGTATTTCTAATGCGCCTGTTTTTCGCGGGAGAAACCAATAATGAGCAAGCTTTAAGCTTTCTTCACTCTTTTAGAGAAGAATGTCTTGCCGGCATTAAGAAAATGGATGATGTCAAAGAAGTGATTGCTCGTGATGAGATAGACTATAATCATGACATTGTGAAATACTGGAAACTGACAGCTCTGCACGGTGAAATGATGCTCCAAACAAGGCTTGACTGGGTCGACAAAGCTATAGCAATGCTTGAAAATGAAAAATAAAACTAGGAGAAAATTATTATGAAATTAAACGCGTATCAACTAAAAATGATTGCAATTATTGGAATGTTTTTAAGCCATGTAGTGGCTTCATGGTGGGCTATTTTGCCGGAGCCTCTGAGAATTCCGTTTTGGGCCGCCGGCGGATTTACTTTTCCAATTATGGGTTTTTTCGTCTCTGAGGGTTATCGTCACACTTCAAACTTAAAAAAATATATTTCGCGTATCCTCATAGTCGGAATTATTGCTTTGCCATTTCACATTATGGCGCTCAGTATCCCCATCGGGGGCGGCAACATTATGGGTTATCCTTTTATAAACATCATGTTTAGTATAGCTCTAGGCCTACTCGTTTTAGTCCTGTATGATAAAATGAAAAGCCGTGTATTGTTTTGGCTATTGTACGCAATTGTAATTATTCCTATCTCATTTATATTCTTTGAGTGGTACTTTGTTGGTGTTACTATGGTGCTTATGTATCATACTATTAAAAATGAAACTGCGCGACGTATTGTTCCGTCCTTATTTGCAGCTACGTGTTTTCTTTTACTCGCCGGGTTCACCAGAGTTTCTATGGCATCGCTGCAAGTAGCTATAGAAGCCGGAATGGACATTGGCTCTTTAGGAAACGCACTGGTTGTGAAACCTGAGTTCTCGGATATTATGCTGGTTTTCCCTGTTGGTATTGTCTTGGCCGGCCTTTTACTAACCGGTTACAATGGCGAGCGCGGCAAAAGCGCGAAATGGCTATTTTATGTGTTCTATCCATTGCATTTAGCCATTTTGTCAGCAGGAATCTGGATCATTGGGAATCTTTTATAGCATTTCTCTCCTCCAATGTTTTAATCGCCCGGGTCATGACAAAATATTTATATGTTCCTGCGATAAAAAACAGCGGAGAAATAACACAAAGCGCGATTCCAATATATTTCGCGCCGTCAATATCGACAAACCTAATGAATCCAACCCCGGCGGCTAAAAGCGATATAAACGTGCGGATATAGCTCAAATATGTTCTTTCGTTGGCCAGCTTCGTCCTGTCCAGCGCCAGAAAGTCACGCAGGCTCATGTCTCCATGGTTTTCACGAAAATGCTTCACATCTATTGCCCCTCTAAAGTTTATAAGTCAAGCCACTCGAAGCTTTGCGAGAAAAAAACTGTTATCTTCTCGGACGCTTTTAGAGCAGCTTGACTTTATTATAATTTCCCGCTTTAGCAGTTATATTCATTTGTTATGAAGTATTTCTCTATGCTTATCTTTATAGTTGCATTGACTCATTATAGCTCTATATGGTACAATTCTATATAGTTAGGAGGTGCTGTGTTGAAATATGAAATGCAAGGTGGTTTTTTAGTTTCTCAGATTAAACAGGTAGGAGGCAGGGTATTTGAAAAGCTTCTTACAAATGCCGGGATAGAGGCATTTAATGGCGCACAGGGAAGAATCTTATATATTTTGTGGCAGGAAGACAATGTCCCTATTGTAGAACTTGCCAGAAAAACAGGCTTAGCCAAAACAACATTGACAAGTATGCTTGACCGCATGGAGAACACAAATCTCATAGTGCGTGTTTTTGACAAAATTGACAGACGGCAAATCAAAATATCCTTAACTGATAAAGCAAGGGAATTAAAAGCCGATTATGAACGAGTTTCTCATGAAATGAATGAAATCTACTATGAAGGGGTCACCAAAGAGGAAATCATACAATTTGAGAATACCCTGCGGCGAATACTTTTAAACTTGAATAAAAGAGAGGCGATTTGAAATGATGCGTAATCCTGAACAAACCATTGGAAATATGATCGACAAACAAAACACCTCCCTTGTCGGCTCGGTTGCCGAGGATGGGTTTCCAAATGTGAAAGCCATGGGAACACCACGCAAGCGAGAAGGCATCAAATATTTTTGGTACAGCACAAACACATCTTCAATGCGTGTCGCACAATTCCGCGAAAACCCGAAAGCCTGTATTTATGTCATGGACAAGCGATTCTTCCGAGGCGTTCAACTGATTGGCACAATGGAGGTCTTAGAAGATACTGAAAGCAAAGAAATGCTATGGCTGGACGGTGATACAAGATTCTATCCTGAAGGCGTGACTGACCCGGATTATTGCGTGCTAAAATTCACAGCACATAAAGGCCGGTATTGGGCAGGTTCCGACAGCGAGGATTTTGAGGTGTAAACAACAGTCATAAACCCATTGATTCATCTGATTTGATATGCTACAATTCTATCATGAGGAAATGCTGCTGTGTTGAAACATTAAATACAAGGTGGCTTTTTAATTTCTCACATTAAACAAGCAGGAAACCTACATATGTAACCCTGCTTCGGCGAGTAAACTATCGCCGAATACATTGCAAAAATTCCGAAAGGGGATGATTTTATGGCTAACAGAACTACTACTATCACAACGCGGAGGGTGGTTTCGGCATAGCTCTCCGTAATAATCAAAAGGAGTGTGTCGATTTATGGTAACATTTAAAGAAATAACAGAGGATAATTATTTTGAGTATGTTGAATTGAAAGTATCGGAAGAGCAGTGGCCTTTTGTCACGGGTCCTGTAACGTCTTTATCCCATGCGTGGCTGTATTATGAAAGAGCGCGGCCTTTCGCTATATACAGCGATGAAACCATGGTAGGGTACTTGATGCTGGACATTGATTATGACTGCGGCAGCCCAAATAAAACATGTGCTGTATGGCGGCTGATGATTGATGAAAAACATCAAGGAAAAGGCTATGGAAAAATCGCCTTAGAATGGTCGCTACAGTATTTGAAAGATAATTGCAACCCGGATATCATAAGAGTAAATCTGATTCGTGGTAATGACATTGCCGAATCAATGTATAGAAGCTTTGGCTTTGTTGAGAGCGGAGAGGTGTATGGTAAACAATTTACTATGGCTCTCAATCTCAAAAATGCATAGTGGATGTTATTTATAGACAACAGGCAAAGCATAAGTCGTTATCTATGAAGGGTGTAAATAACGCAGATTTGACAACTTCATCACAAAAACACAAATGTTGTGTTAAAATTGCTTTACTGACTGAACAACTAAGCGTAGAGTGCGCACTTATGTACCATTACATGGTACGTGCGAAAAATTTATTTTTATGGAGGCAAAAAATGACCGAGGCACTGCAAAATCAACTTAAGTTTTTAGGAATAGCTGACGGCATGAAACAGGTGTTTCGCCAAACAACATTGATTGACGGTACAAGGTACGAAAATGCTGCTGAACATTCATGGCATTTCGCACTAATGGCGATGACATTGCTAGAGCACTGTGTGCTTGATGGCGTGAATATTGACCGTGTTATTAAGATGGCGATTGTACATGACTTGGTAGAGGTTTTTGCAGGCGATACACCTGCAAATGACATAGCCGCTAACGTTGATAAAGACGAACGTGAGCGTGAAGCGGCAGATAAATTGTTTGCTTTATTACCAGATAAACAGGCAAACGAGTATCGTAGTCTTTGGGAAGAATTTGACGCTATGAAAACACCGGATTCGATTTATGCATCAGCAGTAGATAGGTTTCAGTCGTTTTACCTTATTCACAAAAGCGGAACTGGAAGTGCATGGGTAAAATTTAATGCAACAGCAGAGCGCACAAGAACCCGTGTGTTACCTGTAAAATCAGCGATTCCCTCATTGTGGCAATGGATAGAAGATGCAATTGATGAAAATATTGCGAAGGGCTTATTGGTTAATTAAACCGTTGTTGGAGATGCACATAGTAGTGTTATTTCCCCCCTTCACAGCACAACCCATATGTTTTAAATATCTCAAAAACCGGGTAGCTATTGATGCAACCCGGTTTTTGTTAGTCCATCGCCCTTCCTGATTCTCTTTCTTTTTTCTCTTTTTTAGGTTTTTTGAGCATATGCAAAATATCTACTCACTTTCTTCACTCAACTCCTCCGCCTCTACTATCCCTAATTTATTCATCAAGAATCGTGCGTTCGTCGAGTCCGATTTCCCCTGTCTTAGCTTATAATCAAACACAATCTCATTATCTTCATATGTCTCAGAAAAACTATAATTGCTTATTCTCCCGTTATCAGCCAAATTACAAAGCTCCAAGTCATGAGTGGTCACAAGCCCTATAGCACCCTGTTCCTCCAAGCTTTTTATCACAGTGCGCGCACCTTCTAAGCGATCTTTGGAATTAGTGCCCCTAAACATTTCATCAATCAAAAATATAGTCTGCTCTCCCTTGCACTCGTCGATTATCCCTTTAATACGCTCAAGCTCCGCATAAAACGTAGAAACTCCTTCTGATAAGTTGTCAGCCACTCTCATTGAGGTCGAAACGCTTATGACAGGCATTTTGAGCCCCTTCGCACAAACAAATCCACCCGCAAGCCCAAGGACAATATTCGTCCCCATGGTGCGCAAAAACGTGGTTTTACCTGACATATTAGAGCCTGATATTATGAAAATCTCATTGTCGAGCTTGACATCATTGTTTATTCTTTTTTCCGAATTGATAAGCGGATGCCCCAGGTCTGTGCCTTCTATAAGATTTTCCGATACTATCATTGGCAGACATGAATTAGATTCAACCAAGCCTAGGTTTGCAAAACTTAGCAACGACTCCATATCACCAATCGCCTCGAACCAGCCCTCGACATAGTCACGGTACCCTGCCCGCCAGCGTTTAAGCAGATAAACACAAATAAAATCCCACAAAAAAAACAGATTCAGCACAAACCAGACCATACCGCTGCGCCTAAAATCAATCAACATTATAAGCCTGTCCAGCTCCGCGATGGCTTCAGACGCCACTACTCCATTGTCCGACTTTATTTTGGCTTTTATGGCTTTAAGAGTGGCTGACTCAAAGCCTCTTCTTTCAATCATGTGAAAAAGTGGCGAATACTCCCCTATCCTATAACCCGCCCCGGTGATTTTCCCAATCTCGCCGGAGAATTTGACCACACAAAGTATCCAAAAACAAATATGCGTAATGAACAACAGCGCCGCCGGAACAAAAAGCTCCGAAAGCTGTAAGAAAAACACGGTCAGCATAAAAATCGTAGAAAAAACAGGTAATATTAGTAGATAACGATAAACCTTTGATATTTTAGGCGCTTCTCCGTCGCCCTTCAAAAGGCTTATAAGCTCATTTATTTCACCCTTGAAGCGTATTTTCGAGCCATGCAGCTGAAATTCAGATGAAAAACTATGTGTCGGCGACAGCTCCCAAACCGCTTTTTGCCTCCCTCTAATTTCTTCTGCATTAAAGTCCGCTTGGCTCAAGTCCTTGGCAAACTGCTGCCTGCCGTGCCATGTTTTTGTGGTATTGAGATACTGAAAAACAGAGTTTGCGCCAAATATATCCAAATCACCGGTATACTTATGATTTTTATCCACAAATTCTTCACCGGTGTCTGCAAAATCGCCCCATACCCCATCCACTCTGGCCAGATAGTCCTCATGAGTCTTCAGCTTGATTTTGCTATCTACAAGTTTTTTTTCCGTTTTCACCTGGATAATAGCAAGGAGTATAAACACCTGTATAAACACAAGCCCCAGAAGAAGCATCATGAGATTAGAAAATAGCAAAAGATTAAAATCCCTAAATAACAGGACTGCAAATAATATAATAAACGCCAGCGAAATCAATTTGACGTTACCCAGTTTTCTATGGATACTGCTCAAATCATTTATGCTTTCTTTAGCGTCTCCAACTTCCAGCTCAAAATCTCTACGCAACCTCCGCACCCCCCTCTTCCAACGAGTCGACGTAATTATAAATATTCTTGCGCTTTGTATATATAATGCTCGATGCAATCCTGACTATATGATCAACAATTATAGCCATCCAAATGAAGTTTATATCCAGCCCCAACACCCAGCCGAATAGCACCACCAGCGGCACACGAACCATCCAAATTCCCGCGAATGATATATACATAGGCACTCTTTTGCCGCCGGACGAACGAATAAATCCGCTATACACTCTGCTCATGGCTTGTGGAATCATCGCAAATCCCATCAAGAAAACATAGCCCGCCCCAATTTCTTGCAGCTCAGGGTTATTGGTAAGCACCATCATAAGCTGCCTTGGAATCGCAAATAAAAGCGTGGCAGATACTATTCCTGTTACCAAGGCCATTTTCCTGATTTGAGAGTAATATATCTTATAGAGGGCAGAATCGCGCTGGCCTATAGCTCTAGCTGCCAATGTGGTTGCAGCAACCACAAAGCCCTGCGCAGGCATATCTGTCAGCATTTCTGCCTGTATGCCCAGCTGATAAGCTGCGTAGTAATTATTGCCGTAACTTAAGAGCACCATGCTCATGAGTATCGCCGAAAGCTGCCAAAACATAAACTCCATGGCCGCCGGCAGTCCAATCGAGAAGAAGTTCTTGATCTCGGCCACATCAAGGCTTATGAACGGCTTCCCATGCGATATCTTTCCAAAGCATCCTTTCTTTCTGTATATAGCACAAACGCCCAGAATCGCTCCACTAAATTGCGATATCACAGTTGCATAAGCAGCACCCATTATTCCAAAACCGCCCACAGGCCCCACGCCAAATATAAGAACATAGCCTGCGCTTATATTCACAACATTTAGCGCCATTGCGATGAACATCGGAGTTTTAGTATTACCCTGCCCGTTCATAGCGGCAGTGTTAAAGCTTATCACAGCCATAAATGGCAGTGCCCAAACTAAAACTCGCGTATATTCCGCCGCATGATAAACTAAATTTCTATCATCTGTAAACATGCTCAAAATCTGCACAGGAAACAGCGACAACACTGAAATAGCAACAATTAGAATAGGAATAGCCACCAAATACGCTTGCTCAAGGGTCCTCTTGCATTTATCAATCTGGCGTTTGCCGTAGCATGTCGCCACTATAACAGTAGCACCTATAGCTAGACCGCGAAACAGCACAAAAAAAATGCGATACACAATATTGCTGATACCCTGCGCCGCTATATCATCTGTCAAAAGCCTGCCTACCATGGCGCTGAGCGCCACGCCGGCCACAAGCTGGAGAGTATTTTCCATAACGATTGGTACCATCAGGTGAAGAATTTCTCTATTTATACGTTTTTTGTTATAGACAATCTCCATTTTGCGCGCCTCACGTAAGTCTGATTTTTTGTTTATTTGAGCACATTATAGTCGATTAAGTTGAAAACCTAACAGATAAAGTGCGGTTTTTTTCGCAAATCGAGAAGACGGAGCGCAGCATTACTCCTTGTGGTAAGAGCAAGCTCCGTCGACGAAGAGTTGTGGAAAAACACAAGTTTTAGCGGTAGGCTTTTCAACTTAATCGACTATACTTCCACTACTTAGTATACTTGTAATTACGCCCCACGGAAATAAAAATAATTTTTTGTAACCAAACTGTAATATTTCTTTTTTTGTGAGGTTTATATGAGTAAGAGTGTTAAAAGCACACAAACACAACACAAAAAAGGGGTGGTTTTATATGAAACCAATGCGTATTTTCATATCTTTCACGATATTCGTAGCATGTATCTTTTCACAGCCTCAAGGCATACGGGCCGAGCCCCATCCTACAAATTTCTTAATGCACCAGCACAGCATTAACATCACCGTAGACAGTATGGACGTAGCCTTACAGCGTATGAGTCGTATGCAGGGACTTGAGCTGTCGAGCAACATTGATATCGCTAGGGGCCAAGGCACCAGCTGGCGAATAGTCGATAGCCGCTACTTAAACGACACATTGGATGCAATCAAAGAGATGGGCGATGTGACGCATTCTGAATCTTTTGCTACAAATGTATTTAGCAATTGGGCGTGGCTACAAGCGGAGATTCGGGTTCGCAGCCATGAATATGACCGCCTGATGGAGCTTTTGCACGAAGCATCAACCATGCAAGACTTCAACTATATCGAACGCCGCCTAAGGCATGTAATCTCTCAGCTTGAAGGCCTGAGAGGTCAGCTTAACAATCTTGATTTTGAGATGGGCAGCGCACGAATCTTTATAACACTATCCGCTGCGGAAATAATTGAAGAAACAGTCTATGAACCTGTAGAAGAACTTCCGGAGCGCAGCCGCCTCCAACAGATTGGCGATGCTTTCGCGCTTTCAGTAAACAGTGTGCAAGTAATATCACAGGCGCTATTGCTGACAGTGATTTATATCAGCTTACCTTTAGCTATTATGGTTGCTGTATGTATGGTAATTTTAAGATTCGTTCGAAGAAAGCGCAAAGCACTTGTACAAAATATCTCTACAAAAGAATTGCTGAACATCAAGGAGGATGAAAACAATGAAGAAAAATAATAAGTTTTTTGCAGCTATCTTACTTATACTGATATTGTCTATGGTCACGGCCTGCTCAGCTGCGCCTTCTGCCACTGAGTCGCCCGCTGCTACTACTGCTCCTCCTGCGGCTACTCCGCCACCACCTTCTGCGCCTGCGCCTCCTGCAGAAGCATCGGCTGCACTGGAGGGTGCATCTTGGTATTTCCGTCAAGCTACAGATACACCGCGAGCCGCCGCAAGTGACCAAGCACAAGCTCCCGAGGCCGAAGCTGACGCCAGCCTTGCCCCGCCGGATACGCTTGCCGCAAATCGAATGATAATTCGCTCATCTGATATGGGCATCAGCACATATGATTTCGAAGATACCATCACAGGCATCCAGAACATAGTCAATAATCGAGGCGGCTTTATCGAAACTTCCCATCAATGGATGGATTCATCTCCCCATGACCGCGATGATTTATTATGGCGTGCAAGTTTTGTACTTCGCGTTCCTGTGGGACTTTTTGACCAAGCCAATAGAGAACTCGTGGCATTGGCGCAGATACTGCATTTTAACACTTCCAGCCAAGATGTCACTATGGAGTTTCATGATCTTGCGAGCCGCTTACAAATCCGTGAAGAAGAAAAGCGCCGCGTCGAAGCCATGCTCGATGCCGCTACAGAGCTTAGCGATATAGTCAACTTAGAAGCCCAGCTCACCGGCCTGCGCCTCGCCGTAGATGCATATCAAAGACGCATGACAGAAATTGACCAACTATCCAGCTTCTCTACAATCAGTGTGACTGTCTATGAAGTAAGATACTTAGATGATGAAGACGATTACGAGCAATACTACATCGTATACGACAACGGCGGCTTCGGCGGCCGCGTATCAGAGGCGTTTGCTTCATCGCTTGAGTTCAGCGCAAATATGCTTACAGCCATAGCAGTGTTTGTAGCTACTATAGGATTGCCTGTTGCTTTAATCGCAGGACTGGGGTTTGTTGTTTACAAAGTTTTGAAACGAGTTGGGGTATGGAATTCGGTTGTTTCTAAGTTCAAGTAACACATAATCATATAACTATAGAAAGCGGATACCTCAAAAACATAGGGTATCCGCTTTGTTTATAGAATGTACTCTTTGAAGGGTAGAAATAAGGCTTTTATGCCTATTCGTAGCAAAAAACAGATGCTTTTTATGCATCCACTTTCTAATGTTGCAACTATACTTGCTTAATCAAAATATTGCTATTATTTTTGTCGCAAACTTCACCAGTGTCGACATACCTGACACGTAGCCAAAAGGCTATTGAATTATCATCGTCAGCGGTTAGGTATATATACTTAACAGACAACTTTTCAAGCTCGCTTTCGGCATGGGTAACAAGGATTTTTCCATAGCCTTGCTTGCGATAGTCTTTGCGGATGTACATTTCCCTTATACATCCATAGCCCTCTTTTTCACACCAATCACTTTTAGGGCTATCTATCTGGTACATGATGAAACCTACCGGGGAATCATCTATGCACAAGAGGTCAATAGGCATGATGCCATCTTTTGCGCTTTGTACCATTGCTTTGCACATCCCAACAGGAGGGTTGTTATTGAGGGTTTCTTTATAATCCTCTATCCAACATACTCCTACCATTTGTGCGAAGGCATCAAAATCTGAATCAGCATACGGTCTTATTACCGTGTTTGGTTGTTTTATCATAAACTCTCTCCTTAAATTGTCATGGAGAGCTATGTTAAAATCACTCTCCATGTTAATTTGGTAATTCTGCTCTTCACTTGAACCCTCCCCTTTCGGATTATCAGAATATCTATGTCAACGCAAGTGAACCTTGCGAAATTTTTTCAACTGTGTAACTTTTGCAAATATAAATTTCTCGCACATACCACACTCGTTGTGACACATAAGTGCGCTCTTTAGACTTAACATTATAACACCCCCTCAGCCAGTGCATGTATTATTTCCACCCTTCACAGCGCACGTTCCTATTGAAATGCACCAAAAATCAATATCAACCCTGCAGCAATCATGCCAAGCCAATATATGTCCGATAGGCTCCTCTTGCTCGTTACAAAATCCGGATATCGTTCATTATAATAAACGAGAAATTCCCTTCCTATCTGTCGGCGAGGCGCAAATGTATTTCGCAATGAAACAGGTAATTGCAAGCGCTTTCCCTTATAATCAAACTTTACTATAAGATTGTAAGCCAGCAGTCTTCCACCATGTGCAATATCACATCGTATTACTTTCGCCTCACAAAGAGTCCCGCCGATTATACTTCTATAGCGTATATAGAATAGGAATAATCCGATAAAAATCGCGAACACACCGAGTGTTAGCTCCATATGCACACTCCACGCTCAAAATATAAATTTTGTTCGATTGATTTCTTGTAACTAGACTCCAATCAGTTATTATTTATAATACCGCAAAAAAACAAATCTTCAAACTTACCTTCTTTAAAAATGTGCTCAGCAAGCATACCTTCTTTAACCATACCTACCTTATGCATAACCTTTCCGGATGCTGGGTTGGATGCAAGAAATCTGCCAAATACCTTGTGGAAGCCCTTCTCCGAAAAAGCAAAATCAATTATTGCTTTAAGTGCTTCGGACGCGTAACCATTTCCCCAGTACTCCTCACCAATCCAGTATCCAATTTCACCATTCTTATGCGCTTGGTTATTTGAAATTCCGATTGCACCGTAGAGCTCACCGGTGGACCTATCAGTTACTGCAAACACGTAGCCTTTATCGTTTATAAAACTTTCCTCATGCGTTGCTATCCATGCCAACGCAGATTCAATAGGGTACGGATAAGGAATATTCAATGTGCTTTTATATATATTGTAATTATTACAAAGTTCGCTGACGCGCTGTGCATCTGCTATCTCATAGGGGCGCAAAATAAGCCTCTCTGTCGTAATAGTTCGCGTAGCTGGGTTATACATTACATTACTCCTTCCGAAATAAAACGTCTCACTCACTCCAATAAATCATATTCACGTAGAAAATACCCATGGCATTAATCTCAGGCACTCTAAGTCTCGAATTAAATGCGTTCACAACCATAGCCTGGTGCGTCGGCACATTTACAAAAGCTTCATTTGCCAACACCGAAGCTTGTTCAAACAAAGCATTCCTGACAGATGTATCAACCGTGGCGATTCCTTGGTTTATCAAAGCGTTAATCTCAGGGTCGCTGAAATTGCTCCTGTTGGTACTTCCGGGAGCCCCCCCCAGCAGCACGCCGCGCAAAGTCGAAATCAAAAACGACGCGCCCCATTGTCCAAAGCCCGCTTCATAATCATCGCCATTAAACCGCGCCAAGCTTGACGCATGATCCATCATTGTGATAGTCGTAGGAATCCCAATCTCAGCAAGCTGCGCCTGAACAACCTCGCCCATACGCCTGCGTTCATCAGTGCTTGCAATCATTTCAAACCCCAAAGACTCAGGATCAATATTATGCTCTGCGAGCAAGGCAAGCGCACCATCGGGGTCGAATGGAACAGTACCTTCGTATGACGTCCCCGCAAACACTGTAGGCAGCTGCGCTCGCGTAGGAACCGCAAGCCCATTAAATGCAGCCATTGTCAGCGCCTCCTGGTCTATAGCCATATTGATGGCTTTGCGCGTATAAACACTCTCAAATTGTGGGCGATTATGGTTTAGAAGCAGCATATTAAACGTCGTCCCGGGGCGCATGAAAACCGTCACATCAGCATTCTCCTCTAACCTCGGCACATCGCTGAACGACACTTCCATCACATAGTCAACCTCGCCCGTCTCAAGCGCTATTGTTCTTGCCGCAGGCTCAGGAATAATCCGCCAAATCACTTCCTCAATCTGAGGCGCTCTTTCCGGGTTCCAATAGTACTCAAACGCCCTGAAATGCAAGGAGTCCCCATGCCTCCAATCCTCAAACACAAACGGCCCAGCACCTACCGGCCTCGCTGTAAAATCATGGCCTGACTCTATCAAAGATTTTGGAAGCACTGCATTCCCGTGCGCAATCAAGTCAAAAAACAAAACCGCATTAGGAGTCCCTGTGTATAGTGTAAAGGTATATCTGTCTATAACTTCAATCGCCAAAGCGCTGGCATGTGAATTCCTCGAGTAAGGATATTGCCTGAGATAATGAAACGATGCCTCCACATCATAAGCAATCATTTCCTCACCGTTGTGGAACAAAATTCCTTCATGCAAAATAAACTCAAACAACGTATCCGTAATCGCCCTGTAGCTCCTCACAATATCCGGCACAGGCTCAAGTGTGTCAAACTGGGATCTAAAAGGCGAATTATGTGTCATAAGATTTTTCAAAGTGCCTATGAAAGTATTATGCCTTGCGGGCGCTTCCGAAGTCGTCTCAAGTGCTGTGGCTATTACAAGTCTGCCACCGGCTCGGGCTGGCTCAATCATCTCTTCTGCCGCTTCATCGTCCACCCGCACTAAAGGCTCATAGCCCGCTTGCCCAGTCGTGAGCTCACTTGGCGGCCCTGATACTGGCCCATTCGCGCCGGCACATGCACCAAGTGCCCCTATCAAAAACATGCCTGATAATGCTATTTTCAAAGTCCTCAAAGTTTTATTTTTTTTCATTCGTCTACCTCTCAAAAGTGGTTTTGCGTAAGTTTTACTGCTTTAACCTGTGAAATTCCACCCGCCAAAGCGTAGGATTGCTCCGCAATCCATTCTACACCACAATTGCTTTCAGCGCAAGAGCCACAATTCCATAGACCCGAAAATCAATTTCAGTATTCTACCAACCACGTCACCCCGGGCTTGACCCGGGGTCTCATCCACTACCTCAAAAACTCATATCAATCCTCGTAACCATGCCAATACGTAAATCCGTCTCTGTTGACGTAATAAGTATCTCAGCTTCAAACTCCACAATGGGCGAAGACAGCGAGGCAGCGTGGTTTATCCTGTTGATAACCCCTGTGTATTCAACATTTGCTGCACTAATGACCAATACTTCCATCCCCTGCTCTATCATGAAGACGTCATATTCCCTGAAGCTTGTAGTAATTTTCAAATTGTCTGTATCCTCTATGACAAACAACAGCCCTGACCCTGTAGCGCCTTCCCTGGCGATAACATTAGTTACGGCTCCGCTTATAGGCGCTGTAATCACAGAGTCTTCCAACTGGCGCTCCATCAACTGCAAAGAAATCTCCATAGTCTCCAAGTTCGCTGAAATTTGTGCGCTTGCCACATTGCCTCGCAACCTTTCAATATCCTGCTGGGCAGTGACGCGCAACGCATTAAGCATCTCCTGAGCATTGTTACGGGAAGAGATAGCAGACTGAAGTGAGCTTCTCTGCTGATCCAAGAAACGTCGTTCAGACTCCCTGGCATTTTCGTAGTTTATACGTGCATCATTATATTGGTTTCGGGCATGCGTTAAAGCATTATGGACTTGGCGCAACTCGTCTTGTGACATTATGCCCGCGTTATGCAAGATACTTACATTCGCATGGTCAGCCTCCAGCCTTTCCATTTCTATCCTTGCACTAAGCAAAGAGCTCTCCGTATTTATAATCTGCGCATTGGTGCCTGCCATGTAGTCATTCAACGCGTTTTCATAACTTCTTTGCGCCGTTTCTAAGTTTATCTCTGCCGCGGTCAATGAGGCCTGCGCGTTTATAATATGTATATTTGTGTTATTTGATAGATTAACCGTTGCCTCACTGAGCACTCTCTGGGCTTCCTCAAGAGAGTTTTGTGTACTTTGCCTTGACGATTCCAAAGAAGCTCTTTTCTGGGCAATATTCAGCTCCAAGTCGGTAGTATCCAGTCTGGCCAATACCTGCCCTTCCATCACATAGTCTCCTGCAACAACATAAATTCGCTCCACCATAAATGGCAACATACTGTATACATCACGACTCGTAACGCTTTCAACAACGCCTCTGGTGCTTATTACATTAGGCAGCGCCGCAGGAGATACTTCCATAGCACCGGCCACAGGCGGCATATTATTATCAGGCTGTGACCCACAGCCGCTTAATCCTAGTATAAAAGTAAATAATAGCGAGGCTATAATAATTTTCAACATTTAACCATCCCTTTCTGGACTATCTAGCGCAACGGAATTTGTACCCTGGCATTTAAGCCTATAACACTCTCAAGATTAATATCATCTATAATTCTAATCTCTACAGGTACAAGATGCGTTCTTCTGGCAAAGGCCCCTCCAAGATTTAAGGATAGCGGATTCCCACCAAGCTCAGCTTGAGTAATGTTTCCTATACCTGAAACGATACCTGAAAATTGTTGATTTCCAAAACCATCAATGGATACATAAACCGCTTGGCCGGTGCGTACGCTGGAAATATCAGTTTCCTCAATGTTAGCCTCAATGTGTAAGTGGTTCGTATCAGCTATAAGTGCAATCGTTCCTGCTTGAGAAACAAACTGACCTTGTACTGCGCTCACTTGCACTACCAATCCATCTATCGGTGAGCGTATGGCTTCGCCGCCTTCCACCCATCCTAAGATTTTATTTTCGTAGACTCGCTGTCCTTCGTATGTAACAAACCTTTCTAACACACCGGAAGCGTTAGCGGCTATCGGAATAAAAGTCGTAGTTACTCTCGCATTGTCCGTGGCAAGAAACCCTGCACTATGCCATACAGCATAACCAATACCCGCACCGCCTAAAATCACAGCCGCCAACATACCCACAATAACTTTCCTACTCATGACAATCCCTCCTTTTTTTGCTGATTCCTGCTTCCCATAAACCCAAACAAATACAAAAGCAAGCAGCATGATATTTGCCAAAATAATCCCAAAACTCTGTATAGCGCCTGTTGTCCGGATATCCTCATAAACAAAGTTAGCGGTATAAAAGATGCTAAACACCATTTCCAAGGTTTCGTCTCCGCTCATTGTGGCAATCATAGGGCCAAACCCTAAAAACATACCCGCGGCCGAACTTATGGATATAGCCATTTGCTCATTATCTGACATCATCCCTATTATGGCACCAAGCAATATGGAAGCCATGGCGCTTAGCGTTATAGAGCCTAGCATCACAAACATATCGATAATCGAAACATTTGGCATCATTACTACAAATGTGCTGCCCACAGCCACCGCGCAAGTTAAAATTACCCCGCCTATCCCTATTAAATATTCATGAGATTTGACTCCTGCCATAAGCAGAAAACGCAGAGAGTTCTTCTCCCTATCTTCAGCTATTGCAGTAGCTACTGTGCTTATCAGCGTCATTCCTACAAACATGGCTGCAAACATAGTAACAAAAAACGATTCTGGAAAAGTACCTCCCGTATCTATTCCTACAACGTATGTCATCATAAATGCCATAGCCGGGAATACAATAAACTGGATGAACACCCCTGAGTTTTTAATAATATCCTGAAATTGCTTGATAAATATAGCCCCGGCACTATTCATTTAAGTCAACTCCAGTCATTTTCATAAAAACCCCTCCTAAGTCCGGCACTGTGCGCATCGAATTATGTCTGCTGCATATGTCTAAAGGCCTGCCTTGCTCTACTATTTGGCCTTTATGCAGCAGCGCTACTCGGTCACACAGTTTTACTGCCTCATCCATGTTATGAGTTGTAAGGAATATAGTCGAGCCTTTATCCCGGAGCCCCAGTATCAGCATGTGCATACTATCCGTCGTCCTTGGGTCAAGAGCACTTGTCGGCTCGTCTAAAAACAATATTTTAGGCTTATGCAAAATAGCTCTGGCTAAAGCTAAGCGCTGGCGCATGCCTTTGGATAGTGAGGTTACCGCTTTTTTGGCTGCATCTGCTAGTCCTACGTTCTCCAGTGCCTCTTCAGAGCTGCCCGGAGGTGTTTTGTAAATACGGCTAAAAATTTGCAAGTTTTCTAAGCAACTAAGACGGGGATATAAGCCATCTTCGTCCAGCATAAGCCCTGTTTCAAAAGCGCTTGCTTTTACATGGACATCCCCAGCATCAGCTTCTATTTGATTGGTGAGTATATTAATAATGGTTGTTTTGCCTGATCCGGACGGGCCAAGCAGCCCAAAAATCTCTTTGTTGTTTATCTCAAAGCTCACATCAGATAAAACCGTTTGTTCGCCAAAGTTTTTTTGAAGATTAGATACTTTAATCAATGCTATTACCCCTCCACCCTAATCCTTCTTTGTTGACTTATAGTCAGATAACAGCTTTTCATAATGCTTATCCTTGATTTTAGTTTTAACAATCATAAAGACCAGCCCGCCGCCAAAACCGGCAATAAAAAATGCCAAAAATCCAACCCATGCCTCCCATAAATCCAGTGGAATCCAGCGAAATATAATTGCAAATGCAACGCTGGTCGCAGTTCCTAAAAACAGTAGCAATACCACGCGCCATAAAAGCATTGCCTGTTTGAACAATATGTCTGTTGTCAAAAGTATTATCTGAATGCTGATAGTAAAAGAGTATGCAAAAAGCTGCGCTATACTCTGAAAAGATAACCCCTCGCTGCCCAATCTGAGCAGACCTTCGTTTACAGATACTAAGTCCCCGGTTAGCCACCCGGAAATAGACACAGCAATAACTGATAGCGCAAAGGTCTCCAGCGTATATTGGCAAATCATACTGAATATACTTTTTTTCTCATCCATTGTTACGACCTCCCTAACTTATTCTTGATAAACACTGTATATTGCCTTGAGATAATCAACTTTTCATCGCTTTCCATTGTGGCAATAATTCTACCGTCAATATCTGATTTCATGGATTTTATTTTATTAAAGTTTATGATACTGGATTTCCCCGCCCGAAAAAAGTCACTTGCCAAAAGACTTTCTTCCAGCTCATAAAGACGCAAATTTGTTTCATATACGGCAAATTTGGTATACAAGAATGTTTTTTTATCTACAGTATCAATATACAAAACTTGGGATGCGTCAAGTATATGCGTCTGACCATCCTTTGTGCCGGTCAGCTTGAAATCCAAAGCGCGAAGGCTGGAAATGACCTTTTCCAGTTCATCGCTCATAACCGCGCTATTTATAGTAACTTCAGTTTCTACATAGCGCTTATCAATATTAATGTTTATTTTCATGAGTCCACCTCCCAGAGCTGCAACTGTATAGCCATTCAACTTAAGAGTCCTTAAGTTGATTCACTGTATAGTAAGCACTGAGCAACCTCATTACGCCTGGATTGC
>Ga0123355_10001344_pt1 | contig 34139 bp, 47 predicted proteins | sample TergutEmb28metaG_3_FD_89872 | JGI IMG/M metagenome (GOLD analysis project Ga0123355, IMG submission 89872) | Embiratermes neotenicus P1 segment gut microbial communities from Petit-Saut dam, French Guiana - Emb289 P1 | ecosystem: Host-associated > Arthropoda: Insects > Digestive system > Gut ...
GATTGAAAGGTTCATTTCTTTTCTTCCGGGAAAAGTTTTTTCAGCTTCCACTTTGTGAGCCGTTCATTAACAAAAATTCTTACCGTCTGCCGGTGTACCCCAAAATGCCGTCCAATATCCGCTTTGCTTTTCCCTTCCCGGAGCATCTTTCTGATCTTCCCTTCATGGCCAGAAAGCTTTACGTTTTTCGCCCGTCCGGGTTTGCGGCCTAATACTTGCCCTTCCGCTTTGCGTCTGGCTAAAGCTTCCTTTGTCCGCTGTGATATTAAATCCCGCTCTATTTCAGCCGATAGCCCAAACGCAAACGCCAGCACCTTGCTCTGTATATCATCGCCTAAACGGTAGTTGTCCTTCACCGTCCAAATTTTCACTCCCCGCTCCATGCACCCGGAAAGAATGGACATGATCATAAAAAACGATCTGCCAAGGCGGGACAGTTCAGAGCAGACAATAATATCCCCTTCCCTTACGTCTTTAAGCAAAACCCCTAACTGGCGTTTATCGGGCGATTTTGAGCCGCTTATTTTTTCCTCGATCCATTTTCCAATTTTGATTTTTTCAACTTTGCAAAATTTGGCAATCTCGTACCGCTGGTTTTCGACTGTTTGTTTGTCCGTGCTGACTCGTATATATCCGTAAATCACTTGTTGTATTGAGCAGAGTATTCATATCTATAAAAAAAGATAAACGCACCTGCTGCTTGCGCTTACTGCCAGTCGGGATGGCTCCAGTCAAACAGATCAAAAAAATGAGAACCAGTAAAGGGTTCCCGATCTCCCATTGTAAAACGAAAGTAATACCCGGTATTAGCCCGTGCAATTCTGGTCATTATCATATTGATCTCCATCTCATTACCGCTTTCTATTGCGGTATCCAGCGCACCTTCAAAATCACCTCTTGTAAGTTGGTGATAAAGCAGTACGGGATAATCGTCATGGGGTGCGGGAAGAAAGATTTCGCCGTTGTTGCTCCAAACGGGCATATTTTCAAGCGGGAAATTGTATTGGTTAATCAATGTCAGCATTGTAGATGACACAAATTCGATATAAGTATAGGGGGTTACCAAGTGGGGCGGGCTGGACGCAAAGGTGCGCCCCACAAGGAGGGGGTTTAGAACCCTGCCGGGCGGGTCTGGGTCTGGGTCTGGCACAGGAGAAACGCCATTACCACACCCTGCAAGCGCCAGAAAAAGGAACGGCAAAAAAGCCAACAGAAAAAGTTTCCGCATATTGTACCCCTTCGTATATAACTAACTGTGCATCTGCGATTATATACCGGGAAACCCGGTTACGCAAGTTGGATATGGTTGTTCAGGAAAAATTCCAATGCCGATCGTGAAAGATTGCGAAAGTGTAAATCGTATAAAAACTGCCTGAATAAAGAATCATTCTCGTGTATGTTTATAGTGCAACCGACTGAAGCCAGTACCATCATCACCAATATGTAGGTAACAAACTCATTATGATACTCAAAAAAAACATAGGTATTCTCATTTTCCGGTACTGTGGCTTTTACATCGGCCCGGAAAGGCTTTAACATGGCAAACCAATAAAAAAGATTGGCGATCCTTCTATGTATGTATGGGCTATGCGAGTCGATTTTAATGCCATAGTCCTCATAGCTGATAAGTTCTTTAGTGTCCTCATCCTGAATTTTGTATTTTTCCCTAAAGTGTAAAACCCGTGCGTGTAACCTTTTTTCTCCAAAAACATCGCGGGAATACCGGCACATAGCCCGGTTTAACGCAAGAGAATCATAGGTACATTCGATGGCGGATATTATATTTTTCTCAAAATACCGTTCAAAGACCGCATCAATACTCTCCAAAATAGCATCGGCTATCTCATCCCTGTTGACCAAAACAAACTTATCGTCCCTGAAAATATACTGCATCGATTCATCTTGCTGATACATATAATCTTTAAGGAGGCAACGAGCCAAATTTGCAGGCATCAGAGATTGCCCTTTTTCACTGTTCCTATCCTTTTCAAGCCAGCAACAACGCTTTCGATTATTTCTTGATTGCTCTTTTCTATTGGACTCAGCCCAAACGAGTTGCTCATATCCGGGTTTTCGATAGGCTTATCCAGCGATGTCCTTGGATAGAGCCTTTCGTCCATTAAGCTGGTTTCCCTTTTATAGTAATTTCCCATAATTACCCTCCAAATACCATATATGCACCTATATATGCGTATATATAGCATACACTCGGCAGACTAAGCGGGTCAAGTCCACCAATGGGTCAGGTTAAATGTGATCATAGGGGGTTATAAAAATCCATGCTTATTGCGTATCTTTGCCATAAAGGGGCGTGTAAACTGCGCCGAGAGCCTTTAGCGCGGCACTCGTTTTCTTTGCGGCTGGAATAATGGCTTCAATAACGGTGTCCATTTCTTTTTGGGCGCTAATTACACCCCTATCCGTTTTGACGGATTTTCGTAAAAATTTAAGCCGAGCTTCACGGTATTTTTTGAAAGCCTTATCCGATAATGAGTTAGCAGACTTTTCAGTGCTTTTTGCGTTGCCGTAGTTTTCCAAAAGCCTAAAAACCCCGGCATTTTCAGCGGCTTTATTGATAGCATCCAGCATTGATTTATCTCCTTCCGTAATACCGGGATCAGCACCGAATAAAATCGTTGTCCGGTGCTTACAAGGAAGGTGGTTTTCCGCCGCAGTACAGGTACAAGATATTGAAAATGGAGAAAATGAAACCTTAACCACATAGGGCTCAGGGGCCGAACCCTGCACAAGATACGTTAGAGGTTTGTCTTTTTTGACCATTACCCACCTACCTTTTTAGACATATACGCCTATATATGCGTATATATAGCATACACCCGGCAGACTAAGCGGGTCAAGTCCATTTACAACGCTTCAAACACCTACAAAAATAACATTCCCCTCCCGCCGTATCAGGCCGATTCTTCCCCCTTTTCAAGGCTTTCAGCCCCTACCCGAAAAGCCATCTCGTCTGCCAGCAGTTTTTTCGCATAATCGATGAGCATTTTCATGGCCTTTGGGGATAATTTTCTGGAAAGATGAAAAAGCCGCTTTTCATCCTCGGAATATTGGGCATCTTCGTTTATCATTTCGCCTATTCCGAAGCGGAACCAGTCCTCATTAACCCCAAAAGTAAGGCATATAAGGTTTACATTTTGATTGTTGATAGCAGTGCGCCCAGATTCCATGTAGGAAATTGCAACATCGGACATACCTATTTTTTTTCCGAATTCACTCTGAGTTAAATTAAGGTGCTTTCGTAAGTCTTTTAGTCTCTCTTTCATATTCATATTATCCGACATAAATTAAAAAAAATCAATGTTTTTCTAACAAATTTTGAAAAAAGACTTGACAATATTAATAAATATTGATTATAATCAAAATATGTTAGATTTATGGGGGCAAAAAATGAAGAAAACAGACCAAGAAAAAGAGCTTTTTGAGCTTTTTAGGAAAATGGAAAGCCAGAAAAGCAAGAGAGACCTTCTTTTCCACGCGGAAACGATGGTACGGGCACAAGAAGCCCTAAGAGAAGATTATGGGCTGGTAGGGCTGGATGCTCCGCTTTTTAATAGCGCAGGCGGCAAACCTGCGGCATAAAAAAGATAGCCCTAGCAAAACCATTTTTGGAGGTTAAAGAAATGAAGGGAAAAAAGGAAATAAGGGCAATGGTTGCGATACCAGTGCCGGAGTCATGCCACGATTGCCGACTGGTATTTATCCATCAACCAGATGAGGATGAAAAATTCGGCTGTGGATACCAAGGCATAGACGTTACAGACTATGGCAACCAGCGGCATCCTAATTGCCCGCTAAAAATCGTAAAGGATGGTTTTCGATGAGTATTTGCCGTCTATGTAAACGCCCGCTAAAAACCTATGTATCGCAAAAAATGGGAATAGGCCCTATATGCAATACAAAAGATAAAAAGCATAGGGAGTTTGATTTTATGCGCGCGAAAATAAAACTTTTGGAACACGCCCAAGGCAGGTATATTTTTGTTAATGACATAGGCCATAATCAGGGACGCAGCGTTACCAATGACGCGGAATACACCATCGCCCTACTCTACTCTGATTATAGTATAAATGACACCACAAGAATTTTTTACAAGGATTCCCAAGGCCGGATCGATGAAATACTTCATTGCGGCAAAAAATTCAGGGGCTTTAGTCCCGGACACAAGGGGGTTGCGATCAATGGAACGTGAAGCGATTAACAGCATACCCGGAGCCCCATGCCCGGTATATGTTGGCGGCATCCTGTACCATAGCATTTTTCAGGCCAGCGCTGGCTCCGGAATATCTACGGTTTGGATTTCAAGGCGGCTAAAGGACAGCGGCGACACCCCTGTGATTATAAGGGGAACCGCCGTAGTTAAAAGGACATGGGTACAGCAGATTGTGGCCGCAGTAATCAGCCGGGGGCGTATGGAGGGGCAAGCATGAAAACCGATGAGTCCCTTGCCCTGCACGGAATGCAAATTGCCATCGACCGCCTAACAGTAGAAATAACAAAGCAGCGCCGCGAGGCCGAAGAACAAAGGCGTTTTAAGGGCTTGCCTGAATGGGTAACCCTAGAGCAAGCCGCTCTGGTCAAAGGCGGCCCGGCCTTAAACACGTATAAGGCGCAATCTTTTTTGCGCCCATGCTGTGGACGGAATTTCCGCAGTGTGGGCGGCGGCACTGCTGGCACCGGGACGATGTGATTTTATGGGTAAGCATAACGGACAAAGAAATAAAAGAATACGCTGACAAATTCAACGTAAAAATTCCAGAAACGTATATAAGAAGGAGCGAGTAAAAATGGTAATTACTACATCATCATGGAAGGGCGGTACAGGCAAAACAACGCTTAACATTATACTGACGATAATACTGGCCCTGCGTAGAATGAAAATTCTGCTTATTGATCTTGATTCAAACTGTGCGCTTTCGCAGTGCTTTGGTTATTTAATGAAAGATGTTACTTCAATGGAATTTTTGTCCGCCTCGGACAGCTTTCAGGGGCCGTATAAATACTCGGATAACATAGACATTATTCCGGGCAATATTAAAAACGTCTTATTAAACAATATATCTGATTTTCAGCTAAAAATAAATATCAAAAAACATGGACTGCGGGACAAGTACGATTACATAATAATCGACCCTCCGGGCTATCTTGGGGCGCATACCCGCAACGCGGTGTTTGCCGCTGACGTGCTGGTAATCCCCGGTACGTGTTCCCGGATCGACTACGAGGCGACATCGCTGTATTTTTCCGAACTGGAACAATACGGACTGGATGCCGATGTATTTGTTTGCCTGAATGCCTTTAGCAGTAAAACAAACCTGCCGGGCATCCGGGAAATGTATCAGGAAAAATTTGGGGAATTTATGATACCAGAACCAGTGCCGTACATCGCTTCACTGAAAAAGCTTACAAACGATGTCCGCTACCAGCTTGCCGCTCCAGTGCGGGCACGGCTTGACGCTTATGTAGATCATATTATAGGAGGGGGCAAAAATGCCTAAAATGGAAACCGCCGGAAAAATCCGGCAAATTAGCCTAACGCAAATTGTGGAAAACGATAATGTCAGAAAGGAATACAATGGCATCGAAGAACTTGCCGCGAGTATAAAGATCAACGGCTTAATAGAACCCATTGCGGTAAAGGCTATTGGAAAAGACAATGACGGCATAGACAAGTACGAGCTTGTTGCCGGGTTCCGCCGCCGCAGGGCATTCCAGCATCTGTGCGACATGGGCGAAAACTATTCCATGATTGACATAACAATTGTAACAGGCGACAAGCTCACCCTGCAATTGGTAGAAAATTTACAACGCGCCGACTTAACCCACGTAGAAATGGAATCAGGAATACACCAATTGGCGCAGTCTTTGGGGTCAAACAAGGAAGCCGCCGCGCGTTTGGGAAAAAGCGATTATTTTATCGCGCGTAACATTACCGCCCATCGCACCAGAGAAGCGTTAAAAGACCTTGGGGTTAATACAGCGTCTTTGTCCACAACGGCACTGAACGAAATACAAAGCTTATCAGGCGAAAACCTTAAAGCGGCCGGAATAAAGCTGGTTACAGAGGGCGGCACTGCCGCTGTCGCACGGCAATTAGCGCGTGAGCATAATGAGCCGCATATCAGTCAGGAAGAACCCGGACAAACAGAAGCCGGAAACGTACAGGCGGCTGAAAGCGACAGCGACAATAGTTTTGCCAGCGCAATGCCCGATGATGATGTTACAGACGCTCCTGTGCTTCTGCCCGCTTCCCCGGAAAAGAAGCCCGAAAAGAAAAAACAGGCGCAAAAGCTAGAACCCCCTCCGCATAAAAATGTAAGCCTGAATTCGGTGCAGGTAGTTATCCAGCGTTACATAGACGGAATCAATAGTTCCAGCGCCAAAAGCGAATATGCCGATGCCGCCTATGAAATATGGGCGCTTTTGCTATCGGAGCTTGGCGGGAAGTAATGGAGAAAAAACGGAACCCGAATTTTATTTACGTTCATAGCGACACCCTTAAAATGGAACTTGCCGTAAGTAAAAAATCAGGTGATGTTTTTTCCGCTGATGGTGTTAAATACACAACGGCGGAGGTTGCGGCCCTTGCTTCCAGCGGGGCGCACATAACGCTAGCGGAGCATAAGGTCAAGAAATTATTCGGAGGGGAGATTGTAAGCCGTGAGAGACCGGAAGCAGAAAAGCACGAAACATTACAAACACAAAGCGAACTGGATATTTTCTAACGTGCTTGTAATAAAAAAGGCTGGCAATGCAGATCGATAGATACCGCCGCCGCTTATCCGAATACCTGCGCAGTAAAGGTGTTGACACATCAAAAAACCCTACATCATGCCCGAACACCGCCGCTCATAAAAACGGTGATTCAAATCCGTCATTCAGTATTAAGGAAAAAAGCAATGGCGATTCTTGCAGATGCTTTACGTGCAACATTGGCGGCGGCATTTATGACATGATAGGCTGGTTCGAAGGAATCAGCGATTTTGCCGGACAGTATAAATTCGCTCAAGATTTTTTTGGCGATCCTGTCTACACGCCGCCTGCATCTAAAACCAAAAAAAGGAGTGATTTTAAGTACAATCTGGAACAGATGAAAATACTGGAGGCGTACCTTCGCAAGAATCCAGCGTCTGAAAAAATGATCAGAAAATTTCTTGCGGATCGCGCTAACTACAGTACCGGGGGTGGAACCCATTCGGGCGATGCTGGCGCAGTATCCGATTATCCTGAAAATACCATACCGTTTTTTGTTGAGAATTTATTTTATTGGCCCGGCCTTGATATAGTCCTGAAAGATATAAGCCGTGACGCGCTGTTTAATTGCGGCATTCCGCTGGTCGGACAAAACGGAAGCCAGTCAACATGGATGCGATCCGGCGTTGTTATGAAGCTTGGGCAGGGCTATAAATTACATTTCTACGAAAAAAAATATTGTGATGGTTGCGGCAATAGCAAAAAATACCGTGAAGCCGTTACCCGCGCAGAAGCCGAACCTGAAAAACTGCTTGAATGTAAAAAATATGGAACAAAAGGCTTCTGCCACAAATGCGAAAAACGAAATTCAAAGGCCGGCCATGCGTTCCCGATGCCGGGCCAGATTGACAAAACGCTTCCGGTTGTTTTGGTTGAGGGCGAAATGGACGCCCTTGCCTGTGCCGCCGCTGGAATAAAAAACGTATTTTCTACAGGCGGCACAAGCGGCCTTACCTCTCCGTATGTTCAGGCACACCTTCTTGAAGCGCCTGAAATAATCCTGATGTTTGACGCTGACGAAAAAGGCCGCAAAGCGTCCGGAATTGACATTCTTAACGCAAGCGATGACATAAAGAGCGTTCCAAAGACAATTCTGCGAGGCGGATATACGGGGAAAATAAGGCTTGCGGAACTGCCATTGGATAACAGTGAAAAAGACCCCGATGCCTTGGTTATAGCCGGAAAAATTGGGGTAATGCAAAAAGCGATACAGGAAGCGAAGGAATATGTACCTGTAGCAAAACCCCAAAAGCAAAAAGCCCCAGCGTTTGAATTTTTCGCCGATTTAAGCTCAAAAAGATTAAGATGTCTTTTACGGAAACTTGAAAGGTCAAAACTGGATCATGATGATGTCCAGCCATTTGTAACGGCTTGCAAAAACGCCTTTAATTATGATGACACAGGCTTACTGCTTAGAGAGTGGGGAGCGACAGTAAAAGAGCTGACAAATAAAAACGATACTACACCAGCGTTTCTTTTACAGGTAGCGCATAAGTATTTAAGCCGCTATATGCAGCGGCAGATTGAAAAAGAACTTACCCCTGTAGAAGAACTTCTGCGAAGAATAAAAATCCAAGACGTAAAAATAGAGCTTGATTTTGAAGAATTGGAAATAAATGAAAATGCCCGGAATTTTGTGTTATACGGCGGTGTGCGCTCCGCCGCTTTAATGCTTGCTGATATATTCGACGGCAGAATTATTTATAACGCCGCTAAAAACGACAAGAGATTTTATTTTTTTAACGGTCATATTTGGCAGCATGAGCCGGATGTAACGGGAGTCATATACAACACGCTTCTTGCCGTAATTAAACATTTTCTGCGCGCAAACAAGGACAGCGAAGCAGACGATGAAGTCAAGAAAAAAGAAAAAATCAGGCTCATGGATGTTCTGCGAAATATTGAAAAGCGCACATACCGCGTAGAAATTCAAAACGAATTCGCAAGCCTGAAAAATGAAGGTGTTTACCATGATTCAGATAAACCTGATGACGCGCTGCACTTTGATGGCGAAGCCACAAAAGAAACGCTGACGCTATCCGATGGCGTACTTGACTTTTCCGGCAAAGAACTGGTGTTCAGGGCCGCGAAGCCGGAAGAATACAGGAGCCGTATTCTTGATTATAAAATAGATGATGTAAAAAAAGGCGGCCCGTGCGAAAAAATATGGAAGTTTATGCGCGGGAATTTCAAGAACGAAGACACACTGCAAACACTGATGTACGAACTCTGCATTATTATGTCTAGGGCATTTCACAAATACGGCGGCTTTTGGATTGGAGGCAAGAATACCGGAAAGTCTACGACAATGCAAATAATGAAAGCGATATTCAAGCATTATATTTGCGCACTTGATCCAAATGTTATTGTACCAAAAGGAAAAACCTTTGTGTCTGGAAACGGCCCAACGCCATATTTGGCAAGGCTGCCGGGACATGGAGCGGCGTTTGTAAGTGAGCCGGAAGATGGCGCTTACCTTAACGCAGGTCTCTGGAAACAACTTACCGGCGGCGACCTTGTTACCGCACGGGGCCTTAATGAAGCGCCCAAAGATTTCCGGAATACGGCGCATATTATTATTAACACAAATCACCTGCCAAAATTCGACCGCCACGATGAAGCTGTTATTGTCCGCGCTGTTGTAATACCTTTTCTGGTTTCGCACAACGCCAATGAAGAAGGAACTATGCGCCCCGAAGAATTTGTTGAATACTTAAAGCCGGAATTTCCAGCTTTTATTAAATTGCTGGCTGAATATTATGTACATTTTAAGCACAAGCTTAACGGCGTTATACCAATATCAGAAGAGTCTGAAGCTCACAAAATGGGATATATCGCGGAAGTTGAAACTGACCTTGACAGGTTTGTCAATGACTGTTTTTCTTTTGAGCCACAGTCAATCGAAGTTATAAAAAAAGCTTACGAACAATATAACGCTTACCATGAATTTGATGATACATCGAGTAAGCGTAATGACGCGCTTAGCCAGCACAAATTTACACGCATGATCATGAAGAACTACAAAGACAAAATAACAGAACAAGTTAGGCGTGTAGTGATAGATGGTGTTTCGAAACCGGCACGATGTTTCGTTGGCTTGAAGCTTCGGACACTTGAAGAAGTTGCGGATCGCTCCATTGCGAATAGCAAGGCCAGCGGTGATATTTTTAACGCGGTAAATAATCAACCGGAGCCAGACGAGGGCAAACCGTTTTGATTAAATATTTTTTGGATCAAGGAGAATAGCAATGAAAGGAATGCACAGAATGAAAACGAACAAAGACTATCAAATTGCACTTAACAGGGCACTGTCATGGTTCGATGTTGAAACACAAAAAGCGGTGAAGCTTGCACACAGAGACAATCTTGTAATAATTTTTGAAAATGACTCTGAAATAAGCGGCAAGACAACACTGGCAAGACTGCTACGAAGCTTGGGCATTGCGGCATATTCGCCAGAACAATTTAAGGTGATTAAACTTAAAAGGCAGGAACCTCTTGATGGGATGTATGTTTGCAGCGTATGTACGCGGGCTGATAATTGTCCTGATTACAACAAATCAATGTCAGTCTGCGCTAAATTTGAGTAAGGGGGCCAGCAATGAGCAGAATAATTAAGGAATGGGACTATCTCGAAAGCATATCAAGCTATAATGAAGTGGCTACGGCAATGAGAAAAACAATCGATGCCGTTAAAGGGGGAAACAATGGGTGAAATTGTAGATCGCCAGTGCCTTATTTGCGGCGGTGAGATAATTCTAAAAGCTTGCGCACATTGCGGCAGCGATGCGGAAATAGTTATATCCAGTTTAGATACAAATGGAATTAAGCTTTTTATAAAGTGCAGGTCTTGCCCCGCAGGTATCATCTCTACATTTTGTAAAGACGCTATCCTTGCATGGAATAGGAGGGACGGCAAATGAGTAGAGAAAAAGACGGCAGACCATTTGGACTACTTAGCAAAGGCGATGCTTTTCTCGTGCTGTTATTGGCTGGTTGTTACAGCCGTGCTAATGGCGACAGGAAAGCCCTTGAAAAAATAGCGCGAGAAGTAGCCGCTATCATGCGTAAGGGCAAGCGTCCAAATATCGCTAGTAAACTTTATGATTATATTCTCAAAGAATTGAAGGAGGCCCAGTAATGAAAGGCGAAATTGACAGGGATTTTTATTGTTCAGGTACTTTTTTTGGCGGTTCTGAATGGTGTAACAGCAAAAACAGAATATGCGTAGGCATTAGCGGCGATAATATCTTTTGTTCTTGTTATCATCGCAAACGGCCAACGCCGGAGCAGTATCGGACGGAGTACGGCGAGGATTACCCGGAAAGAGGGGCCGTCTACTTTATGCGTAAGGAGCCACCAGCGAACGATACATGGTATGTTGAGCGGTTGGGGCCGCCAGAGCATTTGAGTCATTGTCTTGTTGTCTGCGCTTGTACCCCTTTTGGCCCGCCGCCCGATGATTGGAGGCCGGAATGATACTTATAGCTTACGACATACAAGAAACAGCAGGCAATAAATTTTTATACCACGAATTCAGGTCTTGCTATGGCTGGATAAGTAATTGCCTTGATGATCATTACAAGGAATTTGCCAGCAAGGAAGAAGCTGAAAAATACGGCAAAGATCGTGGGGCGTTTTACGCCTATGGGTATTAACAGGGGGCCTGGATGATATCAGTAACAACAGAACGTGAAGGGTTTACTATTGGTTTTAGTGTAGGCAATCGTATAAAAATTCGATGTGGTCACGATCGGTCATTTATCATTAGAAAGCTTCCATCTGGAGGCTTTACAATTGAAGCGGCTAGAAACACCGATGAAAAGCAATTTGATTTTTTAGTAGAAAACGGGGTCAGCGTTTCGGCACTCAAGGAGGGGTCAGAATGAAAAAGGAAGCTGAAAGGAGCAGGAGTTAATGAACGAGCAGACAATTAGGGAAACGCTTTGTCTTTTGGCTGATACCTTCAGCGGGCAAGAGCTTCTCAAAATAGAGGCCGCCATGAGAACAGTTTCAATGAATCCCGGAGCCGGAATTAACGGTGAAGGCGAAACGGCCCTGATCGCTGACCCTGGACATGACGCTAAAGCATACAGAATGTTTTTTGTGTCAAAAAAGATAGAAGGACTTAGCGCGGCCTCATTGAAATACTACGCTGTTATACTGCGGCAGTTTTCGGTGTTTATACGAAAGCCGTTGCCAGCAATTGCCGCTGATGATATACGGTTTTACTTGGCTTCAAAATCCGTGTCCCCAACAACTCTGAATAACGAGCGGCGAGTATTATCATCTTTTTTCGGATGGCTTTGCAACGAGGAGTACATACCGAAAAACCCGATGCTGAAAATAAAAAGCATAAAGGAGCAGAAAAAAATAAAAGAGCCGCTGTCGGCAAGCGATATTGAGGAACTGCGGGATACTTGCAAAACATTACGGGACAAGGCCATTGTTGAAATTCTGTTAAGTACCGGGATGAGGGTCAGCGAGCTATGCAAATCCAACAAGGCTGACGTTGACTTGTCAAAAGGGGAAATACTCGTAACAGGTAAGGGCAACAAGCAACGGATATGCTATATCAACGCGGCGGCAAAAAAAAGACTTACCGATTATTTGAAAAGCAGAAACGATAATCACGAGGCCCTTTTTCTTTCGTGGAACAACAATAGGCGCTTACAGAATGGAGGCGTTGAGCTGCTTATCCGTGGTATGGGAAACAGCGCCGGTATAAAGAAAACCCATCCGCACAGGCTAAGGCGCACCGCCGCTACCATAGCGCTAAAAAGAGGGATGCCAATCGAGCAAGTGCAAATAATGCTGGGACACGAAAAGATAGACACGACCATGCGATACGCAATCACCGCCGATGAAGCGGTCAGGCACGCGCACTCTAAATATATGTAAGGGGGAAGAGAGTGAAAACAACGCTTAATGAATATTTGGGACGGTTGGGGCTGGGGTCTCCAATGAGCGACTACATGATAGACAAGGAACGGCTACCTCACGGCAATACATTAAGGCAACAAAAAAAAATGGAAAAGGAGGCAAACGCGGCAAGCCTCGATTACTGGGAAAGAAGGGCCACCGCTATAGATGAATACCGCGCGAAGGTAACGTCGGGGGAAATTACTGAAAAAAGCGCATTGGAAGTGCGGATAGAAAGAGCAAATGGACACCCTGACAATCCGAGCGTTCAGGCGGCGCGGCGAAGGCTTGAGAAAAAAGGTGTGAATTGGAAAGCCATGAGCGGGAAGGACTACCGTGCGAAGAATAATTGACGCAGATGCGCTTGAGGCATTGCGGACACTGCCGGAAGGCATCGCTGATATGTGCGTAACTTCCCCGCCTTACTATGGTTTGCGGGATTACGGTGTCGAGGGACAGATCGGGATGGAAGAAACACCGGACGCATACATTCATCGGCTGGTTGAAGTATTCCGAGAGGTGCGGCGGGTTTTGTGGGACGATGGCACACTTTGGGTAAATATCGCCGATGCTTATGCCGGCAGTGGCAAGGGATCGGCGCATTATCCAGAATCCTCGAACAAATATAAACAAGGCACAAATAAAGGGATTTTAGACCAACCGAATTTACCTAGAGGATATGTCCCTGCGGGTTGCAAACCCAAAGACCTTATCGGCATACCGTGGATGCTCGCTTTTGCTCTCCGCGCCGATGGGTGGTATCTCCGGCAGGATATAATCTGGCACAAGCCAAACCCGATGCCTGAAAGCGTAACTGACCGTTGCACCAAAGCGCATGAATACATTTTTTTGTTGAGTAAATCGGCAAACTATTACTACGACAACGAAGCTATAAAAGAGCCAGCGGCAACCCATAATAATTTAATCCGCGACAGGGACTCCAGCCGCTTAAATAATACCCCCGGAAGAAAAAGAATGGGAGGGCTGGTTAAAAATGATTATGCTGCACGCAATAAACGCAATGTGTGGACGATAGCTACAGGTTCGTGCAAAGAGGCGCATTTTGCGGTGTTCCCCGAAAGCTTGATACTTCCCTGCATATTGGCTGGGTCTAGGGTGGGCGGGATAGTACTTGATCCATTTATAGGAACCGGAACAACGGCGGTTGTGGCCATTAAAACTTTTAGAAATTATATCGGATGTGAAATAAATCCGGGATATATAAAGCTCGCTGAAAAACGAATCGCAATAGAGAAAGGACTTTGGGATGACGCGGCATTATCTTGACCTGTTTTCAGGAATTGGCGGTTTCGCCCTTGCCGCGTACTGGGCCGGGCTGCGATTTGACAGACACTATTTTTCGGAGGTTGAACCGTATGCCGTTGAACTGTATCAAAAGAGGTTCCCACAAGCTATCGCGCTTGGTGATATTAAGAATATATCGGGAAAAGATTTACCAAAAGGTGATTGGGTTTTTTCTGGCGGTTTCCCTTGCCAAGATTTATCATCTGCCAGAAACCCTATCGAAAAAATAGCTGGGCTAGAAGGAGAAAAATCAGGACTGTTTTATGAATATAAAAGGCTCATTAGCGAAGTACGACCAAGATTCGCGGTCATGGAGAACGTATCAAGGTTACTTTCATGGTTTGATGATGGAGAGGCAAGACAGGCGAATAGTAATGAAAGCGCTGGACGGCAATACTTCCAATACCAAGGTATTGGAAAATGCGCAGGTAGTCTTTCCGAGATCGGGTATGACACGGAATGGCAAATTATATCCGCTTCCGCCATTGGAGCGAGCCATAAAAGAGAAAGAGTGTGGATTATTGCCTACCCCTCTGGCGAGCGATTCAATGAGACTAAATTTCAAAAAAAAAACTTTGATAAAGAACTACAAGAAATGCGTAGAAAGGGGATTAATGAAAACCTTAGTGGAATTATTCTTGGCGAAAACCAACGAATACCCGTCGAGTATTTTCTACGAGGAAATGATGGGCTATCCGAAGCAATGGACAGAATTAAGGGCCTCGGTAACGCCATTGTCCCTCAATGCGCGGAATTGATATTTCGCCTTCCGGCGTTTGATGAATGGAGGCAGTGAGATGCAGGAAACAATAATCGGCGAATTAAATAGCGACTATGATCCAGATACATTCTTACGAATAGTGATAACTGAAGGCGGAGACATAAGCGTACGTATTTATGGAAAAGGTGAATTTGTAATATCAGGGCCGGGAGGCGGTAGTCTATTAGAGGGATCAACAAGATTAGAAGTAGTTCGAGCTTTTACGGCTATCGCCAAAGCTACAAAAAGAGAAAGAGATAGGACATGAAAATAATCCGTGTTTTCCCTCGCAGAACCAACGCCACGCCAACTGACGAATTGGCATTTGTCGGAGAACCTACAATGTTCGTACCGGAAGTAGATGAAGCGCGTATATCCGTTGCGTTCTCGTGGGATTTACCGGAAGCGGAACGGCTTGAAAAGCAGTGGCGGCATATCGCTCCTGTTAGAATAGGAGGCCCCGCCACAGGACAGCGTGGAGAAGATTTTACTCCAGGAATGTATTTGAAAAAAGGCTATGTGATAACAAGCCGGGGGTGTTATAACCGTTGTTGGTTTTGTTCCGTATGGAGCAGAGAGGGCGATGTCCGGGAACTTCCCATAACCGAAGGGTGGAACATTCTTGACGACAATCTGCTTGCTTGCTCTGACAACCACATTAAAAATGTTTTTGAAATGCTGGCGAAGCAGAAACACAGGCCCTGTTTTACAGGCGGGCTAGAAGCCGCCCGCCTTAAAAATTGGCACGTACAGGAATTGCGAAAACTAAAACCAAAAGAATTATTTTTTGCCTATGATACCCCCGGCGACAGAGACCCGTTATTTGAAGCAGGAAAAACATTGCTGAAAGGTGGGTTTTCCCGCAAGAGCCAAAACCTTCGGGCTTATGTGCTTGTTGGCTATCCGGGGGATACGTTTACGGCAGCGGAGAAACGTCTTGTGGAAACCATGAAAGCGGGGTTTATGCCAATGGCAATGCTCTACAGGGACGAAACTGGCAAGCGTGATTCCGCATGGGTGAAGTTCGCATGGCCTTGGGTTCGCCCAGCGGCAATGTCGGCAAAATATAGGACTTTCGCTTGACTGACGATCCCGATCCCGATGGTATCCGCAACATCTCCCTTATTCCTCTAGCGCCGCCAAACGCATTATGTGATATGTGGGGAAACATTAAAACAGAACCATTATGCACAGTCGAAGAACGGCACGGTGATATGTTCGCAAGAATATTCGTTTACCGGGCCGGTGACCGTTTTTACTACGGGTATCAGATAAGCATAGGAACCATAGTGAGGCAAAAAACGGCCAATTTGCAGGATCGCTCCTTTAGCTCTGTGGATTTTGCCCGTTCCGCAGCAAGTATCGACATTGAGCGGGTCTGTAATACAAATAAGAACGCGAAAAAAATATTCGCTGATTTTATCAAAATCCGCTACAAACAGGGAAGTTTATTTTAACTGGGAGCCAGTCAACCTTAAATAATGCCCGCAAACCCGCAAAGGTCAAGTAAAAGGTCAAGTGCTGTATATATCCCTATATGCCATTGACTAACTCTTTCCCATATTGTACTATCTGCATATACGCTTATATATGCGTATATGGAGCATGGGCCTAATTGTGGATCTTGTTGTCGCGGGTTCGAGACCCGTCATCCACCCTCGCGGTTTCGCGCGGCGCGCGGGCTGGCGTAAAAACCCGCCCGCCGCCCCATTCCCATTCGTTTATTTTTGGTGTATAGTAGGCGGTAATGAATAAGGCTCCCAAGAAATTTCAGGTGGATCAGCGGTTGGTGTATCCCAGTCAAGGGGTCGGGATAGTCAAATCCGTTGAGGAAAAAGTATTCAAAAACACCACGGTTCTTTATTACGTGATTTACCTTGACGTATCGGACATGACGATCATGGTTCCGGTGGACAAGGCGATGGAGCTGGGGATACGGCCCATCGTGGGCAAGGACGAGGCCCTGCGAGCGCTGGAGCTTATCGGCGAGAAGTACGAATCCATCCCGTCGGACTGGAAGCTGCGATATCAGATGAACATGGATCTTTTGAAAAAGGGGAGCATCACGGACATCGCCATGATTGTCCGCTCCCTCTACCACCGGAGCAAAGTAAAAGAACTCCCCATTCTGGAGCGAAAGCTCTACGATTCGGCCCTGAAGCTTCTGGAGGACGAGGTTTCCTGCTCCCTGCGAAAGTCCAAGGAAGAAGTGGAGACCCTGATCTTCACCCGTCTGGAAACCGAAACCGAGACCAAAGCCGGGGCGGATACCGATGCCGACACCGAAGCGGACATCGAAGCCGACACCGAGTAACGCTCTACACGCCATGCGGGCCGTACAGGGTTCCGCCGCCGCCATACTGTGCGCGGCGGGCGTATCAAGCCGGATGGGGGGCGTAAAAAAGGAATACCTGCCCCTAGGGGCGTCTTCCCTTACCGTTCTGGGCTGCGCCTTCGCCGCCTTTGCCGTCTGCGCCCGCATAGAGCGCGTTGTTATCGCCGTGCCGCCCGGTTCGGAAGAAGAAGCCCGCGCCAGCCTTCCTGAGGAACTCGCGGGGACGCAAGGCCGCCTCCTTTTTACGCCGGGCGGCCCCACCCGTCGCGCCTCCGTGCATAACGCCCTTTCCCTGCTGGAACCTTACAAACCCTCCCACGTGCTTATTCATGACGGGGCAAGACCTTGGGTAACGCCTTGCCTCATCGAAAAAATTATAGACGCCGCCGTTCAATTCGGGGCGGCGATCCCGGCGCTTACCCTTCAGGAAACCCCCAAAGAACTGGAACCGGGGGACGGGGACTATTGTGGGCCTGTGTTTATCAAGCGGCATCTGAAGCGGGCACGGCTCTGCGCCGCCCAAACCCCTCAAGGCTTCCGGTTCCCTGAAATCCTCAGCGCCCACGAAAAAGCGGCGAAAAGAGAGGCGCAGGAACACGTTGAATATACCGACGACGCCGAGGTTTGGGGGGAATTTATCGGGCAGGTCGCGGTAATACCGGGAGACCCGGCAAACAGGAAGATCACGTACCCGGGGGACATGGCTCACCCATGAATATAAGAATCGGCTTGGGAAGGGATATTCACCGTTTGGCGGCGGGCAGGCGCTTTCTGCTTGGGGGAATAGAGATTCCTTTTGAAAAAGGCCCGCTGGGACATTCCGACGGGGACGCTCTTGCCCACGCGGTAACCGACGCCCTTCTGGGAGCGGCGGGGCTTGGGGACATAGGCGAGTTCTATCCTCCACAGGAGCCGGAATGGAAAGACGCCGACTCCCTTCTACTGCTCAAGTCCGCGTGGAACAGGGCGCGGGACGAAGGCTGGGGCCTTGTGAACCTCGACTGCGTGGTAACCTGCGAAATGCCCAAAATACTGCCCTACAGGGACAGGATACGCCGCTCGCTAGCCGAGGCTCTGGAAGTAGACCCCGGCGTTGTCTTTGTCAAGGGGAAAACCGGCGAAGGATTGGGCCAAGTGGGAACCGGCGAGGCGGTGGAAGCCGTGGCTGTTTGTCTTTTGGAAAAGGTTGAATTGGAAAAGGTTGAAAAAGAAGTGAAGGAAAAAAATGAACGAAAATAGCGATACCGCCCAGCCCGGCTGGCCCGCGATCTTCGCAAGCCTTGAACGCTGGCGTGAAAAAACCCTTGCCGGGGCGGGAACGGAAGATACGGCGATAACGACGATAGCGGAAGAATACGAGGAAGGGCCCGGCAAACCGTGGGCGATACTGGTGTCCACCATTTTAAGTCTTAGAACCAAGGATGATGTTACCCGCGCGGCATCCCGGCGGCTATTGGAAAAGGCCCCCGGCCCGGCCCGGCTTCTAGCCCTTGGGGCCGAAGAAACCGCCCGCCTCGCGTATCCGGCGGGCTTTTACCGCACCAAGGCCGCAAGCCTTGTGAAAATCTCGCAACTGTTGCTGGAGCGATACGGCGGGCAAGTGCCGGCGGACATGGACGCCCTTTTAAGCCTTCCCGGCGTTGGGCGCAAAACAGCGAACCTCGTCATAACCGAAGCGTTCGGCATGTACGGCATTTGCGTGGACATTCACGTCCACCGCATCTGTAACCGCGCCGGCTGGATTCGCGCACAAGACCCGGAAAAAACCGAAACCGCGCTGCGTGAAACATTGCCCAAACAGTACTGGAAGCGGATCAACGGCCTTCTTGTCCTGTACGGTCAGAACGTCTGCCGCCCGCAAAGCCCCTTTTGCTCCCGCTGTGTTATGCCCAGCCACTGCCTGCGTGTGGGCGTGGACAGGAGCCGCTAACCCCCGCCGCGCGTGAGCCGAGCGGCGGGGCATTGCTGGGCGGGCGCTCGTGTCCGGGAAATACTCTGGTGCTAGTTCAGTATGCTTCCCTTTCTTCTTTGGAATTCCTTTGTGTAAACTCGTCTTTCTTTCATTTTCTTTGCCATTGTTGTCTCCTAAAACCTCCAGCCCACATTGACCGAAAGCCTGGGGCCGCTTACATGCATTCCCCGTACCGCCAAATTAATCAGCGGATCAATGAATATGGGGCCAAAAAAGAAAATATTTGATCGGTACCTTGGGCCTATTCCTCCGTTTATGCCCGCCGCCACTTCCATGACAAAGCCTCTTGGGTTGCCAAAATCATTCCTGACGCCGACCCTTCCGCCGTATTTCAAAAAACCTACCGGGGACTCATGCGCCGGAGCGAAAAGATCGGTAAAAACGGCGGCGTACCCTACCATCAGGCTAAAAAACACGGCATCCCTGAGCATTCCGCGGGGGTAAAACCGGCCATGCGCCTCTACCGAAACCGACCAATCTTCTCCAAAAATGCCGTAGGCGAAGCGTCCGGCGGCGCTGAGCCTCGCGGTTAATTCCCGCTCGTACTGGACGGCAGTTCCAAAGGCAAATGCTGGTTCGTGGGCATCATCGGCGCTAAAGTAATGCAGGTGGCTGATTCCGGTAAAAAACAGGCCAGCGGCTGCCGGGGCGATCTCGATGGTGATGGAATTTCTTGCCCGCCGAGCCGCCGTGCCCGAATCGTCCGCCAAAACGGCCCCGCCCAAAAGCAGTAAAAGCCCCAAAACAACCGCTGTCTTTCTTACCATCGCCTGCTCCTTGTATTTCCGTGGCCCACATCCACAGCGATGAGTCTTCCGCCAGCGGTTGTTCTGTCTAAGGTTATCTGTACAAGCCGGAATCCCGCCGCGGTAAACAACAGCAAGACTGCGCTTTCTTTCATTCTGTCTTTCCTCATAGCAATCACCTTAAAAAACATCAAGGTGATTATGCGACAATCTTTCAACATAAACAAGCCTCCTGTAACACAGGTAACACACAACAGCCCCTAGCCATTACTCCCCCTTTCGCGCTATAATTGGCCCATGCGAATACCCTTGACAAGATACGGTCTGCCCCAAGTGGCGATATACCCGATTCTCGTTCTCGCCGTGATGGTCGGCCTCTGCGTCGCGTTCGGCCCCGCCCTTTGGCTCATTCCCGTGCAGGCGGTTTTCTTCCTCATACTCGTGTGGATGCTTTCCTTCTTCCGGGACCCCAAACGAACCATAATCCCGGACGAAGCTATCCTTTACTCTCCGGCGGACGGAACCATCACCGACATTGACGAGGTGGACGACAGCGCCTTGGGAACCAGAGCCCTGCGGATAGGTATGTTTTTAAGCGTGTTCAATGTCCATGTCAACCGCGCGCCCTGCTCCGTGCGCGTAGAAAAAGTAATGTACCGGAAGGGCGCGTTCATAAACGCCATGTCCCCCGATTCAAGCCGGGTAAACGAGTCGAACGACACCCTTATGACCCGCCTTTTCGCCCCGCAAGACAAGCTCCTTGTAAGGCAGATTAGCGGAGCCATAGCCCGCCATATAGTCTGCGAGGCGCGGGAGGGCAGCGAGTACCGTCAGGGCCAGCAATTCGGGATGATTAAGTTCGGCTCCAGAGCGGAACTGTACCTGCCCGCCCCGGACGGCGAAAGAGGACGGAATTTTGAGGTGGCGGTCAAAATAGGCGATCCCGTGCGCGCGGGGCTTACCCCCCTTGTAAGATACCTTCCATGAACAACCCGTTTTTCCGCGAGGGCTCTCAGCGCAAGAGCAGGCGGCTGAAACACATTGCCTTTCTTCCATCATTTATAACCCTGATGAATGGGGCCTGCGGCTTTGTCGCCATTGTCTTTGCCAGCGACGCCCGCTTTACAATGGCGGGATACATTATCCTTCTTGCCATGATCGCCGACGTGCTGGACGGACGGGTGGCCCGCCTTACCAGAACCACATCGAGCTTCGGGGGGCAATTGGACAGCCTTTCTGACGCCATCAGCTTCGGCGTCGCTCCGGCGTTTTTGATGATCAAACTGGTCGAGTTCCATCTGGAATACCTTGGCCTTGGGGGGTTGGACTTTTCCATACACCTGGGAAGGGTGATGATAGTCGCCGCTGTCTTTTACGCGATGTGCGCCGTGGTGCGCCTTGCCAGGTTTAACGTAGAAAACGATGAGGACGAAACGGCGCACATGAACTTTTCCGGCCTGCCCTCGCCCGCCGCCGCCGGAGTTGTGGTAAGCCTTGTCATTTTCCACCAGCAAATTCTCCCTGAGGCTGTCGATGAAGCGTCAAGGATGTTTCACATCGCTACTATCACTACCCTTCCGCTTATTACCTTTTTTACCGGCATCCTGATGGTCGGACGGATTCGCTATCCCCATGTCGCCAACCAGTTGCTGCGGAGCAAAAAAAGTCCCGGCGCGCTTCTGGCGATTTTCACGACCGTGCTTTTGGTGGTGTGGAATATTCACATTGCCCTTGCGATTGGGTTTTGCGGTTTCGCGCTCTTCGGCATTTTACGCTGGCTCGTAAGCCTTTTCAGGAAGCCCGCTTCCCCGAAGACGCCACCGCCCCCGCACGACAGCCCCGGCGGAGCCAATATGTAGTCTTGCACTTTTTTCAAAAATCGCCGGTAATCTGGGCATGGATGATTTTGTAAAAGGTATGAACACGATAGGCCAGCTCTTCCCTCCTCTATCCCCGCATGTGGATTGTCCGCCCCAAGGATCTGCGTGGGCAGGGGTCGCGAATTCATTCCGCCAAGCCGGGGGCGACTTGCGCCATGCTATAAAAGAACATTCAAATGCCAAGCCAGAAAACGAGCAAACGCCTTAGAAGGGGTCTCATGGCAAGCCAGTCCCGGAATATACCGCAGCAAAACGCGCCAACCATAAATCTTAACGTAAAAACGGGCATCGTGTCCAGCGAAGAGGTGCCAGCTCGTTTTGCCATGCGACAATGCCGGGGGCTGATGCTCTTCCGCCGCGCATGAGCCAGCGGTACAATGCCCGGCAGGAGAGGATATACGGTTTAAGAAGCCATTTTGCATGGACTCTCCGCGTAGGAGACCGTGGCTCCGGAGCGGGTTCCCCATGCGGGATTCTTAAACCGTATATCCTCCCCTGCCGGAGCTTTATGCGGGAATGCTCACGCGCGGCGGGGGGCGAAGCGGGAGGCGTATTTGCGGTATACTCTGCCCATGAGCTTTTACCCCCTACGCTATCTGCCGTCGGGCCATATTTTTATCGATACCCGGGACGACTGCGACAGAGTAGTTGACACCATGCTCGCTACGGGCTACAGCGAGGAGTTCTGTCTGGCGCGGGATTTTGACGAGGGCTTTGCCGGGCGGCTTATGGAGGCGGGGTTTCTTGTTATGTCCACGGAAATCAGGGACTACGAAGAACACGAACACACCCAGCCGCCCCCGGCCCGCTTTTTCGTTCTTTTGCCCAAGCTCCATCTGGTTCGTTCCGTGTTGTTTTTCCACGAGCTGCGTATCAAAAAAAGCGTCCGCCGTTTTTTACCTTTGTATGAGTTGCGAGTGAACACGAATTTCGAGCGTATTCTGGACAAGTGCGTTGAAATTCACGGCACGGACTGGCTTACCCCGCCGCTTGTCGAAATTCTGAAAACCCTGCGCCGGAACACGGGTTCGCCCCGGCAGATAACGCGGGCCGCGCCTGTTTCTTTCGCCGTTTACCGGGACGGGGAGCTAAAGGCAGGCGAAATCGGGGTGGTGATGGGGCGGGTGTATTCCAGTTATTCGGGATACCACGAGGAAGACAACGCCGGAACGGTTCAGATGATATTGATGGTTCAGTGGCTTAAAGAGGCAGGCTTTGATTTTCTTGACATGGGGATGCCCTTGGATTATAAGACGGCGCTAGGGGCCCGTGATGTCAGCCCCGGTAAGTTTGTGGAACTGTTCCGGGCCGCCAGAGTGGGGCCGACACTTACCTAAAAATCTTCAGCCGGGGGTACTTGTGCCAGCGGCCCGAATTCTTCCCCGCCCCTTCGTCAATTATCTTGAAAAACCATGCGGCGAAATCCCCTTCGCTTCCGGTTTCGGCGGCGGTAAAGCCGAATGTCTGGAACGGCCCGCCGGACTGGGAGGCAAGGACACCTTGAGCGAAGGCCCGGAAAGACGCCGCCGCAGACGGCCCCGCAATATCCGCCGGGGCGCTCTTGTTCCCCGCGCCCGCGCCGCCGTCCAGGGCAATTTCCGGCGCTATCAGGGACAGGGAACCCGCCCCCCGGCGGCGGAAATACAGCGACAGTTCCCGGATCAGAAAAAACCATCCCTTAATGTGATCGTTTACAAGGACATCTATGTCTTCCGGCGTCAGCGTTTCGGCGGTTTTGAACACCGCCGGGGGCGAACAAATCACAATGGCGTCGCTGATCTGCCTAAGCCGGTTTTCCGCGGCCACCACCAGAGTACGGGCGGATATGGGGCTGGCCGGGTTCCATGAAAGGGGAAAAGCCCCCTTGGCGGCCCGCGCCTCAGGCGGCACTCCCCCATCAGGCAGGGGAAAGCGGTTGGGAATGTGAGCCGAAGCGAAATGCTCCACCCGCTTTAGCGCCTCGGCGGACGCGGCGGAAAAAAGGGGCGACTGGTTCCCGGCGATCAGTATACCCCGGGTCATGGCGCAAAAGTACCTTGAGGCTGACACGACTTGAACGTGCGACCTTCAGATCCGCAATCTGAAGCTCTATCCATCTGAGCTACAGCCTCCAATATTCATATACTGCGCCAATTATGCCAAAAATTTCTTAATATGTCTAGCCACAAGAAAAGCCGGGTGATATAATAACCCTGTGAGGTTTGCCATTTAACATGAACAATTCAGTGTTTCAGGGAGACATAGACCCCGAAATCGCCGCCCTGCTCGGCACGAACGCGAAGCCCAAGGCCGAGGAATCCGTCCCGGACTTTACCCACCTCTTCGGCAGGGAAGAAGGCGTCGAACCCGGCGAGGCCGACGAGCCGGATCTTACATCCGAGGGCTTTCCGCCCCTAACCAAGCGTTTGGAAGAAATCCCCCACACCACCTTGCAAGACCCGGAGTACTACAAAACAGCGCTCTCCGGGGAAGGCAACATTGCCCAGCGGGTTCACACCATCCTTCAGAAATACCTCCACGCCAGCGATCCCAAAGACAGAAGCGTGTTCCGCCAGCAGTTCATCCCCGCTTTCTGGGAGTTTCTTGTAAACGTAGCCCGCAGGTCTCCGGGAAAACTGTCCGGCCCCAAAAAGTACCTTCTGCGCTTCGGCATACTCCACCCCGCCTTTTTAAACCCCGCCGCAGTTACGCTTCTTTCGCGGGTAGTCGTGGAAAACGAGCTTAACCAGCCGGTGTACTATCTGGACGAATGGTTTAGGGCGATAGGAACCGGGGTAATCAGGAATTCCACCACCGATGAAGTGAGGGTAGCGAAAAGCAGCCACAGCATGAAACTCAGGCAGCTCCTTGAAAAAGCCAGGGGGAAACAGGATGGAGCCAAGGCCCTTCTAAGAGCCAAGGACGAAGAACGCATACGGCTCGAAAAAACCCTGGTAGAACGGGTTTCCCTGATTGCCGAGCATCACCCGGTAACCGGACTGCCGGAAATCAACAGTTGTTACAACGAAGGGCAGAAGCGGGTTTTCTCGGACGTCTATGAAATCATGAAAACGCTTCTAAAGTCGGATCAGGCCCTTAGCCTTCTTATCCGGGATTACAATCAGGCCGCCGAGGACGTGAAAACCATCAAGACAAAGATTGAGGAAGACGGGGGCGCTGTCGAGGTTGACGTAAGAGCGCTGGATACGGAATTTGAAACCGTCAAACAGATGGCGAAAATGACCATAGGCCGGCAGGGGAACCACTTTCCCATCCTGACAAAAGAATACTTTCACTGCCATCCCAATGATGTAGGCTTTCGGGAAAACGTCATTTCGATGCTGGCATGGGTCGAAAGCATAGACCCTGGAGCGTTTTGCAGAATGTACAAAAACCGGCTTAACCGCATCGTTCCCTACGTGGTGCTGGTTCCATCATACGGCGAAACCGGCTTTTGCTGGGAACCCTTCGACCGCTTTAACCGGGCCACAAGCCGCGGGCGCATCGCCATTCCCATGTACCCCAGAAGCATGCAGATCGCCATCCTGTCCGCCGTCGCCGATCTTCGCTGGCAGGTCGCCAAGGAAAAAGCGTCCTACTACTGGATGGAAGAAGGCATAACCGGAAACTACTATCAATGGTTCCAGAAAATGAGGGGCAAGGGAGACTTGAAGGAAAGTTTTATTCAGGACTACATTTTCTGGATGACCAAGGAAAGCGAGGGCACGCAAAAGCTGGACAAGGAATTGCGGGGCGTTTTTTGGCGGCACATACCGTTCGCCCAGCCCATAAAGGAAAAACTCAAAACCCGCAATTACGTGTATCAGGAACTGTACCAGCGCGATCTTAACCGGGCCATGTCGGACGGGTATTAGCCGTTTATGGCACAGGATTTTGAGGCGCTGCGCCGGGAAATGACCGCCGGGCAGTTGGAGGCGAGAAACATACAATCGCCCGCCGTTTTGGATGCCATGCGCGCCGTGCCCCGCCATCTTTTTGTCCCGGACGATATGCGAAACCACGCCTACGATGACTCGCCCCTGCCCATCGGGCTGGGGCAGACAATCTCGCAGCCTTACATCGTCGCCTTTATGACCGAGCAGCTCCAGCCTGCCCGCGGCATGAAAATCCTTGAAGTAGGAACAGGGTCAGGCTATCAGGCGGCGATCCTGGCCTTCCTTGGATGCGACGTATACACGATTGAACTACACGAAGAACTCGCGGCAAGAGCGAAAAAGGTGTTCGCCGCCCTTGGTCTTAGCGGCATAAGGGTAAAGCACGGAACCGGCTATTCAGGCTGGCCTGAGCCTTCTCCCTTCGACGCCATAATCGTTACCGCCGCTCCCGGTTATGTTCCCAAAGCCCTTGTCAGCCAGCTAAAGGACGGGGGCAGAATGATTATCCCCGTGGGGCAAACGAACTCAGTGCAATCGCTCAAACGCGTCACAAAAAAGGGCGAAAAGATTATTGAAAAAGATTTGCTTCCGGTACGGTTTGTTCCAATGGTGTCCTAGCCGTGCCACAGACAAAGAGGACATTTCTACTGGTCGTTGACATTATTTGGGAAAATAATTGACAAAATTTTATAAATAAGAATAATTATACAAGGAGATAATAATGGATTTTAATGCTATTGGGCTTTTTGTAAATAATATGGAAACCATGGTAAAATTTTATCGTGATATTGTTGGATTAAAAACAGAATGGAAAAATGGAGATTTGGCTGCTGATTTTGAAGCTGGTACATCTAGTTTTGTAATGGTTGGAAGGAATGATTTCGAAAAAATAATTTCAAAATCTCTTAGTTATCCAAATGGGTTAAATGGAACAATGGTAATGGGGTTTAACGTAAAAAATCATAAAGATGTGGATATTGAATATAAACGCCTTATGGATTTAGGTGTTGAAAGTGTTTGTCCTCCAAAAACAAATGATTGGGGGCAACGGGCTTGTTATCTGGCTGATCCAGAAGGAAATTTATTGGAAATTGGTTCTTTTGAAGAATAAAGGAAAATACTATGATAAAAAAATCAATGTTAATATGGCTATTAATTGTTCCTCTTGCGATATTAAACGGAGGATTGCGCGAAGGTATTCTTGAACCCATGATAGGGTCAAAATACGCAAATCCAATAAGCGGAATAATTTTGTGTATTCTAATTTTTATAGTATCCTTTTTGTTTATTCCACGATTAGGAAAAGGCGAAAAAGGAACATATTTAAAAATTGGTTTATTATGGGTTTTGGCAACAGTAGTTTTTGAAACTGGATTAAGTTTCTTAATGGGAATAGGATTAAATGAAATAATAAATTCATATAATATAACGACTGGAAATTTATGGCTTATTGTCGTTATATTTATTGGAATTGTTCCATTATTGATCGCAAAAATTAGGCGCAATACTCTACAATAGGCTTTATATTCTCTTTATTGGTAAAGTCCAAATTCTTCCCATAAGTTTCTATTACCAAATTATCGTCAACCGTCAAATTTTCAACAGGTTTTTTATCTATTTTTTTCTTCGCAATCCAGAATAATACCCTGTATTTTAGGCTCAACTTATAATGATTAAACCCGCCTCGAAGAAAAAATATTTTTAGCTTCTGAAAAAGCTCTTTGGGAACCGCTTTCTCTACATATCCCCTGATCCTGTTTGTAACCATTTCGTTGCTCATGTCTTCAATTCCGCAGGCATAAAAAATGAGCTTTTTACCCTTTATCAGGCTGTAATTTTTTGAAAGGATGCTTAAACCCTTTATCGCGCCGGCAAGTATTGGACTACCCAATATCAACACATCATAATTGGAAAGCATATCTGATTTGACATCATTTATCTCGTATAAAGCTCCTTTTAATTCCCCCGCAAGCCATTCAGCGTACTTTTTTGTTGTGCCGTTTTCTGAATAATACATTACTAATATTTTTTTCATAGGACAGCCTCTTTTCTTACAGTAACGCAATCCCCGCGGCCTCGCAGCCGGCTATCGTGTCCTCGTCCCACACGGAAACCTGCACCTCGCCAACATGCGCTTTTTGAAGCAGAAGCATACACACCCTTGACTGGCCGATGCCACCGCCCATCGAAAGCGGCAGTTCCCCCGCAAGCAGCATTTTATGGAACGGCAGAGTCCTGCGGTCATCGCAATTTGCCTTTGTCAACTGCTCGTCAAGCGATTTTTCATTGACACGGATGCCCATTGACGAGATTTCAACGGCGCAACCCAAGACATCGCTCCAGAGAAAAATGTCGCCGTTTAATGACCAGTCATCATAGTCCGGCGCGCGCCCGTCGTGCTTGCTGCCGGATTTCAAAACGCCGCCAATTTGCATAAGGAACGTGGTTTTGTGTTCTTTGACGTATGCATCTTCACGTTCTTTTGGCGTCAGATCCGGATACATGTCTTCAAGCTGCTGCGTTGTTATGAAGCTGACATCGCGCGAAAACCCGACGGTCAGCGCCGGGAATAACTCTTTAGTTCTGTCCGCCGTGTCACAAATAGCGCCCACAATCGCCGTAACGGTTTCCCTTAAAAGCCCCTCGTTGCGGGAGGCCTCGTCTATGACTTTTTCCCAGTCCCACTGGTCAACATAAATGGAGTGAAGGTTGTCCATAACATCATCACGGCGCACGGCGTTCATGTCGGTGTACAGGCCCTCGCCCACAGGAAAACCGTACCTGTGCAGCGCCAGCCGCTTCCACTTGGCAAGAGACTGAACAATCTGGGCGTTTGTTCCGGTTTCCCTGATGTCAAACTCGACGGGGCGTTCCACGCCGCTTAGGTTATCGTTCAGGCCCGTTTGCGAGCCGACAAAAAGCGGCGCGGAGGCCCTTTTTATGTTCAGGGCGAGGGACAAATATTCCTCGAATATCCGTTTTATTTTGCCAATGGCGATTTGGGTTTCATAGACCGAAAGAACTGAAGAGTAGCCCTCCGGCACAATCAGCTTGCTCATTAGACTTCCACCATCCCATCATATACTTTTACACAATCGCCGGTCATGTAGACCGTTTCTCCTGTGTAGTTGATAATCAAGCTGCCGCCAAGAAGCTGTACCTTGATGTCCTTGCCTTTGTCGCAGTGCCCGTTCAGAACAGCGGCAACAACAGCGGCGCAAGCGCCCGTGCCGCAGGCTTGGGTTTCGCCGCTGCCCCGCTCCCACACACGCATTTTCAGGTTGTTTCTGTCCATAACCTCAACAAACTCGGCGTTTACTCTGTCCGGAAACAGTTCGCTGGTTTCAAACTGCGGCCCTATCGCGCACAGGTCAAGCTTATCCAGATGGTCGCAGAAAACGACCGCATGGGGGTTGCCCATTGAAACACAGGTTACCGCATACTCAACGCCGCCAATTGTTACCGGCTTTGAAATTACGCTTTCGCCCGCGAGTTTGACGGGGATTTTCTCAGGCCTAAGTTCCGCGCGCCCCATGTCCACCCTGACCGATGAAACAAGGCCGTCCCTTGTGGAAAGGGAAAGTTCCCTGACGCCGGAAAGCGTTTCTATTTTCATCTCCCGTTTTTTAACGATGCCGTTATCGTAAAGATATTTCGCCACACAGCGCAGGGCGTTGCCGCCTATGCTGTCCTCGCTTCCGTCAAGATCAAATATCCGTATCTTCGCGTCGGCGATGTCTGAACGCAGCATAAGCACAACACCGTCTCCGCCTATGCCGGTGTGCCTGTTAGCCAGCGGCGCTGACAGCGACTCAGGCGAATTGATGGCAAGGTCAAAGCAGTTAATGTAAATGTGGTCATTGCTGCAACCGTGCATTTTGGTAAACGGCAACTGCACACGGCTCTTTCTCAGGTCGTTTATGTTGACGAGTTCTGTGTTTATCTCGCTGTAACCGGAAAGCAGGCTGTCCGCCAGCGCGTTTGCCGTGTCAATTGATGTCAGACAGGGAATGCCGATGGAGCAGGCTTTTCTGCGAAGCTTTACATCGTCCAGCGCGGGGTCTCTGCCTTTTTCCGAGGTAGAGATAACGTAGCTTATCTGTCCGCTTGCCAAAAGAGTTTCCGTGTTAACATTCGGGTTATCGCTTATTTTGTCTATGGGGTGAACCGTTAAGCCCTTCGCGGCAAGGAACCGGGCCGTGCCCCTTGTCCCATGTAGCGAGAATCCCATGCTGGCGAACTTCTGCGCGATGCCTGTAGCCTCGGCCTTGTCGCCTTCACGGATGGTAAGCAGTACGCCGCCGGTTTTTTTCATTTTGTATCCGGCGGCGACAAGCCCCTTATACAGCGCTTCCTCCATGTTTTTCCCAAGGGCCAAGACTTCCCCGGTGGACTTCATTTCCGGGCCCAGGTGCGTGTCCAGCCCGGCGAGCTTTTGGAAGGAAAAGACGGGAACCTTAACCGCGATATACGGCGGTATTTTCGCGATGCCCGACGAGTAGCCAAGGGCGAAAAGCGTCTGCCCCACGCTTACCTTTGTGGCAAGCTCGCACATCGGAACCCCGGTAACCTTACTGATGTAGGGAACGGTACGGGACGCGCGCGGGTTTACCTCGATAACGTAAATATCATTTTCATACAGGACGTACTGGATATTCACAAGGCCCTTGACGCTTAAGGCCATGCAGAGCTTTTGGGTAATCTCGAAAATCTCTTTCGCCAGGGCGTCGTCAATGTTCAGCGCCGGATACACGGAAATACTGTCGCCGGAATGAACGCCGGTGCGCTCGATATGTTCCATAATGCCGGGAATCAGCACGTCCGTCCCGTCGCAAATCGCGTCAACCTCGATCTCCCGCCCGCTTAAATACTTGTCAATCAGCACGGGGTTTTCCTGCTTCGAGCGCAAAATGATTTCCATGTACTCGCGGATGTCCTCCGGCGAGAACGCGATAATCATGTTTTGTCCGCCCAGCACATAGGACGGGCGCATAAGCACCGGATAGCCCAGCTTTTCTGCCGCGTCCAGCGCCTCGGCCTCGGTCATAACGCCAAAACCCTTGGGGCGCTTGATGTTGAGCTGTTCCAGCAAATTGTCAAAGCGTTCCCTGTCCTCGCTGATGTCGATACTGTCCGCCGGGGTTCCAATTATGTTGACGCCCCGTTCATGCAGTTTTTTGGTCAGCTTTATCGCCGTGCCGCCGCCGAAGGCTACGATAACGCCCACGGGTTTTTCAATTTCGATAACGCGCATTACGTCATCGATGTACAGGGGCTCAAAGTACAGCCTGTCGGCGGTGTCGAAGTCGGTTGACACCGTTTCGGGGTTGTTGTTGATAACGATAACGTCGTAGCCGAGGTTTTTCAGCGTCCACACGCAATGCACACAGGCGTAGTCAAACTCAATGCCCTGTCCTATGCGTATCGGGCCTGAGCCCAGCACAACAATTCTTTGCTTCTCGCTTTTTTCGATGAACGGCAGCGCCTCGTTTTCCGTGCCGTTTTGAATGGAGTAGAAGTACGGCGTTTTCGCCTCGAACTCCCCGCCGCAGGTATCGACCATTTTGTAGATCAGCGATTTGGGGTTGTAAAAGGAGTCCGGAGAAGCTGCGATGCGGGCAAGGCCGTGAAGGAACCACCGGTCTACTTTTGTTTTTTGGAACATCTGTTCCACGGTCGCGCCCCGCTTTATGGCTTCGTACAGTATAAAAAGGCGCTCGTCAGTTACGGTATCAAGAAGGGCGTGTATTTCATCATCGGTTTTCGAGGCAAGCCGGGGCAGGCTAAGGCTTTCAAGTCCAAGTTCCGCGCCCCGCACGGCCTTCAAAATGGCCTCTTCAAAGGTGTCGGCTATCGACATAACCTCTCCGGTCGCCTTCATCTGCGTACCCAGCTCTTTTTGGGCGTACACGAACTTGTCAAAGGGCCATTTGGGGAACTTTATCGCCACGTAGTCAAGGGCGGGTTCAAAGGCGGCGTAGGTAGTGCCGGTAACGGCGTTCATTATTTCGTCAAGGGTGTAGCCGATGGCGATTTTGGTCGCTACCTTCGCGATGGGGTATCCTGTCGCCTTGCTCGCCAGCGCCGAAGAACGGGACACACGGGGGTTTACCTCGATAATGGCGTACTCAAAGCTGTCGGGGTTTATCGCCAACTGCACGTTACAGCCGCCTTCGACACCGAGCGCCCGGATAATGTCGATTGACGCCGTGCGCAGCATCTGGTATTCCTTGTCGGCAAGGGTGATGGTTGGCGCGATAACGATGCTGTCGCCCGTGTGTACGCCCACCGGGTCAAAGTTTTCCAGCGAGCAGACGATGATCGCGTTGTCCGCCCGGTCACGCATTACCTCGAACTCGATCTCCTTCCATCCGGCGATGGATTTTTCGATAAGCACCTGATTGATTGGCGAAAGGAAAATGCCGTTGCCGGCGATCTCCCGCAACTGTGTTTCGTGGTACGCTATGCCGCCGCCGGTTCCGCCAAGCGTAAAGGCAGGGCGCACAACAACGGGATAGCCCCCAAGGTCATTCGCCGTTTTAACCGCCGTTTCCACATCCATCGCTATGGCGGAGGGAATGACCGGCTGGCCGATGCTTATCATTGTTTCTTTGAACAACAGCCTGTCCTCGGCCTTGTCGATGGTTTCAGGCGAAGAGCCTAACAGTCGCACGTTCATTTTTTCAAGGAAGCCTTCACGGGCGAGCTTCATGCTCAGCGTCAGTCCTGTTTGTCCGCCAAGCCCGGACAGAATGCCGTCGGGGCGTTCTTTTTCGATAATGCGCTTTACGGTTGTAAGCGTCAGCGGCTCGATGTAAATTATGTCCGCGATGTTTTTGTCGGTCATGATGGTGGCGGGGTTTGAATTTACAAGAACGATTTCAATGTTATCTTCACGGAGCATACGGCAGGCTTGCGTGCCGGCATAGTCGAACTCGGCGGCCTGGCCGATCACGATGGGACCGGAACCGATCACCAAAACCTTTCTGATACTTTTATCAAGTGGCATGAGCATCCATCCTTTCTATAAAGTTGTCGAACAGGAACCCCGTGTCCAGCGGGCCGCCGCAGGCTTCGGGATGAAACTGCACGGAAAAAGAAACGCCGAAATCAAAGCCTTCGCTTGAACCGTCGTTGACATTGACAAAGGAGCTGTCAGTGGCGATTACTTCGTAGCCGTGGTTCTGGCTGGTAATGTACACACGCCCTGTCCGTGTGTCCTTGACCGGCTGGTTGGTTCCCCGGTGTCCGAACTTTAACTTTTTGGTTTTATACCCTTTCGCGAGGGCCATAAGCTGGTGTCCCATGCATATGCCAAAGATGGGTACGCCGCTTTGCATAAGGGCGCGGATTGTTTCGATAATGCCGGAATTTCCGGGGTCGGCAGGGTCGCCGGGGCCGTTACTGAGCAAAATGCCGTTCGGCTTGGCTTTCAGGATTTCCTGCGCCGGGGTGTCGTGCGGGAACGTCCACACTTCGCAATCTCTGGCTATAAGGGCGTTTGTCATGCCGCTTTTTACGCCGAAATCCATGAGCGCGACCCGGCGTTTTCCCGCTCCGGCCTTTGTAACGGCGCGCTGCGAAACCGAGGCGATTGGATTTACGACAGCGTACCGCGCGGCTTCGCTGCGGTCAGCTTCCGTAGGCGCGGCGGGGGTAATTTTGCCGTTCATTACGCCGTTTTCACGGATAATTTTTGTAAGGGCGCGCGTATCAATGCCGGAAATCCCGACAATGCCGCGCTCTTTTAAAAGGGTGTCAAGAGCGCCTTCGCTTCGGAAGTTGGAAGGGTTTTCGCAGGGGCACTTTACGATATAGCCTTTGGGCCCGATGCTCGCGCTTTCAAAATCCGCGGGGATAACGCCGTAGTTGCCTATCAGGGGAAAGGTCTGTAAGACGATTTGCCCGTGATAGCTTTGATCGGTAAGGGTTTCCAGATACCCTGTCATGCCGGTGGTAAAGACAATTTCCCCTGTTACTTCACCCTGCGCGCCAAGGTATTTGCCTTCGAAAACCGTACCGTTTTCCAAAATCAAATATGCGGTTTTTGCCGTATTCATCCCGCTCCGCCTCCTGTCAATTGTATACACATACGTACATCTCCTGTTTTACAAGCGCTGAAAATCCTGCTTTGCCTTTGAGTTTGCCGCCTGCGGGGGTGAGATTGGGTCTCGCACCGTCCACTTTACGCAACACAGACCAAGAATTCCTGAGGGATAGTACCATACTAGGCGTTGTTAAGGCAAGGGATAAAACGGGAAAAAACGAAAAAAACTTCGCCCTCCCCTGCCGGGCATTGTACCGCTAGCTCACGCGCGGCGAGGGAATTTATGGGGGAAGACGCATTTATGAAGGCATTTCTGGAAACGCATAAAAGTTTTTGAAAAATTCCTGCAAGAGTGGTTGACGTTTCGCCAATAGCTGGGTATACTTTTTTTAATGGTATTCGTTGCAACTGACAACGCAATTTCTCCGTCCGTAATTCTGCCGCTTCTTGCGGCTGTTGTTGGGAACGTTACCCCCCCCCCCCCCCCCCCCCCCCCCCCCCCCCCCCTCCCCCCTCCCCCCCCCTA
>Ga0123355_10001345_pt1 | contig 34127 bp, 30 predicted proteins | sample TergutEmb28metaG_3_FD_89872 | JGI IMG/M metagenome (GOLD analysis project Ga0123355, IMG submission 89872) | Embiratermes neotenicus P1 segment gut microbial communities from Petit-Saut dam, French Guiana - Emb289 P1 | ecosystem: Host-associated > Arthropoda: Insects > Digestive system > Gut ...
AATCATCCTGCCAGTTGAGCAGAAACGCCATAATATCATAGCGCAGCAAGAAAAACCCGCCCGTTACCGGCAGCACGGTAAATGTAATGTATAAAACCGCATGACGAAAGCTCTCCAAATAGCCTTCCATGTCAGCCTTAGCATAGAGCGCGGAAAGTTTCGGAAAATATACGCTGATAATAGCGTAAACAATGGTCAGCACAAAAACCTGAACCAACATTTGCGAATAGCTCACAATAGCAGCCGCGCCAAAGCGCACTGCCATACCGTTGCTAAATAGAAAGTTGAGCTGATAAGACGAAACCGAGATAAATACCGGGATGTTTAACAACGCGGCTTTTCTTATATGCGGATTTTTCAAATCGAAGGCAAACGAGTAACGATAGCCAATTTTTCGCATGGCATAAAGCATTATCAGCGGCTGGGTTAAAAAGCCCAAAGCCGTCGCGAACAAAAGCCCTTCCACGCCGAACTGCTCGCCAAAAAACACGAGATAAACTATCAAAATTACCCCGCCGGGCACCGTTATCAGTGCCGGCAGCCTAAATACCCCATTCGCCTGCAAAAGCCCTTGGAAAATCGCGCCAAAGCCAAAGAAAATCATTGCAGGCATCAAAAACCTGAGCGAGAATGTCAAAAACTCCGAATGCCCATAACCCACTGAGCCGGGAACGGCGACCAGGCTAGTTATAAAAGGTGCTGCAAACATGCCCAAAACAACAAGCACGCTTATCAAAGCCATCGAAATGGTTATTATGTTGTCTATGAATTTTTTCGCTTCATCCTTGCGCTCTTCGGCCAGCAGCGAACTGTAAACCGGAATCATTACCGAATTTATAGCCGTCCCTACCATGGTAAAAAGAATCTGCGGTAAATTGAGCGCGAAAGTAAAGGCGTTTAGCAAAGGATGCGTCGCGCCGAACATAGCCATATACATTGTTTTGCCAAGAAGTGTAAGTCCGCGCGATAAAAGCGATATTACTGCAACGTCGGCGGCACTTCTGTTATCAGATGATTTCATTAACGAGTCCTCGAACCGGGTTAGTGGATTTGGATATTATTTGGTGAATTATATAGTATAGCAAGGATTGCAGGGCTAAGCAAGGGGTAGTCATATGAAATAAAAACCGCCAAAAACTTGTAATTCATACGACTATACTACTCAAACAACCCAACCCGCTCCGCGTGACGCCCGCCTTCAAACTCAGCCGCCAGCCACTCCCTTACTATCATCTCCGCAAGGTCAGGCCCCACCACTCTAGCACCTATGCAGAGTGTGTTTGTGTTATTATGCTGCCTTGAAAGCTTGGCAGAATACGGTTCCGAGCAAACTACTGCGCGGATGCCTCTTGTTTTGTTCGCGACAATGCTCATGCCTACGCCGCTGCCACACACCAAAATTGCCAAATCGTATTCGCCTGAAACAACCGCCGCAGATACCGCCTTTGCGTAATCCGGATAGTTCACACGCTCGTTATTATGCGTGCCGAAGTCCTTTGTACTATGCCCGAGGCTCTCTACCAGCTTGATAAGGCTCTCTTTAAGTTCAACCGCCGCGTGGTCGCAGCCAAAAGCTATTTTCATCATATTTCCCTCCTGTGATTTATCAAATAACCTCTAATTTCTTCTTCCGTCTCCATGTTTAACACTTGCAAAAGCTCGTCCTTCGAACGAGTATCGAATCTCTCGTAAATAGCCCTGCACAAATCAGGTATAAAGCGCGGCGAAACACTGAACTCGTCCAGCCCGCACGCGATTAAAAACGCGCTTAAATTAGTATCCGCGGCCGCTTCGCCGCATAAAGACACTTTTACGCCTGCCTTTTTACCGGCTTGGATGGCTTTATGAATCGCGCGAATGACAGCCGGCTGATAGACCGAATGCATCTGCTCCCCTTCCCTTCCAAGCCTGTCCTGCGCAAGGATATAGCTCGTCAAATCGTTCGTGCCAATGCTGAAAAAATCGCATTCGCCAGCCAATATGTCCGCATTATTCACCGCGCAAGGCGTTTCAATCATAATGCCTATTGGAATGTCTTTAAACGGCTCATCGCGCCGCCTCAGCTCATCTTTCGCCATGTCAATAAGAAGCTTAACCCGGCGAACCTCGCTCACATCGCTCACCATTGGCAGCATTATGCGAACATTTCCAAACGTTCCGGCGCGGAGGATGGCTCTTAGCTGGACGCTAAACATCTCCTCATGCGCTAGGCACAAACGAATGCCGCCAAGCGATGCGTCCGCCTGAAAATACGGCAATGTTTTGTCGCCGCCAATGTCGAGCGTCCGTATTGTTGTAGGCTTATCGCCCATAATTTGTGCCGCTTTTTTGTATATCTCAAACTGCAACTGCTCATCGGGCAGGCTATTGCGCCCTAAAAATATATATTCGCTTCTGAACAGCCCAATTCCACTCGCGCCGCTTTTTTGCAGCTCGTCCAGCTCCCAAATGCCACTGATGTTTGCATGAATGTGCACATGGGCATTGGTGGTCGTTGTGTTTGGCTTGTCGTCATGCTTAGTCACCACGCGTTGTTGCTTCAGCTGCAAAAGGTCGGCTTCATCAGGCCTCACAAGAATCTTTGCGCGCTCGCCATCTACACATATGGCTATAAGCTCGCCGCTCTTAATCTCATCCAGCAAACCCTTTGCCCTGACAGCCGTCGGCACGCCCATTGCGCGCGCCATTATCGCCATATGGCTGTTTAAGCCGCCTGCTTCTGTGATTATTCCCATAACTTTCCTCAGGTCAATTCGCATCATCTCGGATGGGCTGAGCTCATCTGCCACAATGATGCATTTGCCTGGAATCTGTTCAAAAACAGAGCAGGACGTGCCCGAAAGTATCTCAATCAACCGCGTTTTTATATCCAAAACATCGACCGCGCGCGCTTTTAATGTTTCATCGTCCATCTCTGAAAACTTCTGCGCGTGTTTATCAAACACGTCTGCAACTGCCGCTTCGCTCGTCATTGATTCGCGCATTATCAGCTGCTTTACGTCCGCCAATACAAGATGGTCATTTGCAATCATCACATGCCGCTCGAGAATGTCTTGATGCACAGCAACCGCGCCTTTGACAAGCGCGTAAGTGTCTCGCTCAAAGCGCTCCAAAGCCGCCTTGTATCTTTTAATCTCATCATGACAAAAAAGCCCTGAACGGGCTTTAGTCATCTTTTCATTGCGCGCCTCTTTTCTAATCACAAAGGCCTCGCAAACAACTATTCCTTCACAAACGCCATCCGCTAAAAACAAATGCACTAACTATTCACCCAACCCCGAAGCGATTACATCCGAAATCGCTTGCAGGCACGCCGCTTCGTCCGCCCCGTCGCAGTCGAACTCAACTTCCTCGTTGGCTTTAATACCCGCGCTCATGATGCCGAGTATGCTTTTTGCGTTATACTCTCTGTCGTTAAACTTCATGACAACACCGCATTCAAAGCGCTGAATAACCTTTACCAAGACGCCCGCCGGCCTCACATGAAGCCCCGATCTGTTATGAATCAAGAATTTTCCGCTAACCATATAAGCGACCTCCTTTTGTATAGTATTGATGTATTATGCATGAATTATATGTCTTTTAGCGGCTCTCGTCAAGCATTGGTCAAACAAGTAGCCCAAAAACCCTCTGAAACCTTGACAAGTCCATGGCTTTGTCATATAATTTGCAGGCTAGAAAGGCTGCAAGCTAGAAAGGCGTGAAAGCAATGAAAGTTCTAATCAGCGCGGGCGGCACCAGCGAGCGCATAGATAACGTCAGGTCCATAACAAACCATTCCACCGGGCGGCTTGGCAGTATTATTGCGGATAAGTTTGCAAAGCACGGCACTAGGGTTACCTACATTTGTGGCGAGCAAGCTCTGTTGCCGCAGAGTGAAAACATTGAAATAATGAAAATCAGCGACGTACAGAGCCTTTTAGATACAACGGAGCGGCTGTTTGTGGCGCATAAATTCGATTGCATAATCCATTCGATGGCTGTGAGCGACTTCACTCCAAAAGGCACAGCTTCGGTTGATGAAATTGCGGAAAATGTGCTTGGCGCATTAGGGAATTGCGCGCATTTTTCACAAGATGAGCTGAAAGATGTTATCAAGTCTACGATTTTATCGTCTTGCGACTCCGGTCGCGAAAATAAAATCAGCTCTAAAAGCTCAAACTTAATGATTCTGCTCGAAGACACGCCAAAGGTTATTGATCTAATAAAGAAAATGCAGCCGGAAACTATTTTGGTCGGTTTTAAACTGCTTTCGGACGTGCCCGAGGGCGAGCTTCTACAAGTCGCGTGGGATTTGCTCATACAAAACGACTGCGATTTTGTTCTCGCCAATGATTTGCGCGATATTAACGGCGATAATCATAAAGCCATATTGATTGATAAAAATGATATTTTGTGTAAAGCAGATACAAAGCATGAAATCGCAGACGCGATATATAGCGCGGTTTTGGCCGCCTGCGATAAAAAGGAGCGATAATAATGAAAACGATAATCCTGGGCGTTACGGGAAGTATTGCAGCCTACAAAGCGGCCGACATTGTTTCGCAGCTTATGAAAAGGAATATGGATGTGCATGTTGTCATGACTAAAAACGGGGCAGAACTTATTACCCCGCTCACCATGCAGTCCCTGTCCAGAAACAGGGTCTTTGTCGATACGCTCCAAGAGGATGACCCTAGCGAAGTTATCCATGTCAACCTGCCTCAAAAAGCTGATATGATACTAATCGCGCCGGCAACGGCTAATATTATTGCGAAAATTGCTCATGGGATTGCTGACGATATGCTAAGCTCAATGGTTTTAGCGGCGCATGATATACCAAAGCTCATAGCGCCCGCAATGAACACAAGGATGTATGAAAATATAGCGACGCAAAAGAACCTTGCCACGCTAAAAGAGTACGGCTGGCATGAAATAAAGCCTCGTATCTCAAGGCTTGCCTGCGGTTATGAAGGGCTTGGCGCGCTTGCCGAGGTTGATGTTATTATTAAAGCTTTGGAGGAACATTTGGCTTGATTTTATGTGTGGATATCGGGAATACGAATATAAAATGCGCGCTGGGCGAGGCTGATAATTATATTACGGCTTCTTTTGCGACTTTGGAAATGAATGAGCCATCCGACTTTGATGGCTTTATCGCCAATTGCTTCGGCTCAGACGTTTGGGGCAAGTTAAAAGGCGCCGCGCTCGCATCCGTCGTGCCTGAGCGGTGCAGGGTTATAACGCAATTGCTTCATGAGAAAAGCGTGCCGATTAAACGGCTTCGGCCAAGCACTTGCGGAGTTGATTTTTCGCGCTACCAAAGCGCGCTTGGCGAGGATCGCGCCGTTTGCGCATTCGCCGCGGCGAACAAATACCCATCGCCCGCATTGCCGCTTGTCGTAATCGACTTTGGCACCGCGACGACTATCAATGTTGTTGACGAAAACAAAGTTTTCTTAGGCGGGGCAATTGCCGCAGGCATTCAAACAGGCATCAACGCACTTGCAAGCCGCACGGCGCAGCTGCCGCCCGTCCAGCTTAACCAACAGCCAAAACTAATCGCCGGGAACACCACCGAGGCCCTTGTTTCGGGCGCGATAATGGGCGCGGTTTGTTTGGCGCAAGGATATGTCAGGTTGCTCGAAGCCGAGCTTGGCAAAGAGCCGTTGATCATCATAACCGGCGGAGCTGCGCCAAAAGTGCTGCCATTTTTGGACGATTTGGCTAAACATGAGCCTACGCTTTTGATGGATGGACTTTTTATGCTGTATAGTCATTTAAACTGAAACAAATTTTACTGGAAGGTTTTCATTTTATAGGACTATAAAGGTTGATTATTTCGCCAAAGGGATTTATAATAGAAACGATAATAGACACATACGAAGGGGGAGTTATGCCATGAATTTTTTGGACAGCGTAAAAACAAGAGCTAAGGCTAATAAAAAAACAATCGTATTGCCCGAAACACTTGATATTAGAACGCTTAAAGCCGCGCACTTGGTCTTGGAAGAAGGGCTTGCTAATGTGCTTTTAATCGGCTCCGAAGCCGAGCTTAAAGAAAAAGCCGAAGGCCTCGATTTGTCCGGCGCGATTTTTGTTGACCCGAATAATTATGATAGATTGGACGAGCTTTGCGGCGCGTTTTACGAGCTTAGAAAAGATAAAGGGCTAAGTGCTGAAGAGGCGCGCAAGCTGTTAAAAGAAAACCCTGTGTATCTTGGCATTATGCTGGTTAAAGCGGGCATTGCTGATGGTTTAGTTGCAGGGGCTTGCTACTCAACAGCGGATGTTTTGCGCCCGTCTTTGCAGATACTTAAAACCGCGCCTGGCGCAAGCATGGTTTCGTCGTTTTTTGTGATGGTCGTGCCTGATTGCGAGCTGGGCGAGAACGGCGTGTTTATCTTCTCCGACTGCGGGCTTATCCAAAACCCTACCAGCGAAGAGTTGGCAGCAATCGCGCTATCAAGCGCCAAAAGTTTTGAAAGCCTCGTAAAAGCCGAACCGGTTGTTGCAATGCTTTCGCATTCGACGCTGGGCTCAGCTAAACATGCGGATGTTGACAAGGTTGCTTTGGCTACAAAGCTTGTTAAAGAAGCCAATCCGTCACTAAAAGTAGGCGGCGAGTTCCAGGCGGACACGGCGATTGTGCCAAGTATCGGCAAAGCAAAAGCGCCTAATGACGCAGCCGCAGGGCAGGCAAATGTACTTGTCTTCCCTGACTTGGACTCAGGTAATATCGCGTACAAGCTCGTGCAAAGGCTTGCAAAAGCCGAAGCTTACGGACCAATCACTCAAGGCATTGCAAAGCCTGTCAACGACCTCTCCAGAGGCTGCTCGGCCGAGGATATCGTTGGTGTTGTGGCGATTACGGCTACTCAATGTCAATAAATTTGATTTTTGTCACGCCTTGTGGGGGCGAAAGCTGTTCGACCTTACAGCGTTGTAAAATATATAATTCATCATAAAGGAGACTATAAAAATGAAAATTCTTGTAATGAACTGCGGCTCATCATCTTTAAAGTACCAGCTTATCGACATGACAAATGAAAACGTTATGGCAAAAGGTCTATGCGAGAGAATAGGTATAGAAGGCTCGAAAATCAAGCACGAAGGCAAAGAGAAATACGAGGCCGAGAGCCCAATGCCTACGCATACGGAAGCTATTCGCTTGGTTATTGACATGCTCACATCGTCCGAGTACGGCGTTATCAGCTCGGTTGACGAAATAAGCGCGGCAGGTCACAGAGTTGTGCATGGCGGCGAAAACTTTACATCATCAACAATAGTTACGCCGGCAGTAAAGGCGGAAATCCAAGAATGTGCGGACTTAGCTCCTCTTCACAACCCTGCGAACCTTCTCGGCATCGACGCTTGCGAGCAGCTCTTGCCGGGCAAGCCGCAAGTGGTTGTTTTCGACACGGCGTTCCACCAAACTATGCCTGAAAAAGCGTATCTCTACGCGCTTCCTTATGAGTATTATGAAAAATACAAAGTTAGACGTTACGGCTTCCATGGTACAAGCCATAAATACGTTTCTGACCGCTGTGCAAGCATTTTAGGCAAAGATATCAAAGATTTGAAAATTGTTACTTGCCACATGGGTAACGGCGCGTCAGTTGCAGCTGTCCAGGGCGGCAAAGTTGTTGATACTTCTATGGGCTTAACACCACTTGAAGGTCTCGTAATGGGCACTAGAAGCGGCGACATGGACCCTGCTATCATGCAATACGTAATGGGTAAAGAATCATTAAGCATCAAAGAAATGGAAAATATACTTAACAAAAACTCAGGCGTTTTAGGCATCTCAGGCGTTTCGAGCGACTTTAGAGATATTGAAGCTGCTGCCGATAGTGGTAACGCCAGAGCAGCGGCGGCTCTCGATGTTTATTACTACAGAGTAGCAAAGTATGTCGGCGCATACACTGCGGCTATGAACGGCGTTGATGCGGTAGTATTTACTGCAGGTCTTGGTGAAAATAGCGCAAGAGCAAGGTCTGCAATTTGTGGCTACTTAGGCTACTTAGGCCTTGAAATCGATGAAGATAAGAACAATGTCAGAGGCGTTGAAGTTAATTTCGCTAAAGACAGCTCAAAAGTGGCAGCACTACTTATCCCGACTAATGAAGAATTGGTTATTGCAAGAGATACGGTTGAGTGTTTGAAATAAGAATAGATAGTTTTATGCGGACGGATATTAACCGTCCGCTTTTTTATCTGAAAACCTTGTAATAAATCCCAATTATCCGTATAATGGAGAGAAGCTACACATTTATACTTTGAGAGGTGAAAATTATGACAAAAAGAAAAATGATTTTATCTATAGCACTTATGGGTACTTTAGCGTTAGGCGTTCTAAGCGCATGTGCTCCCGCGGCTCAGCCTGCACAAGAAACCGGTCAGGCAACTACCGTACAAGCGCCGGCTCAGCCGCCTGCAGGTACAACACAAACTGCCCCTGACCCTGCTCCGGCCGAAGCAATAACCGATAGAGGCCTGACAATAGGTATCCAGCTCGAAGCAGGCACAATCGCGCCTGCAAGGCATACTTCTATGACCTCAGGCCATAAAAACCACCTTACTCATAATGGGCTTTTCAGGGCATCTTATGCTGATCTTGAGCCGATTCCTGATTTAGTATCTGAGTGGAGAATCATCAGCGATACATTGTTTGAGTTTACGCTCCATGAAGGTATCTTTTTCCACAATGGTGATGAAATGACAGCTTATGACGTTGTTGCTTCACTTGAGTATGTCAGAACTCATCCGTATGCAAGGGCGATTCATGCGAGTATCGCCGATTGGGAAGTTGTTGACAGATACACATTCATAATTGATACCGGTGAGCCAAATGCACAGCTTCTTAACGATTTAACACATCAAGCAAACTTCATAATGCCTAGGTCTTTAATAGATGCAGGACATGATTTTACTGCTTTGCCAATAGGTTCAGGACCTTTCGTGTTTGAAGAATGGCGCTTTGGTGATTCTCTTAGCTTCTCGCGCTTTGACAAGTACTTTGATAGTGAGCGTTTTCCGCATATGGAGTATATAACTTGGAGAATTATTCCGGAGGGCTCTTCAAGGACAATAGCTTTGGAAACGGGCGAAATTGACTATATCGTTGAAGTTCCGTTCCCGGACATTCCAAGGCTTGATGATAATCCGGCTCTTACTGTTTTCCAACGCCCGGGTATTACTCTCGAGTTCATGCTTCTAAACAATGACGCGCCTCAGTTCCAAAATGTTTATGTAAGGCGCGCTATTGATATGGCGATTGACAAAGATGCCGCGGTAATTGCAAGCGTTGACGGTTGGGGCGTTCCTACTTGGTCAACAACGCCATCTGTGCTTCCCGGTTCATCCGATATAGGCATAAGAAGCTTTGACCCGGATGGCGCAAGAGCATTACTTGCCGAACACAACATCGACCCTGCAACTCTGGGCTTTGAAATGCTTGCTTTTAACGAAGAAGGTCGCCGCAGAGGCGAAATTGTTCAAGCTAATCTCGCAGATATCGGCATTGCGACAACTATAAGCATGGTTGACTTAGCGACTTTCCTGAGCATTACTCAAACCGTTGATTATGAAGCAGGCTTCAGCGCGTTTACACAAACTACTTTGACCGCCTTCATGAGAGGCACAATGCATCTTGACTCAATTGATGGCAATAATCGCTCGCGTATGCGTAATCAAGAGATTACTGATTTGATTGACCTTGCAGTAACAACGGTTGATACGCCTGCGAGAATGGCTATTCTCCATGAAGCATCGACTTTAGCTAACGCGCACGCAGGTCATGTCCCCATGCATCTAAACATCATGGTTCGTGCGTTTAATGCAAATCTTTATGTGCCTGAAGTAGCGGCAAGCGGGCTTATGTATCTTAACATGGTTCGCTGGACACAATAAAATAGATTTAAACGCCCCAAACATACAAGCGCGTAGGTTCGGGGCGTTTGTTCTTTCAACAAATCTTCCCAAAAAATTAATGTTTACATCTTGTAACAAAAGTGTTATAATTGGTATGATTTTGTGCAAAAAAACGGATCGTATTACTTTTAATGGGGTGCTTTCATGGGGGCTTTACTTATAAACGGCGGCAATAAGCTTAGCGGAGAGGTTTCTGCTCAGGGCGCGAAAAATGCCGCAGTAGCCGTTATTTCTGCGGCTGCACTATCTAGCGATGTATGTATAATAGATAATTCACCTGATATTGAGGATATAATAAATCTCACGGCGGCGATGAATGATATAGGCGTTAAATGCCGCCAAATGGATAATAATCGCTTGGAGATTGACCCGCGAAATATTAAGAATCATATTGCCACAAGCGAAGCTGTTGCTAAAATCCGCGCGTCATATTACTTGATAGGCGTGCTTTTGGGCAAGTATAGAAAGGCGGAAGTTGCTCTGCCGGGCGGCTGTAATTTTGGCAATCGCCCAATTGACCAGCATATCAAAGGCTTCAAAGCTTTAGGCGCTGACGTTTTTGTTGAAAATGGTATTGTTAAGGCGTATGCTGATGATTTAATCGGCGCGAATATTTATTTGGACGTTGTGAGTGTTGGAGCGACTATTAACATAATGCTTGCCGCAGCGCTCGCCAAAGGCACCACTGTGATTGAAAATACCGCTAAAGAGCCGCATGTGGTAGACACTGCGAATTTCCTTAACATGATGGGCGCGAAAATTAAAGGCGCGGGCACCGATACAATACGTATTACGGGCGTTAAGGAGCTTAAAGGCGCGAAATATACGATAATCCCTGACCAAATCGAGGCGGGAACCTATATGATAGCAGCCGCAGCAACAGGCGGCGATGTGACAGTTAAAAATATCATTCCAAAACATATGGAACCGCTTACTGCAAAGCTTATTGAGATGGATTGTGCGATTATGAGCGGCGATGATTATCTGAGGGTCAAAGGGCCTGAAAAACTTAAAGCTACCAATATCAAAACAAGAGCTTACCCCGGCTTCCCTACAGATCTTCAACCGCAAATGGCGGCTCTTTTGAGTGTAGCGCATGGGACGAGCTTTGTAACGGAAAACATTTGGGAGAACCGCTTCCAATATGTTGACGAGCTTAAAAGGCTCGGCTGTAACATAACTGTCGAGGGAAAAGTGGCTGTTGTTGAAGGACCGGCAAGGCTTACCGGGGCGGAAGCTTTTGCAACCGACCTTAGAGCAGGCGCGTCATTAGTAATTGCAGCACTCGCAGCAGAGGGGCGCACAACTATTGGCGACGTTAAGTTCATCGACCGCGGTTATGAAGACATTGTAGGCAAACTCTCCGGCATTGGTGCCGACATCGTAAGAATCGGCCCTGAAGATGATGCGAAGAAAATAAAATTTATACGGGAAATAGGGTCATGAGTGTGAAATTTTGCCCGATAGCCAGCGGCTCAGACGGAAACAGCGTCTATATCGGTTCGGATAATGCGCATATTTTGATTGATGCGGGCATAAGCGGCAAACGCTTAGAAGCCGGGCTTATAAGCGGCGTGGGAGTAGAACCTGCGGCTCTCGAATGTATATTTATAACCCATGAACATATCGACCATATTAAAAGTGCCGGAGTTCTCTCCAGAAGATACGGCACTTCTTTGTGTGCCACGGCAAAAACTTGGGCATATATCGAGCGGCATGATTTAATCGGCAAAGTCGCGCCTGATAAGAAACATACGATAAAATCGGGCGAAAAATTGGAGATAAAAGATATTAGCGTGGAGGCTTTCGACATACCGCATGACGCTGCCGAGCCGGTTGGCTATTGCGTTTACATAGAAGACCGTAAGATCGCGGTAGCGACCGACTTAGGCTGCGTGACTGATAATATCCGTGAGAAACTTTTCGGCGCGGACATAGTTTTAATCGAAAGTAATCATGACATCGACATGCTAAAAAACGGCAGCTATCCCGCTATGCTAAAGCGCAGGATACTTAGCGAACGCGGCCATCTATCCAACCGCGGCGCAGGCGAGCTCATCGCAGAAATTATAAGCACGCGCCTAAAACACGTATTTTTAGGGCATTTGAGCGCGGAAAATAATATGCCGATCGTAGCGATGGATACCGTTATGTCGATACTGGATGTGAACCGCATAAAAGTCGGCAAGGATATTGAACTGAGGCTGGCGGAGCGCGGTATGCCGTCGGGAAGTTTGGTACTGTAATTATGAAAATAACAATTATCGCTGTTGGAAAGTTAAAAGAGGCTCATCTGCGAGACGCCATTTCAGAATATGCAAAGCGTCTCTCAAAATATGCAAAGTTCGAGATAATTGAGGTCGCTGACGAGCCGGCTGGTGAAAAGATAAGTCCCGCCGAGGAGCAAATAGTAAAAGCCAAAGAAGGCGAGCGCATTTTGAAGCATGTGAAGGATAATTGTTACTGCGTAGCGACGGCGATTGCGGGTGAGATGCTTACGAGCGAGGGGCTTGCTGACAAAATCACCAAGCTATCAGTCGGCGGTCATAGCCATATTTGTTTTATCATCGGCGGATCGCTAGGGCTAAGTGCGGATGTGCTGAAGAGGGCTGACTTTCATTTGTCGTTTTCTAAGATGACGTTCCCACATCAGCTTATGCGTGTGATGCTCGCGGAGCAGGTTTATAGGGCGTTTCGGATTAATTGTAATGAGCCTTATCATAAGTGAGTATGAGTATATTTTCGCGCGGTTTTTAGGAACCGGATGAAGTATCCGGCGACGCGCCCTTAGAAACGTCAATGCTTTTATGGCGTTTCGTTGCGTCGTTTTTCACGAGCGTTCTTCTCGCGAAAAATTCAGAGCGCGAAAATGTACGAATAGGTGACGGGCGGCAGATCCCCCCTACAAAAATCGGCAACTTCCCAAACGATACACACAACTCAACAGTGCCACACAAACTAAATAATTTTCACACATAAAACAAACCCACAAGGAGGCCACAAATGGACACAAGACCCATAGGCGTATTCGACTCAGGAATCGGCGGAATCACCGCTGCAAAAAGAATTATGGAAGTTTTACCGAACGAGAATATCTTATATCTCGGCGACACGCTCAGAGCGCCTTACGGCTCGAGAACGGTTGAGGAAATTATTGAATTTGCATCCCAAGAAGCCGCTTTTCTTGCCTCGCTTGATGTAAAAGCGATGGTCATCGCATGTAACACGATTTGCATTTATACCCATAAAATCTTGCAAGAACGCTATGACATGCCTATCTATGAAGTGCTGGGTGCGTCCGCCGAGGCCGCGCTCGCAAGCACAAAGAATAAAAAAATCGGAGTCGCCGCGACGGCCGCAACGATAAAAAGTGATGCTTACGCCGAAACAGTTAAGCGATTTGACCCAAGCGCAGAAGTATTTTCCGCGGCGTGCCCGCGCTTTGTGCCTTTAGTGGAAAGCGGCAAAGTCTCCGCAGATGACCCTGAAGCGTTCCTCGCGGCGAGCGAATACATAACGCCTTTATGCGAAGCGGGAATCGACACGCTTATTTTAGGCTGCACTCATTATCCGCTGCTTAGCGACGTAATCTCGCGAGTTACCGGTCCTGATGTCGCACTTATTAACTCCGGCGCAGAAGTAATCGCGCGCGTCGAGGAAGATTTGCGTAAAAACAACATGCTAAACGAAAGCGGCGAAAAAGGCAGCGCGAAGTTTTTTGTAACGGGCGATGTTAAGCAGTTTGAGGAAACGGCATCCATATTCTTAGGCCAAGATATCACCGGATTGGTTGAGAAGTGTGTTTTGGGTTAGACGAATGACAAGTGGTGATAGGGTTTGGGCATGAGCCAACCTTGCCGACTAAAAATGTGATGATCGGGTAAGCGCAAAGGCTTCTGCGCACGAATAAAACCCAGATTCCGGGGCAAGCCCGGAATGACAAGCAAGAAAAAGGTCGAGCATACAAGCCCGACCTTAATTTTTTTGTATCGCTAAATTCTAGAACGATATCGCCGCCGCAACTATCTCAGCAGGCACAACCGTTTCAAACGTAGCACCGTACTCAATTCTTGGCATCCTCATCGTGAACACCATGCGTATTGCCGCTGATTCGCCGTCGATTGTAATGTGCATTTCCATATCAAAGTCCATTGACATGTAAGTCGGGAGACCGAGTTCTCTGTCAAAAACCATAGTAAAGCCAATAGGAGCGTTAAAATCAATGCTCAGTTCCATGTTGAGTTCTTCGAGGAGCTCAGGCACGAGCGCCATAAAGTCGCCCATTGATTCAAAAACATCACCAAAATACTGCTCCGGAATGGTCATATAACCCGAAATTGTAATTGTGTCGTCGTCTTCTACAAGCTGAAGGCCTGCATAGTATTGGCGCGCAATCGTAAAATCTGAGAGCGGCGAAATGGATTCCATTGCGTTGTCGATAAGAGCTATTACAGACGGCATTGAGAAAACCATACCTTCTGCCACAATGTATATAAACTCGCCATCGTCATATGTTTCAGTAACTATTTCCTCGCCAAGCACATTCATATACATGCGTTGATGCATAAACGGAGCGTCCATGTCCAACTTTGATGTGATTTCCATTTGCATAGCAAGCTCTTCAGTTATGCCATCAGCGGTCATTGTCACTAACACGTCTATGTTCATATCAGAAACCATCGCCGACTGGTCAGGGTTATCTGCCGCTTCCATAAGTGCGACTATGCGGTCAAGACGCGCATTGTCAGCCACAAGAATGTCTTGGCTAACTGTATCAACATGTAAAGTTACGTCCATAAGCGGTTCTAAAAACGCTGCCGGTACAAAAGTGCGGTCGTTAAAGATTATCGCGTAAACCTCGCCGCCATCAACTTTTAAAATAACTTCTTGTCCACTGTTTTCAAGCGTTACAGTACGCTCTTCGCCGTTCCAAACGATAGAATCGCCGTTTAATTGTTCAAACAAAAGTCTAAGCGGTACAAGCGTCATTCCGCCGCTATCAACTACTACAACCTCGCCCGCTTCCACATTTTGCCCATCAACTCTGAGGCCAAAACCTCTTCTCGCAACAGGGCTTGCCGCCACACTAATTGTGAACACCAATGATAAAACAAGTGCTAATGTAAGTGCTGTCAATCTCTTTAATGCTTTCATAATAAACTCCCCCATTTAATAAGTTTTTTCAGGTTCTACACCGTGCCCGATTGATAAGTGAACCCTTTTCCATGCACATCAGAAACGGTGTCCGTTATCATAAACGCCTCTTTGTCGTGCCTGTCAACCACTTCGACCAAAAGCCTGTAATCTTTCGCGTGACAAGTGACCATGAGCATATTCATTTCATTTTGCTTATATGCTCCTTGGGCAGGTATTATTGTAACACCTCGCCCGACTTCATGCAATATGTCTTGAGTAATTAAATCGTTTTTTTCGCTAATAATATATACCATTTTCTTTTTATTGATACCATCTTCCAAATAGCGCATCGTGGCCGATGTGATGAATATCGAAAGCACCGCGAAGAAGAAATTGTCAACCGGGAACACCAATAAACAAAGCGTAACAACAATTCCATCCGTCAAAAACAGGCCAATCGCGGGGTTTAGCTTAAAGTATTTTTGGAATATCAATGGCGGCACGGCCGTTCCTCCGCTGGACGCTTTGTTAGCATACAGAATATGGACAGCGACACCGAATAATACGCTGCCGACAATGACCGCTATCATAGTGTCCTCAACCAAGTCAATGCGCGGCACAATTCCGATAACAAACGGCAGCATACTCGCGCCTATAACCGTGTTTAGGAATATTTCTCGACCTAAGAAAATAAATGTCACGACCAGAACAATCGCGTTTGACACCAAAATTACCATGGAGCGCTCAAGCCCCATATAAGCCTCTAAAATAATAGCAAGCCCCGTAATTCCGCCCGCCGCAATGTCGTGCGGAGCCAAAAACATATTTACGCCAACACTTATAAGAATAATGGCGAAAGTGATGTAGAGCAGCCTTTTTACAAATTTCATATTAAAACACCCCTCCGATTAAGTATATTTACCAAATTTTAGTTTACATTATTGTGCTGAACTAGTCAATTATTTATTCTCTGCGTTTGACGAATGTAAATAAACTTTTAACATTTTTTAAAATAAAATTGGAATCAATTGACGATACTAGATTAAAATGGTATCCTTTGACAAGAGTGTAAGGTTTAAGCACTAATCAAATAATCTCCTAGGAGTGAAACTCATGAAAAAATTTATTGTAATTGTATCAATACTGGTGCTCGGCCTTTTAATCGCAGGCTGTAATACCGGCGAGAATGATAATGGTTCTAATGGAACAACTGCTGCGGATAGTTCTACGGCGATATCGCAAATGCCCGCGGTGCCTTCGCCTCATCCTGCTATGCAAGCACCGCAGCAGGTCGAACCAACTCGGGTAACTGAGCCGCCTGCCGAGCCTATTGCTGACCTCTTCCCGGTATCAGACTACTATTTTACATTGACGGCTGAGGAGCGCGCGATTTATGAGCAGTTTTTAGTCGCGCTTGACCCGGCTTTGCTCTATGGTCTTTCGCCTATCTCTGTTACGAAGCTTTATGTTCAAGCAGGCATTGATGGGGAGTGGGAAGCCGAGTTTTATATGCACAATCTGGCGAGTATGGAAGTCACAAAAGAGCAGTTCTATGAGAATCATCTTATAGACATGCAATGGTCCGTTCTTGAGTCGCGTCAGTCGCTCGCTAATTGGGTTTTCCCGCATATTGACGATGCGACAATCGTTGAAGTAGAAGATGATTGGGTTGTTGTTGTCTTTGATTCAGTGCCTGAGCCGGATGTGCCGCTTGAGCACCAAGACACGCTTCACATCATGAACCTCTACAGAAACGAAGACGGCATTTGGCAAATGCGCTTTAGACCGCACGCGTTTTTAGTCGATGAAGACTAGGCCATGAAAAAACTTATTCTAGCCTCCGCTTCAAAGAGGCGATACGATATTTTGAAAAATGTTGGCTATGATTTTGATGTAATCATCTCCGATTTTGACGAAGATTCAGTGGACGAGCCAACGCCCGGTGAGCTGGTAATAAAACTGTCGAGGCTTAAAGCTTTGGCAGTTTTATCTAATGCAATCGAGGGCGCGGTTGTCTTGGCAAGTGACACGGTGGTTGAGCTGGACGGAGCTATTCTCGGCAAACCGAACGATAAAGGCGACGCTTATAGAATGCTGCGAAGCCTGAGCGCGAAAACCCATAATGTCTACACCGGCGTGTGCATAATTGAGGCGGAAAGCGGTCGTGAGATTAGTTTTTACGAAAAATGCGTCGTTCATATGTCGTTTATAAGCGATGAGGAGATACATAAATACATTGAAACCGGTCAGCCAATGGATAAAGCCGGAAGTTATGGAATACAAGGGGTGGGCGCGTTGTTTGTCAGCGCAATTGAAGGCGACTATTTTGCCGTTTGCGGCTTGCCTGTTAGCAGGGTTTATAGAAGCCTTAAAGAGTTTGGTGTTTTTCCGACTTTTAGGGATGTTGATTACTTGTAATTACAGAGTTTTTTTATGTTGTAGGGGTGTCGCCGTGCTTGCACAGCGCACAGTGCGCGCCTGATATTATCGTCATTGCGGGCTTGACCCACAACCTTCTAAACAACTTTGAACCGCTGCGGCCATGCAAAAACCGCTGCGGTTTTCCATCTTTATCCCCCTTTAATAATACTTTAATAAAAGCTAAGCCCTATCCCCTTGTAATTTCTTGTCAGAAGGTGTATTATTAAGAGGTATAAATGGGCATATTGGCTCTTGCGAATGCTTTTTCACATACAGATGTTTATTTTTTTCAAAAAAATGGTAAAAATAGGATAGAGTACACAAAGGTGATGCGGACACCACCTAATCCCCCTCAGGAGGAAAATATTATGTTTACAAGAGATTTGGGCATAGACCTTGGCACAGCGAATACTTTGGTTTTTATGCGCGGCAAGGGTATTGTAGTTAATGAGCCGTCAGTTGTCGCGGTTAATACGGATACATCAGAAGTTATGGCAGTTGGCAATGACGCGAAAGAAATGATAGGCAGAACGCCCGGCAATATCGTCGCTATAAGGCCCATGAAAGATGGAGTTATTGCTGATTTTGAATCTACAAAAACGATGCTGAAGTATTTCATCCATAAAGCTTGTCCTCCGTCCATTTTTGCGCCAAGACCAAGGGTTGTTTTGTGCGTGCCCTCAGGCGTTACGGAAGTTGAGAAGCGCGCCGTTGAAGAGAGCGCGCTGGCATCAGGCGCAAAAGCCAGGAATGCTTTTTTGATTGAGGAGCCCATGGCAGCGGCAATAGGCGCCGGCCTTCCCATCGAGGATCCAATGGGCAGCATGGTTGTTGATATCGGCGGCGGCACTTCAGAGGTTGCGGTAATATCTTTGGGCGGAATAGTTACAAGCAAATCGCTTCGTGTTGCAGGCGATAAGCTAGACGATTATATTGTCAACTATATCAAAAGAGAGCATTCGTTGGCAATTGGCGAGCGAAGTGCCGAGGAGATAAAAATAACAATCGGCTGTGCTTTTGACCCTGACCCATCCAATTTTATGGAAGTTCGCGGGCGCGACCTTCTAACAGGGCTTCCTAAGACCATTGAGCTAAGCTCTGTTGATATCAAACGCGCGATTGACGAGCCGGTCATGGCGATTATTGATGCTATAAAGTTCAGCCTCGAAAAAACTCCGCCGGAACTTTCTTCGGACATCATGGAGAGTGGCATTATGCTGACAGGCGGCGGGGCGCTGCTCACAGGCTTTGATAAACTGATTGCTTATGAAACAGGTATGCCTGTCCACATCGCTGAGCAGCCACTATCTTGCGTTGCTTTTGGCACAGGGCTTGTTCTTGAGCATTTAGAAACACTAAAGAGCGTTCTTGTAGCACCTAGAAAGTTGAACGTGTAAATTTTAAGGCGGTTGGTGCAAATGAACCTTCTATACAAACGAAAAAAAATGACATTCATAATTGCGGCAGTTTTTTGTATCGTTTTGAGCATACTTACCTTGAATTTTAGGACGCCTACTTTCTTTGAAAACATTGTGCTGATAATTGTTACGCCTACCAGCGACGGCGTTAGTGGCGTGGCGGGCTGGATTGGTTCAAGGTTCGAGTTTATCGCGAACATGCATGAGCTGGAGCGAGCGAACCAGCTTCTTGTGGAGGAAAATCAGAGGCTGATGTTAGACATCGGCCGACTGCAAATGCTTGAGCGTGAAAATGAGCGATTGACCGCCCAAATTGGGCTCAGGCCGCAGTATGTCGGGCTTGAAACGATTGGGGCTAACGTAATAGCGGCTGACCCGAACAATTGGAGCAGGCATATCTTAATAAATCTCGGCACCACTGACGGCATTCATGAAAACATGGTGGTCGTCGCAGATGGCGGGCTTGTCGGGCGAGTGCTTCGCGCCAATACATCAAGTTCTGTTGTGATGCCTATAATTGATGATACATCCGTTGTGAGCGCGCAAATACGCCGAACGGGCGACTTTGGCTTTGTGACAGGCGATATAAGGCTGTGGGAGCGCGGTTTTATTCGTATGGAAAACATTTATATCGGTGCTGATGTGCTTGAAAATGATGAAGTTATTACATCCACCACCAGCGAAATTTTTCCACACGGGCTGCTCATAGGCGTTGTCCGCGAGGTTCATGTTGATAGTGGTGGGCTGACAAAGCACGCTATAATCCAGCCAACTGTCGATTTCAGGCAGCTTTCCATAGTGCTTGTCGCCACCAACTCGCCGGCGCTTGCTTATCGGGAAGTGTATGAATATTTGGATTAGGTGGTGTGGACACGAGTTATGACAGTCGGCTTTTCGGCTGATTTTCCGCCACTCTTCACCTATAAAATTTTTGCGTATCTTTGGACACGTGGCAAATTTTCTATTTTCGATTGACGAAAAATCAAGCTCGAAAATCCATCTGCCAAACTCATGTCCACACCACCTAATACGAGGTATCTTTCTCTATGAGAATTGCGATAACGGCTTTAATCATTTTTATTAATTTTATAGTGCAAACAACTTTGTTTACGCATATCGAGTTTTTCGGCATTCGCCCAAACTCCGCGCTCATTATTGTTGTTGCTATTTCGCTTCTTCGCACTGATATTGAAGGGGCTATTGTGGGGTTTTTCGCAGGTCTTTTACAAGACATTGTGTTTGGGCGCGTCATTGGGCTTAACGCGCTTTTGTATATGTGTATAGGCGCGGTTTGCGGCAAGCCTTTCAAGAGTTTTTACCAAGAAAACTATTTTCTGCCCATACTGCTTGTGGCAGGGGCAACGTTTTTTTATGAGTTTGCAGTTTTTGTAGCAAGCTTCCTCTTTAGGGGCAGGCTTGACATGATGTTTTACTTTCAAAGAATAATAGTGCCATCAATTGCATATAACGCATTTTTGGCGTTCCCGATATATCGAATTATTTACAGCATCAACAAGTTTTTGGAGAAAAAAGAACGCGAAGGCAGGAGGTTTTATTGAATGGCTAAAAAGATTTTCCCATACATCACGGCGTTTTTTACAAACCGGCTGCTGCTGCTTTTTGTAGCCATTTGTATAATGTTTTATATACTTACTGTTGAGCTTTTCAGCCTGCAAATAGTCGATGGCGAGCGGCATCTTGAGCAGCTCTCAACGAATATTGCGAGAGAAGTTTCACTAACTGCCCAACGCGGCAATATCTATGACAGATTAGGCCGGCCGCTTGCTGTTAATCATTTCAGCTATTCGGTTAAGATTGACCCGAGCATTCTGCTCAGCAATGAGGAGCTTAATGATATCATCTTGGACTTTGTTTATCTGCTCAGGACAAACGGCGAAACTTTTTTTGATATTTTGCCTATAATCGTGAATGAATCGGCTTCGGGCGATACTTTTGAGTTCAACTTCCAAGATGATGATATGGGGCAACAAATTCGCTGGCTCAGCCGCGAGATGGAGCTGCCGAGCGGGCGTCTTGCCGTTGATGAGCGTGATTGGCGAGCCGCTCAGCTCAGTGCCGAGGACGCGTTTTTGCTGCTCAGAGAGCGTTGGGGCATAAATGAGTATATTTCGCATAATGACGCTCGTGATATAATCGCTATTCGCGCCATGATTTGGCCGGTGCGCTTCAGGAGCTACCAGCTTGTTGAAATTGCAAGTGATGTTGGACTTAACACTGTTACGCGCATCAAAGAAGAGCCCGAGCGTTTCAGGAGTTTGGATGTGCAAAAGACATCTTCTCGTTATTATCCTATGGGCAGGTATCTTGCGCATATAGTTGGGTATGTTGGGCCGATTAATGATGATTTTTCAGCCCTGCAGCATTTGGGTTATACGCGCAACGATACAATCGGGCGCACAGGCATGGAACGTGCTTTTGAGTCCAACCTAAGGGGCACGGGCGGAAGTATCTCAGTTGTTGTGAGCCCATTTGGCAGGCGCGTCGCTGATATTGAGGAGAGCCGCGTAGAACCAAGGCAGGGTGACGATGTGTTTTTGAGCATTGATGCGGAGCTTCAAAGGCAAACATACCATCTTATTGAGGAAATTTTGACAGAGATTATAATCGGACGCTTGACAAGCACCGACTCGCGTGTTGATTCTATAAGTGCTAGAGATATTTTGGTTTCAATGGTCGCTGCGAATAACCTTTCCCCGCGCCAGATATTTGAATCAGAACCGGGCACGGCGAGCTTTCATGTATATGCTTTTGTGAGAACGAATCATCCTTATGCGCATATTGGCAATGCTGATGGGCGTCTTGAAGTGAACAGAATTATTGCCGGGGGAATAGAAGATGGGCATTTGGCATTATCGACCATCCTTCTTGTGTTTGACGAGCAAGGCGTAATCAGCGCTGCCCCTTATTATATGGAGCGCATAAGAACCGGTATGGTTTCGCCGACCCAAGCGATTATTGATTTGATGCTTGAAGGGCAAATCACGCCTGCAATGACTAATATTGACCCGGCGACAGCATCCGCGGTTATTGTTGATATAAACACCGGCGGCATTTTGGCGGCAGTATCATACCCGTCGTTTTGCCCGAACGAGTTTATGAATAACACCAATGTTATCTTCCCAAGGCTCATGAATGACCCGACAACGCCTATGCTTAACAGACCGTTTACAGAAGCCCGCGCGCCCGGCTCAACTTTTAAGATGGTGTCAGCTATTGCCGCACTTGAATCGGGGATAATTAACCAACATAGCCTTATTTATTGCCCGGGCCGCTTCACAAGGGCAGGCAGACCATACTCGCATTGTTGGAACAGGCATGGCTGCGGTTATTCCAATGTTATTCAGGGCATTGGCGCTAGCTGCAACTACTTTTTCTTCGACGCATTCTTTAGACTGGGCAACGCTAGTCAGCATACAACACTCCACTCGATTAACACGCTCAATCATTACATGACGCTCTTAGGTTTCGCCGGACAAACAGGCGTTGAAATTGGCGAAGCAGGCAGGGTTCGCGGTCAATCAATTCTTAACATAGCATCGCCCGAGCTGAAATATCTATTGTTTGCGGGTAATCTTCGCGAAAACCCCGAATGGCTTGATGGAAACACAACCCACGCGGTAATCGGGCAGGGCTTTAACAACTACACCCCGGCAGTCATGGCGAGATACACAGCAATACTGGCCAGCCGCGGCGAGCTGGTTGATTTCAGCCTGCTCCAGCGCATTGTGACAGAGAATGAGGTTCTGGTTCGCACGCCTGTGCGCTCTTCAATCGGTTCAGAAATTTCCGACCATACTTGGGATTTAATCCATGCAGGTATGCGCGATACAATAACAGGTTCTCGCGGCACTGGCCGCCATATATTCGCTGATTTCCCTATCTCCGTTGCAGGTAAGACGGGAACGGCCGAGCATCAAAGACCCGGGCATCCTGACCATACTGCGTTTTCGGCATTCGTGCCTTTTGAAAACCCTGAGATTGCTATTTATGTAATGATGCCTTATAGTGATGCAGGAGTTATGGCATCACCGGCAACAGTGCTTTCCAGGAGAATTATTGCAGCCTATTATCAACTTGATTCAGATGCATATGCGCCACGGGCGATTAATACGCTTTTGATGCGATAAGGAGAATGATCTATGGGTGAGGTAATCGTAATAACCAGCGGCAAAGGCGGCGTCGGTAAAACTACGACAACGGCTAATTTGGGCGCGGCTCTCTCTCTGCACGGTAAACGGGTTGTTGTTATCGACGCGGACTTAGGGCTTCGTAATTTGGATGTTGTTTTAGGGGTTGAAGAGAATATTATTTTTGACATAACTGACGTTTTTGACGAGCGTTGCAAGCTTGAAGATGCGCTCATTCAAAATCGTCATTGTCCGAACCTATTTTTATTACCCGCCTCTCAAACTGCGTCTAAAGACAGCATTGAGCCTGAACAGATGAAAAAACTCTGCACCGATTTAAAGAACAAGTTTGACTATGTACTTATCGACTGCCCGGCAGGCATCGAGCAGGGCTTTAAAAACGCCATGTGCGCGGCAGAGCGTGCTTTGATAGTCGCAACGCCTGATGTTTCAAGCGTGCGTGATGCGGATAGGATATATCGAATTTTGATGAGCGATAATCGAAGTGTGCAAGCAAATCTCATACTCAACCGCGTGCGCATTGATTTGCTCGAGCAAAAAGCCCAAATGAACGCGGAAGATATTACAGAGCTGATTCCGATTGATCTAATCGGCATAGTCCCTGACGATTCAGGCATAATAATCGCTGCAAGCCGCGGCGAAACGGTTGCCGCAAACTCTCGCTCAAGTCCGGGAGGTGCGTATCGCGACATAGCAAAACGTATCCGCGGCGAAGAGGTTGAGTTTATGGATTTGAGGGAGAAAACCGGTTTTTTTAGTAAGTTGCGCAAGGTCTTTAAGTAGCTCTACATAGCGCGATTCCCAAAGGAGTACCATCATGCGGATAAAAGACAGTCTAAAAACTAAATTAATGAATTTTGACTACCTTATGTTTATTCTCGTGATAGGTCTCAGCATTTTTGGCATACTCATAATAAGCTCAGCCACCAGGATAACCATTGGCGGCTCAACCGAGGCGTTTGTGAATCAGCAATTGTTTGTGGCGAGCGGAATTGTGCTGCTGCTCCTGGCCGCGTTTATAGATTATAGGTTTATCGCGCGTTTTTATATCATTGCATATAGTGTAAATATGGCGTTATTGATAGCGGTGCATTTTTGGGGGCACGGCATAGGTATTGACGGCAATGTTCAGCGCGCGTTGCGAATAGGCAATCTCGCGTTCGGCATCCAGCCCTCTGAGTTTGCGAAAGTTCTGATGATACTCTTTCTCGCCGTTCTCATAGACAGGTATCATGACAAATTGAACCATCCATTGTTCCTAAGCATGGTTCTCGGCTCAATCGCCTTGCCGGTGCTCTTTATATTCATACAGCCCTCGTTATCTGCCGCAGTGGTTGTTTTGGCTGTTTCACTGATAGTCATTTTTGTTGGCGGGCTCAGCTTTAAATATATACTCGCCGCATTTTTAGTGATAGTGCCTGCGGCGTATTTATTTATACTTGATGTGACGCGCGAGTATCCGCGGTTTGTCACGCGTTTCATGGCGCAATATCAGATTGAGGGGCGAATACTTCCCTTCCTCTCACCCGAATACGCTCCGCCCGACGCTGTGCGCCAGACCATGAACTCTATCCGCGCAATAGGCAGCGGTCAACTGTTCGGGCAAGGGTTGCATGAGGGAACGTTTAACCAGCTAAATTACGTGCCGCATAGCCATAATGATTTCATCTTCGCAGTCATTGGCGAAGAATTAGGTTATGCAGGCGGCATCGCAGTGCTTGCAGTGTTACTTCTGATTTCACTAAAATGCCTTTTTGTATCCGTGCGCGCAAAGAGTGTTACGGGTAAGCTAATAGCGGCAGGCGTTGGTTTTATGATAGCGTTTCAAACTTTTATTAATGTAGGCGTTGCAATCGGCATACTGCCGAACACCGGCATGGTTCTGCCGTTCGTTTCATACGGAGGCAGCGCTGTATGGGCAAATATGGTCGCTATTGGCCTAGTTATAAACGTAGGCATGGAACAGCCCCAAAAAACATCCATTTTCGCCAGAGCAGAGGAGTGATTGTGTGAATATTGCATTGATTGCGCATGATAATAAGAAAAAACTGATGGAAAATTTATGTATTGCTTACAGGCATATTTTGACCAAACATAATTTATATGCAACCGAAACAACCGGAAGGCTCATCCAAGAAGCCACTGATTTGCATGTCCACAACTTCCTGGCAGGCCATCTGGGCGGCGTTGAACAGCTGGGCTCGCAAATTGCCTACAACAAAGTTGACCTGGTAATCTTCCTGCGCGACGCGCTCTATAACTGGTCAAACAACAGTGATGACAATCTAATTTTCAAGCTTGCCGACACGCATAATATTCCGATAGCGTCAAATTTGGCAACGGCGGAGGCGCTCATATTGGCGCTTGAGCGTGGGGATTTGGACTGGCGGGAAATTGTGCGAGAGAGTGCGGAGAGTTAAGTTGTTTTATAAACCTTTTTGTATAAAAGCGTCAGCCATTAAGGTTTTGCTTGATGACTGACGCTTTTGTGTTGCTTGCACTAAAATTTCGCCCTAACGTCTTTGCGGACTTGAACCGCAATCTCTGGGCTCAGCAGCGTTATAGTCGTATAACCTGAAAACCGTCCCATTCTTGCATGGATTTTAGCCCTGATACTTCGTCATGAAAAACCTTTCATAGCTTAGGCTATGCGCGGTTTTCCACTCCTCGTCTCGAAAACAAAAATCCTAGGTAGTGTGGGCATGAGTTTTGTAGGTGGATTTTCGAGCTTGATTTTTCGCCAATTAAGTATATGAAGTTCGTAGCGTGTCCAAAAGACACGTAAGAATTTTATATGCGACGAGTGGCGGAAAATCAGCCGAGAAGACGCCTGCAATAACTCATGTCCGCACTGCCAAAAGCATCGGTACATTTTTCAAGTTAAACGACTATATTGTGAGATTGCGAGCCGAGACTGCAAACAGGGTGATATTATAGGTGCGGTCGATACTCACACTCCTCAACAATTTCATTTTGAACAACTCGTTAAATCGCTTGACATGTTGCGTGCGCTGACGTATGTTATTATTATAACAACACCATCAAGGAGATAAAATCATGAAAAAAATCCTATTAATCACAATACTTGCTACGCTCGCAGGTTTATTTTTATTAACTGCCTGCACGCCTGCTGCGCCTGCATGTGCTCCGGATGATTCCGCCGTGGTGGATTATGAACCACCCTATGAATACGCGCCGGATGAGGACGATGAAAATGGCTATACCATTGAGCTTCTGTTTACCTATATCGCGCCATTAGAGGATGCGCGCCTAGACACGGCGCAGCTCTACATCCACGAGGTCAACTACAATGACGCTTTTACGCCGCTCAGAGATTTCCGCTTCGACGACGATGGCGTGGATTTGCTTTTTTGGGTGAATCAGCCGATTTTTAATCTATCACTTATCGCAATAGAGCATGATGATCATAACCGCTTCTTCGTTACCGACAGCGTTTTCAAGCTGGATAAGCTGGACGCCTCACATATGGAGGCACTTGTGATTCGCTCGTATTACGGGATGGGAACGCTGCCTTGGAGCGGCATCACTTTTGAGAATGAGGATGGTTATTCGCTTTACTTCACGTTGATGCAGAGCGGCTTTGATGGACTTTTTCACTTGAATGCTTTTGAACCGGCGGTTTTTGAACCTACGCAAACGCAAGCGGCCAAACCCGGACTTGTTTGGGCAGTCGAGCCGACCCTTGCGCATGAATCGGTTAGCATGTGCTTAAACGGTCTTATTGACGCTGACAGAAACTTAATCGACCCGCAAACAGGGCATTTAAGCGGCACATTCTGCGACGGACACGGCGGGCCGGGTCCTCACTTTGTATTTGACCACGAAAAAGGAATTTTCGGTCATCCGGGATACGGTGATGGCTATCATACATTGCTTGGAATGCATCCAAGGGATGAGTTTTTTGAGATGTTGGACGATTGGGCTTTTGAATGGTCGAGAGGTCTTATGACAATCCAGGCTGTCGATTCTACGATATACGAAGAGTGGGGAGATGGTGTTTGGGGCGGTTGGTGGCTTACCGAGGATGCTTTTTTAGGGCAATTCGCGCTAATGTATGACCACCTGTTCGTAACCGATTTCATATTTGACGGCGGCGCGCAGAGATGGCATAATCCGACTCAGCCTTATATCGCGGTGAGTTTGGACGGAAAATGGGGCTTAGTCGGGCGTGATGGGTCCGTTGTTTTGGATTTTATGTTTGATAACATTGTTATCGTTGATGATGGCAGGGCTTTTGCCAAGTATGATGGTTTTTATGGAATTTTGGACATACAAGCTACGATTAGAATGTAAGCTATACAGGGCGGAAATAACGTAGATTAGATAACTTTGCCACGCAACACCAACGCTACGATAAAATGACTTTACTGGCTGAACGGGAATATTTTTAAGTGCTGATGTTTTCCGGCAAGCCCAAATTCAGCGGGTGCACCTATGTACCACGACAAGTATGGTATGTGCGTAAAATTTATTAAGTTTGGGGGTGCCATATTTATGAATAGCAGAGTAAAAGAGATAACAAGAAAATCAATCGCAGCGTGTCTTTTGGCAATGATGATGGTAGTTGCGTTTTTTCCTGTGGATGTTTTTGCAACGCATGGATTTGATTCGCAAAGTTTTAGAATTTCCGTAGACGGTTTATCTTTTGAAGTATGGGGGTATGGCTCTGGGGAAATTATTTTAGACCCATCAATCCGATTGCGTGATATTGCATATATCTTGAACGGAACGTCTGCGCAGTTCAATATAATTACATCACCTTGCGATAGTTGGGATTTTTGGATTCAAAGAGGTTCGCCATACCTCGTAACATTTACAGAGTTGCAACCTATTTCTGAATGGCGAAGGGCTTTATTCGGTTCATATGGTTTTCTCCCCGGTGAAAATAGCCCAGGTTTTGGACGAACGGCATTTCAAGATATTGTGATTGGACTTGACGGCGAAGATTACCCCTCTTTTTCAATATCCATTACCGCCGTGCGGGATATAGATGATATTTATTTTTCCCTGTACGATTTATCGTATTGGTTAGGATTTAGCGTGGAATGGGCACGAGAAACAGGCGTGGGTGAGTGGGTTGCTATTTCAACTGTACCGCCGACTGTGCCTACCCCAAGCCGCCATATCCGCAGGGAAACGTTCCCTGTGGGCTCGCAGCAACTCATAGACTATGCGTATGCGCTGCGAGTTCGTACTGGTGCGGGCAACCATTACGATACACTAACTTTTGTAAACCGTGGCGATGGATTTGAAATTCTTGATTATTGCGGGAGATTTGTGCAAATTGAAACAGCACATGGGCATGGTTGGATTTTTGCGGGTTTTCTTTCACGAAACCGTACTGTCACTGAACCTATTTTCGTACAATCGGCGTGCCCCGATGGCATAATCGGACTATGGACATTTGAAAAACTTACCGAAAGCAATCAAATGAACGGTGTAGAAACGGAAGTCCCTTTCTTATATGCTGACTGGCTCACCCCGACATTGAACGTCTTTCCCGATAAATCGCTTCGTGTTGTGATTTACGGTGCATTAGAGGGTGATTTAATTCAGATTACACAAGGTGAATTTCTAATCATAAATCAAACGGCGTTTGCCGCCGGCGAGGAGTGGTCTCCCGATAGCAATAGATGGTTGCAATACTTCCCCGAAAGTAGATTCTTACGTTATTCGTTTTACAACCATTATTCCGACATGTATATCCACTATTATTTCATACGGTTTTAAGCATTAGTAGTATTATTTCCACTCTTCGCAGCTTGCATCTTAATTAATAATGGAGGGTTTTATAATGAAAAAATATATGTTTGCTTTAACTTTTGCAATAGTTGCTTTGTTCGCATTCGCTGCTTGCAGCGAAAATGGAGAAGTGATAATTGACAATATTCCCGAACCGCAAACTTCAGCTGAAACAGACGGGCTTTTTCATCAGTTTGACGAGCTCGGCTTTTCCGTTGTATTCCCTGCTTCATGGGAAAACAATTTTGGCTTAGAGATGCATGAGTTTGACAACGAGGACGGCGTTACGAGGTTTGTGAGCGTATATCACCCGGCCACGCGCGAAGAACTTGAAAGTGATTATGTCGGCTGGCTGTTTTCTCTCATCAAAAGCCCAAGTGTTTTTGATGAAAATCCGCATGGCGTGATTTTAACCAGAGATGGCGATTATACATTTTTGGCTAACTTCCCAACCGATGTGCAATGGAATTATCAAGACCCTGATAGTGTGTCTGCGCCTGAATATAGGGAAATGTCCGAGCAGATTGTGTATGTTTTGGATAGTTTTAGGTTGGTTGATTAAGTGTGGTTATGTAAATTGAAAATCGTCCAACGAAGCCTGTAATTTTCGCGCAATCCCTCTCACGGGAAGCCGTTTGCATACGCGACACTTCCGGGACGCAAAGGCGGCAGATTGCCTCCCCTACAAGTTCCGCGAAACCATATAACTTATCGTAGGAGAGCCTTGCGGTCGCCGAAAGGGTTCAAAGGCAAAGCCGCTCCTAGTCCGTCGCGTACCCACATGAGCTTGAGTTTATGAGGACCCACACGTTTGCAGGGCTGGGGCTTGCCACGACCGCACGCTATGGACACATGACCAAACATCTATTGCTCACTAACCCAAAGGCACTGCCTACAATCAAAAGCATCCTTGATTCATCATCAAGGATGCTTTTCGCTTTATGTAAAATTATGCTGTACACTGATGCCTTTTCGGGCGAGAAAACCTCGCCCCTACAAGCCCAACCTCAGCAAACCCGTAAAAGTATTGGTTTTGCCAGACATAACTACCTCGCCATCAATACTGCCTATCAAAATCAACAATATTCTTCATCGGCTGATCCGCAACATAAGCCCCAAAATTCGCAATAGCTATCTCAATCAGCCTTCTATACGTCTCCGGCAAGTTATGGTTACCCGACGAGTGCGGCGTGATGAGCACGTTTGGCAACTTCCAAAGCTTGTGGTCTGAAGGCAGCGGCTCAGGGTCAGTTACATCTAGGGCGGCGCCTGCGATTTTGCCTGCTTCAAGCACTTCCAAAAGCGCATCCGTGTCAATTGTCGCGCCGCGACCTACGTTGACTAATATTGCGCTTTCTTTGAGTTTTGTCAAGCGCTCTTTGTTAAGCATTTTCTTAGTCGCGTCCGTATCAGGTACGGAAACGACAACTATATCCGCTTTTGGCAATAATTCATCTAGCTTGTCAACCGTATGAACCTCGTCAACAAATTCAGGAGCAGGGCGAGCCGAGCGCCTAATTCCCACAATAGTCGCGCCCATGGCCTTAACCTTTTTCGCAAACTCGCTGCCTAAATCGCCAAGCCCCAAAATGAGTATCGTTGAGCCGTAAATCGACGATATCTCGCCAACTCCGGTCCCCCATTTGCACTCGAGCTGATCCTGGTAATGCACATAGAGCTTTCTTTTGAGCATGATTATCATAGCGATTAGATGCTCGGAGATTGTAAGCCCATAAGCTCCTGAGCCGTTCGTCAAAATCGCACCTTCGGGGAATTTGCCGAAGCTTTGGAACACATCCGAACCCGCGCTCCAAAGTTGCAGCCATTTGAGATTTTTCGAGTGGCATACGGCTTCGGGCGAGAGGCTTCCCAAAATAACATCTGCACCTTCAATTAGCTCCGGAGTAACAAGCCCCGGGGCGCAGTATATGTACTTTGCGTCCGGGCTGAACGCTTCGAGTCTCTGCTTTTGCTCGTTGTTCATGTTGAAGAGAACTAAAACCTGATTTGCTTTTGGCATATAAAATCCTCCTTAGAAAAGTTATTAATATATACATTATACACCTTTGTCTGTTATAATGTATATAGGCAATGGTGCATAACCTCATTGTGCTATCTTTGGTTCAAATTTTACGAAATCCTTCTCAGAACTTTTGCCTAAGGCAAAAGCAGGCTATGCACCAATGCCATAGTTTTTTTGCGAAAGGAGTTGCAAAATGTTAATAAAACAAATAATCGACGTTTACGACCTAATAGACCGCGCAGACATTAACGGCGCGATGGTTGAGGAATATTTTAAATCTCTTGGCGCAAAACATGTTGAAATTACTGATTTTAAGGGTGAAAAAGGCTCGACGGATTTTGTTAAGATAACCATTCCGGGTAAAAACGGCAAGCTCGCAGGCGGTAAGTCGCCAACTTTGGGCGTTTTGGGCAGGCTCGGCGGAATAGGCGCAAGACCTGAGATGATAGGCTTTGTTTCTGATGGGGATGGCGCGCTTTCGGCTTTATCTGTCGCGGCGAAGCTGCTTGATATGCAGACTAAGGGCGATTTTTTGGATGGTGATGTGGTCGTTTGCACGCATGTCTGCCCCGACGCGCCAACGCAGCCGCATGACCCTGTGCCGTTCATGGGCTCGCCCGTTGACATGGCGACGGTTAATCGGGCGGAGGTTTCGGGCGATTTGGACGCGATTTTATCCATTGATACGACTAAAGGCAACCGAATTATAAACACAAACGGCTTCGCTATCTCTGCGACGGTAAAAGAGGGTTATATTTTACGCGTTTCAAACGATTTGCTCAGCATTATGCAGGATGTAACGGGCTGCTTTGCTAACGTTTTCGCTATTACCATGCAAGATATTACGCCTTATGGCAATGGACTTTACCACCTAAATAGCATCATGCAGCCCGCGACGGCAACTGATGCACCCGTTGTAGGAGTTGCGATAACTACACAAACGACCGTGCCCGGCTGTGCTACAGGCGCCAGTCATTTTGTGCATATTGAGACCGCGTCACGGTTCGCGGTTGAAGTTGCGAAAAATTTCGGGCGAGGCAAATGCGATTTTTATGATAAAGAAGAATTTACGCTGATTCGCGAAAAATATGGTTGCATGAAGCGCCTACAAAGGTTACTATAAATACAAGGAGTACGAGATTATAAGGAGGGGTCAAATTGGTTCATAATTCGTATTTGGAAATTGATTTAGCGGCTATCAAGAGTAATGTGGGGAAAATCCGCGCAGGCATCGGCGAGAAGGTTGATGTTATCGCGGTTATCAAGGGAAATGCTTATGGTCTTGGAATCGTTGAGATTGGCAAGCATTTGGCGAACAACTGCGGCATTGAAATTTTTGGAGTAGCGACGACTTGTGAGGCGGCAAAGCTTCGCGAGGCAGGCGTTAAAAAAGACATTTTCGTCATGGGCGGCGCACCTTATCATAATATTAAGGCGATTGTTGATTATGACTTGCAAAGTGCTGCGTATGACATGGCGTATCTCACGCTTTTGAATGATGAAGCGAAGAAAGCGGGCAAAACCGTACCTGTGCACATAAAAATTGAAACAGGCTTAAATCGTGTAGGCGTTTTAGGCGGTGAGCAGTTGGAAGAGCTTTGCGTGTTCTTGAAAACCCTCTCGAATGTTAAAGTCGTGGGCATTTTTACACATTTCTTCCAGTCCGAGATTTTGGACAAGTCCGCGACGCATGAGCAGTTTAGGAAGTTCAAAGCGGCTCTCGCACAGGCCAAGGGGCACGGGTTTGACTTTAAGTATGTGCACGTTTCTAATTCGGGGGCAACAACTTGGCTCTTTGATGATGAGATTACGCATGTTCGCCCGGGCGTTTTGCTTTATGGGATTGATGAGAACATGAACGAGGACGGCTCGCTTAGTAATGTGTTTGGCCTCTCGTATGTAAGTGAGTGGAAATGTTATATTACGAACGTTAAAACCGTGCCGCCGGGCGAAACGGTTGGCTATGCAGGCGCATACAAAGTTACGAAGCCAACAGACGTTGCGACAATAAGCATGGGCTACGGCGATGGTTACGTGCGCTCTTTAGGCAGCTCCGGCAAAGGCGTAATGATAGTAAATGGCAAAAAAGTGCCGGTTATCGGCGTTTGCATGGACCAAATGTTCCTTGATGTGACTGGTGTCCCGGCGAAGATTGGAGATGTTGTTACGATACTTGGCAAAGATGGCGACGCATCCGTTACGGTCATGGACTTGCAGGAGCAGATGGGGCAGTCTTATCTTGCTATTCTCTCGATTATTTCGGGAAGGGTTGCAAGGGTTTACCGGGGGTAGGCTTTTGGATGGTTTTTTGCCATTATGGGCACGTGGGTTGACGTATGGATGATATCTCGCTGGCGGCATTGTGTTCAGGCAGTAAAACTCCACCCCTACGATCACAAAACAACACGTAGGGGACGATGGCAATCGTCCCTCACTCCAACCAAACAAGTATAAATCAACCAATATAAAACAGGAGGAAAATATCATGAAAGTATTTATAAGCGTTGACATCGAAGGAATCACAACAACAACCGCATGGGCAGAATGCGACAGGGATCATGCATCTTATGCGCTCCATGTGAAGCAAATGACGGAAGAGGTTCTCGCGGTAGTAGCAGGCGCTAAAGCCGCCGGAGCGACTGAAATCGTAGTAAGAGACGCGCACGCATCAGGCAGGAATATCGACCCAACACGTATGCCATCGGGCGTTACGCTAATCCGCGGCTGGAACGGCCATCCATACTCCATGGCTTACGGCGTTGATGGCACGTTTGACGCTGCCATGTTCGTAGGCTATCACACGGCAGCAGGCAGAATGGGCAACCCAATGAGCCACACATTAAGCGGTGCGCATACCGGCCTCTATATCAACGGCGTAAATGCGAGCGAGTTCACTCTCTATAGCTACGCGGCGGCTCTTGAAGGTGTGCCGACAGTATTCTTGAGCGGTGATGAAATGCTTTGTGATGATTCTAAAGAATTGCACCCAAGCCTTATAACATGCGCGGTTAAAGATGGCCTCGGCAATATGACGATTAACTATTCAACGGAAGATACGCTTAAAAAACTGCGTGAGCTTAGCGAAAAGGCTCTTAAACAAGACCTCAAAAATGCACTTGTAAAGCTGCCTAAACATTTCAAAGCGGAACTTTATTGCAAAGAGCATTCACACGCTCAACGCGCATCGCATTTCCCGGGCGTTACAAAGGTTTCGGACAATGTTGTTGCGTTTGAGTCCGATAGCTTTTATGAGATTTTGCGAACGACTATGTGGGTGATTAGATA
>Ga0123355_10001346_pt1 | contig 34126 bp, 16 predicted proteins | sample TergutEmb28metaG_3_FD_89872 | JGI IMG/M metagenome (GOLD analysis project Ga0123355, IMG submission 89872) | Embiratermes neotenicus P1 segment gut microbial communities from Petit-Saut dam, French Guiana - Emb289 P1 | ecosystem: Host-associated > Arthropoda: Insects > Digestive system > Gut ...
CGGGCAGAACGTCCATCGAAGATGATCCCAAATCTGGACGGCCTTCTTCGTCAACGGGCGACGTTCACATTGAGAAAGTGCGTTCTGTGATACGTGAAAATTGTTGTCTAACTATCCGTGAAGTTTCCGAAGAAGTAGGCATCTGTAAAAGTTCATGCCACACAATTTTGACCGAAAAACTGAAGCTGCATCGTGTTGCCGCAAAATTTGTGCCGCGTCTGCTGACAGAGGAACCAAAACAAAACCGTGTCTCAGTCAGTCAGGAGCTATTAGATCATTCGAAAACTGATGAAAACTTTCTGAAAAATGTCATAACAGGTGATGAAACATGGGTGTACGGCTGCGATGTTGAAACAAAAGTGCAGTCGTCGCAGTGGGTGGGAAAATCCTCGTCACGACCAAAAAAAGCACTTCAGAGTCGCTCAAATGTGAAGGTGATGTTGATAGTTTTTTTTGGTTGGAAGGGTATTGTTCATCGTGAGTTTGTTCCACGTGGTGAGACAGTCAATAAAGAGTTTTACTTGAAAGTCATGAAGCGTTTGAGGGAAGCTGTGCGAAGGAAGAGGCTTGAGGCATGGACAAACAAAACCTGGATGCTGCACCATGACAATGCACCTGCTCACGCGTCGCTTCTTATCCGTGAATTTTTGGCGAAGCAAGACACGATTGTCATGGCCCAGCCCCCCTACTCTCCAGATTTGGCCCCTGCGGGCCTTTTCTTGTTCCCAAAGTTGAAGTCCACCCTAAAAGGTCGCCGATTTCAGACGATAGAGGAGATAAAAGAAAATTCGCTACAGGACCTCCACGCAATCCCGCAAAACACGTTCCAGGACGTGTTCCAGAACTGGAAAAAACGCTGGGAGCAGTGTATCAACAGTAGAGGGGAGTACTTTGAAGGAGACAAGTCTGATTAAGTTGTAAGTACAGCAATAAATTTAAATTACATAAGTTCGATTTCTTTTTGGGCTGTCCTCGTAAAACTTCTGAAGTTATTAAACAAACACTGCCTTGAGTCTTAGAGCAGCATGATGTTTACTATGTAAATGTCAAGGGTGGTGTGTAACAAGCACACATATTTTCTCCTTGTCTGTTTTACTCCTGACATCAGTAATGGCCATTAAGAGTAAGAAATTAATGAAGACAATGATTTTCATCTTAACATTTTTAATTGTATGTATTTTGTGACTGTTTTTTAAAATCCTGTTAAATACACTTACTAGGCTCTATACACCTTGTTATTTTACATTACAGTAGAACAGAATGGAATATAGAATGGCAGGCACTGAGTGACCCATGCATTTTGACCATGATCAGTACATTACGTTATCTCTGACATGTTTCGGTGTATACCAAGCCATAATTCGGGAGACAAATGTAAAGGAACATACGCATATTTTACATATACATTGGCGAGCACTACATATGTATGTCTATGTACACGAGATACTGTGTTGTCAGATATAATTTGTGTTTACTATTTTTTGTTAGTGTGTTTACTATTTTTTGTTAATTCAGTATTAATCTCAGTATATGTGGATATAAGTTCAAGTTTCTTGTCCTTGTTGCTCTTACTGTTATCATAGTGAAATCCATCTGGCTTAGTGCAGTTGTGAAATGTATGAGAAAATATTCATTTTTACAGCGAAACTTAATAAGTTTAGACATATATGTAGCACATTAAAAAGAACCTTGAAAAACAAAATCAGAAAAGCAACAAATCATATTTTATAAGATAATGACTGTGCCGTGTGTACTGTTCAGTATTGAAACTTGGATATTGAAGCAAAAAGATAATTTTTCACTAACTGCTGCAGAAATGTTTTATTTAAGGTCCATCAGAGGCTGTACTTTCACATGGAAGACATTAAGCAAGAACGAAATGGCACTCCCTTAGTTGCAAATATAGATAATGACAGGAAAGTTTAGGGAAAACATTTCCTAAGGGTGGATGGATCATGAATTCGGAAGATTGCCTTTGAATGTTTCCAGAGGCAGAAGAGATGTGGGGTATATTGTGAAGTTGGAACAGGCCTAAGGCCTAACAGTTGAAAGGAAGATGATGGTGTGTGGATATGATATATTAATAATTAAAATTGAAGATTAAAATTTATGACAAGCCTGTTTAATGTATTCAGTTGTACTGCTGTGGTCAACACATGGTACGTGATATCCTTGAATTGTGGGATGGGAATGCTAAGCAAATGTGACTGATGATGTCTCATAGATGTTTGGATGCAAAATCAGATCGTGACTTCTAGTGCCATATGTATATCTGTATGATAGTTCAGTACATTATACAGTCAAACCTCGGTTCTTGAACTTAATTCGTTCCTGAAGGTTGTTCGTAAACCGAAATGTTTGTAAACCGAAACTGTTTTCCCCATAGGAATTAATGTAAAATGGATTAATCCGTTCCTGGACCCCAGATGATTGCTTATTTAAACTTTTACAACAGTACTTTGTGCACAAGTTCTTAACATAAAATCAATGGAAACCATTAAATCTGTCACAAAAAAGATAAACACAACATTAAGCAGATCAAATATAGACGAAAACTTAATTTAGTTTTACCGTACCTGTATGGAGGAGAGTTGACAGCGTAAGTGGAAGTTGGTGAGGAAGTGAAATGTTATTGTTTGGAAGGGGATTCTTTTTCTTTTTTCTGTCTCTTTCTCTTGGCACCACTCGACTCTGCTTCAGACCCACTGGGCCTCTGTCTCGCTAAAAAGTTGTCCAGTGTGATTTGTTTTTGTCTATGTTTTAAAATGTTTCTAAAGTGACATGTGGCATTATCATTGAAAATGTTTATGCTGCGACTTGCTACTGCTTTATCGGGGTGATATCGTTCCACGAAACTTTGCACTTCACCCCATTTTGCACAAATTTCACGGCTCAAAGAAGTAGGAACATCCTCCCTTCCTTCCTCTTCCTCTGAAGACATTTCCTCCACAGTCGCCTTTTTTAGCTGCTTCTGTAGGTGTTCTAGTTCTTCTGTGCTGAGTTCATCTTTGTGGTCCTCTTGTAACTCCTCCACATCTTCATTGTTAACTTCCAAGCCATTGTTTTTGCTTAGAGACACAATATCATCGATAATAGCAGAATCTTCACTGTCAAAGCCCTCAAAGTCTCTGCCTGCAACACATTATGGCCGCAATTTCCTCCAGGCATAATTCATGGTCCTGTAAGTCACTTTCTGCCAGGCTTTGTCAACGAGAGTTAAGCAATGAAGAATATTAAAATGGTGTTTCCAAAAGTCTCTGAGTGTTAATTCTGTGTCAGAGGTTACCTCACAACACCTCTGAAAAAGTGCCTTAGTATAGAGCTTCTTAAAGTTCGAAATGACCTGCTGATCCATGGGCTGTATTAGAGGAGTCATGTTAGGAGGCAGGAACTTCACTGTGATAAAATCTAACTCCTCCATCAACTCATCTGCCAAGCCAAGAGGGTGAGCAGGTGCATTATCCATCACAAGAAGGCACTTCAGTGGCGAATTGTTTTTCCTGCAAGTATTTCTTCACACTTGGGGCAAAGACTTCATGAATCCACTCAATAAAACATTGCCTAGTTACCCAAGCCTTACTATTAGCCCTCCACATAACTGGCAATTTACTGTTTATCACATTGTTTTTTTTAAACACCCTCAGATTCTCCGAGTGGTACACAAGTAATGGCTTGATCTTGAAGTCCTCACTTGCATTTCCACATAGCAAAAGAGTCAGTCTGTCCTTCATTGGTTTGTGTCCCGGTAATGCTTTCTCCTCTTCGGTGATGTATGTCCTCCTTGGCATTTTTTTCCAGAACAGACCGGTTTTGTCACAGTTAAACAATTGCTGGGGAATAAATCCATTAGCCTTTACATAGTCACTAAAATCTTGCACAAATTCCTCGGCAGCTTTTTGGTTCGCACTCGCAGCCTCCCCATGCCTAACCACACTGTGTATGCCACTTCTTTTCTTAAATTTCTCAAATCACCCTCTGCTAGCTTTGAAAACATCAGTATCACCATTCGTACCTGGATTTTTTTTACTAGGTCATCATGCAATCGCCTTGCTTTTTCACAAATCATACCCTCAGAAACACTGTTGCCAGCTAACATATTATCGTTTATCCAAATTAGCAGCAATTTCTCCACTTCTTCAATCGTCTGTGATCTTTGTTTAGTTATAACTGTCACTCCTCTTGCAACGTCGGCTTTCTTGATTGTCTCTCTATTTTTAAGAATAGTACAGGTCGTTGATTTTGCCATCCCAAACTGAATAGCAAGATCAGAGACACGAACACCATTTTCATGTTTAGCTATGATTTCTTTCTTAACATCTATCATGATATTGGTATTTTTTCTTTTCACTTTGCTGCTATCATTGCCTTTCTTTGGCCCTGTGGTGTCCTATTTAAAGAGAAGGCACAGTGAATTCGAGTGAACAAAAGCTACACAGCAACTGATGCTCTCGCCGATCGGTGTTGCTGACTCGGGGTTTTTTCTGCTAGATCATTCTTCTAGGAATACTGCCAATGCTGATACTCTCGTGTTCGTAACTCGAGACACAGTACGTCATCCGAGATGCTTTGTGTTCGGAAAATTTGTTCGTAAACCGAATTGTTCATGATCCGAGGCATTCGTGAACCTAGGATTGACTGTATAAGCATTTAGTAAATTTTAATCTTTAGTTTTAATCATTAAAACATTATATTCATATATATTAGTATTAATATTGAATTAACAATAAACTATAAATGGGAACTATATTATGCCATTATGTCTTGTATACAAAGAGACACATATGTAAGGCTCCCCAGTGTAATTGTAAAATTATAGTCAGGTCTCATTTTACACAATTTCTTTTTTGTGTGTTTTTGGTTTAACGTAATTTGGCACAGAAGATACACAGTCATTTTCGGTTTAATGCTATTTGGTCTAGACAATCCATGTCAGAACTTGTCTTGTGTTGGAGGCTAGCAGAAAGCAACATAACTGTCACACCATCAGTGACGTATGTGGATTGATTACATTTGTGATATAATCATGCAGCTGAATGAGTACCTGATTCAACAGCATTGGCTTTTGTTATCAAAATGAGTGAGAAACATAAATCTACATCATGTAGTGCAATCCAAGTGAAAAACTGGAGAAACAAAATTGGTATTGAAGAGAAATTAGACATTATAAGCCAACTTGAAAAAGCCCAGTGAATTGTTGGCATATGCCATAATGTTAGATTTGCTGATGTTAGTGTATGTACAATTTCTGGTAATGATGGTAGAATGAACCCTTTACAGCTGATTACGAAAACGCTGTCCCCGTAATTAAATTCCCTCAACGGCTGTATGAAAAAAAACGTCCTGCAACACCATGTCATCTTTAAAATTTTCTGCATTTATAATGTCATGTTTCTTTTTCACAGTATATGTCTAAGAGGCTAGTATAGGCATAAAAGTTTGTGTGAAACTTAGTTCATGTTAAAATTATCAGTAATAAGGTTTAATTTTTCTAACTAACAGTCTTACGATTTTTCCAGCTTTGACAAATTATTTATAGACATCTTCAGGTATTATTCCCTATTTTTTACTCGTATTGGCGAAGTGAAGCAAATACACAAACGTAAAGGACCTCCAAGATGCCTCTGTTCCTTCATAAAGCTCCTGTAAAATTCATACTCTCTTCATCCCCATTATTTCATCAAGAAAACATTATTCAAGAATGTCTGTTCAGTAATTACAATGATAGTATTTACTGACATTTGCATGTTGCGTGTTCTGCTTTTCCATTTTAGTGTCAGTTGATCGTCAGATATGCAGTTTGGTGTGACATACCTTGAAACTTGGGGTAGCACACAACCCTATGTTGCATTCTCACACTTGAATTTTGTTCTTGGTCTCTCTCTCTCTCTCTCTCTCTCTCTTTTGGGGGGGGGGCCAGAACTCACATGACACCAAATTCTTGTAAATGGTATATGCCAGTGTCTGTTTTGTCTTATGTCAAATCTTTTTAGTTGGTTCATGGATGGAGCTTGTTTTTCTTGTCTTGTGGTCACATCACCAAGTGGGGAAGGGTCTTTATTGGTGTGGGGTGACTTTACTTGTCATAACCCACTCAGACCTCCTGCAAACCTGTGGACTACCGGTACAGTAGGTGGAAAGTTTGTATTGTTAGTCCAGTGTTTGAAGTTTTTGTCAGTAAAGTAATTTGTATCATTGTCAGTGTCACTGTCACTCTGAGCAGAATGTCTTATTCTTCTGATGAATGTGCATCATAGTTCAATTCTAATATCATTCCTGTGATGTCTTGGTCTATGAGGTTTCTGCTTATAGCCATACTGCTAAATGCACTTTGATTCAATTCAGCACACAACAAACCCAGGACCTTTGACTCTGCTCATGATTCAAGTGTCTACACTGCCTGGGCTGTCACATGTTATTGCTGTAACAAGGAATAGGCTGAACTGTTGAGTTGAAGATAGACATAAGCATTAACCTACAATTCCAAAAAGTCACAAAGAAATCCTTACAGCAGAATGAAGGACATTTGCTTCTGGTCCCATATTGCACTAAACAGAAAAATAAATATCTGTATTCATTCCTTTCCTCTCCCACTGACTGTGTATGGTCTCATTTGCCACAGCACCCAGATAAACCAGCACTACCACAAAACCTAAATATCGTTATGGGACTGAAACCTAAACAATGTCTGAGGATATACGAAGACATGTTGGGTCCAGATTTTATAGCACAGCAACTTAGCCTATAGCATAATTTACCATATTTACCCGAATGCAAGCCTACTTTAATCTAAGATGATCCCCCCAAAAACTTGTCTGCCAAGGGAAAATGTATTTATCCAAATCTAAGACAACCCCCAAAAATAAAATGTCTGCTAAGAGAAAATATTTTACTGTTAATTTAATACACTTAACCCTTTAACACCATATTTAAATCCCCCCGCACAGTGCCACCATGCTGAGATTTTTAGAGTGGAGTTTTAATTTTCAACGCTTACTCCTAGAAAAAAAAATCATATCTTATAGACTTTTCCTCCAAATGTAAGGAAATAAAATTTCGCAGTGTGTTTATGAATTGATCAATTCGGTAAAAAATGTTCACATATTTTTGTAATAAATTTAGGCCTCCCTATTGCATGCAGTTTATAAAATGTAGTGTAAATATTTTATTACTCACTTAATTCTGGCTGCTGCAGAGGTTCCGTGGCACCTTGGGTCACTCTTTAGTCACCATATACATGCACACATGCTAGTTGTAATTCCCGGCTTTACAAATTTGTTTTTTTGTGGTAATCGGCAAAACAAGGCACCACGCACAGACCGACATTACATTTGAAGCACTTGTACACGGTTCCCCTTCGCTGGCCGTGCGCTGAACAAACACCGCAGCGGAGTTTGCTGACCTATGCTGGTTATGGCGGCTGTCCAATCTCATAACATTTGCTGCAGCCGCACTTGGCCTTCCAACCAAACTGGGGGTGGGGCAATCTTGGCTTCTTCCAGCTTCTTCGATCAAATTCCTCACCAGAAGAAGTCTGAAATCTTGGTGGATACATTTAGCCCCACATGAAGATAACAGAATCCAACTGCTGAGTACTGTTAGATCCAGAAGGTGGAAAAACAATTTTGTGGTCCACTTGAAGTTACGTCAACACATTAAGTAGCTGTTTGCCATGCGATCAGAATTGTCGACGTAACCCATGTGCCTGTTATACCGTGCCACGATTTGAAGCTTCACGGCTTCTTTGCTGTCATCACAAAAATTCCCTTCTTCTGGTGGCGGGTCCATGTTAGCATGTAAACATCTCATCTGTCCTTCCAAGCTAACGCGGTCAAATTTCCCCTGGTCCTTTGTCAATTTCAGATTTTTGGTCCGAAGTCAGAGGGCATGTTTTTTCTGTTGGGCCATACTGTCCCACATGAATATATATTACGTCTCAGTAAGTCGACAGAAAGTCTGGGCAATGAAAAGAAATTGTCCATAAATAGTTTGTGTCCTAAGCCTTCAACTCTGCAAGTCAAATGTCTAACAGTTGCGTGTGTTGCAGTCATGTCGTCAGTGGCAGAGCGTGAGTCTTTACCCAAGTACACGCTCATGTCATAAGTATACCCTGATTCGTCACACAGTTTGTAAATTTTAATGCCAAAACATTTCCTTTTCATGGGAATGTACTGCCTGAAAATAACCCTGCCCTGGAATTTTACAATCACCTCGTCCACTGCTAAATGCTCCGAGAGGTTGTAGAATTTAGGGTAAGCCTGATTCAGGGTGTCGAAGACGATCCTAATTTTCCATAGTCTGTCATATTCCTCGCCTGGGTCGGGGCTCTGTGAATTGTCTGCAAAGTGCAAAAACTGCAGTATGTGTAAAAATCTGTCCTGTGACATGGTCTCGCCGTAAAATGGAGTGCGCGGCTGTTTGAGTCTAGACCAGTAGTCATGCATTGTGTCCCATCTGCAGAGCTAAGGCAGTGAATGTCATTATGTCAGGCAACGTAGTGTCAGGCAGTCGGCGGCTAGGTGCAGCTTGTCTGTCCAAGTGTTGCTGGTAGCATAAGTTTGACTGTTCCAACAGCAGCTGAAAAATTTCTGTGAAAAACAGCATCAACACAGCCAGTGGTGAGCTGTCTTTGTTGATGTGTAGAGCCTCACTGTTTTTCAAGCCTTTTACTGGACCAACAAACATGGATTTTTATGTTCCTTCCTCGAGGCAGTTCCCAGGTTGGTGATCCTCCGCCACTTGTTGCAGCTTGGGGCTCGTTTTCTTGTGCTGAGGCTTTTTGTTCTTCGAATTCATAAAATTTGTCTTCTAAATCGTGAGCCTCAGCACCTGATTCTGAGTCTGTGTCATCAACCAGAATTTCACTGATGGCTAGCTTGTGCAGTTTTATTTTCTTCGCCACCATTGCACCATGTATTGCAGTGACTCAGTCAGATTGTTTTGTATGACTGGTGCCATAGCTGCAGAAACCTAATGCCTTGAAGATAGAGTAAGCTTATAGGGTGACGGCAAAACAGATCTAAAGCTACAATTTGAATGCTGGGTAAAATTCCGCTAGTCAAGGGTGTCCACGTCATTTTCACTAAATTTCAGGACTGTGTGTTGCACATTAGGGCCCCACGGTCCCTACAGAGTGTCCTAGAACTACAACAGGCATGCCTGTGAGCCCTTCTGTAGCTGTAAACGTCGATTTTCGTGGATATCTCCAGTTTTTGTGCATTGGTTTGATACGTAAGTTCGCTTTACAGTATGCCACTAAAAACCTTTCAGATGGTCAATTAGTGCTGGTTTCATAGTCCACTGTTGATATTCAGCCTTATTCAACCTACACTCAGCTCCAGTGCGAACGATAACAGAAGGGTGCTGTGTTCTAAAATTATAACACAACTGACACATGATGTAGAAGTCTAGGCAGCTTCAGGGGATAGCGGGGAGGAGGGGAAGAAACTCTCACACCAAAAAGCAGCCTTGATATTTAGGTGACCTATCACATGCAAATCCATAGCTGTCCAAGATGCAGCGGCGAACAAAGTCCTTCCAAATTTGACACATATTGGTGACCCCGTAAGGGGGTGTTAGGACATGCGGTCAATTTAAATCCCTCACTGCGCGACCCATTAACGGGTTGTTCAGCTTCAAACGGTTAATACACAAAGAATGTCTGATTCTATCTACCTTCACTAATCAGTGTCACTGTCTCCATCTTCAAAGACAGTGCCTTCATCTTCCTCACACTAACTCCAAACATTCCCATCCTCCCCACTGCCATTCCACAACATATCATCAGTAGTCCTATGCATTGCATTGGATATACAGCACTTCTTAAAACCCTTCACAGTCATTTCTGGTGAGATGTGTTGCCATGCCATTCTGATATACATGAACTAAATACTGTATTTATATTTCTTGGATTATGAAGTTACTTCAACCCGTTTTCTCCACAGATGGTATTAATGGTCTTAAGAATTTAAATACATGTGTTTTTGCTTTTTGTGTCTTGCCTGTGGTCTGATCAATCTGAGTTTATTGATCTTCTTACAACTTTTAATTGGTGGATTGGTTCAGGTTTTATTTTCAACTCTATTAGTTAATTTTTATTTTTCAATAGCCATTTTCCTTTTACTACCCTTAGTCTTAATCTGTTCTCAGGTACATATCTTTCAAGTAATTGTTTTTGTGGTGCCATGTGATTGAGAATTACTTAATCTAAGGTGTGTACAAGGTTATGTGCTTCTTCGCCTGAAAATGGGAACAGAGCTGGCTTCTGCCATTGTGTGTCATTAAGAAATTAGATGACTGATAAAGTCCAGAAGAGAAAATTGTGTCATTTAACTCTTGTCTGGTTCTGTTCTCTCTCTTGAATTTCTTGACCCATGATGCTGGGACCAGCAGATTGTCCTGAAATGTTGGTAAAGAATTACCACTCTCCGCTGTGTTATTTCTCAGAGGAGTTTAGATCTCACATGGTTTGGTGATGCAGGCCTTGGTTTAGCTCCACATGATCCAGGTCAAATTGATCCAGTTTGGTTCAGACTGGTTCGGTGCTTCATACACAAATTTGAGATGACCACTTATTTAAGCGCCCAGTTTATTGAAAAACTTTGTCTTCCATTCGAGTAAATACAGTAGTTGAGAAGAATAAATCTAGAAAATTAAAATGAGAGTGAAAAATAAACAAAATGACAATGACCTTCAACTAAGCTTCATAAAAATAGGTGGATTTTCTTTAAACTTGCGGAGTGGCTAGATGGATCACTCTTAAGCATGTACTTTTTATTTGAAGTTATTCACTTTAGAAACATATGAAATAAAATGGATAATATTAGCAGATGTAGCAATGGGCATTCAAAGCAAAAAGTATCCAGGCCATCAACAACTACTTTGATATTTAAATCTCTCGTACTTTAAAGGTTAAAGAAAGTGCTAAGTCAGGAACTAAGGTGTTTGTGTGGCAAAACAACCACAGTCATGATGGACTGAACTGTACCAAATGCTATGGATATGAGTCTCTTACATTTTTGTTACATTAGGAATAAGTAAATGTGTTGTATTGAAATGTGTATTTACTCTTTATACATGAGATGTACTCTGAAGGTATATATCTCCACTATATAGGATGAGGTTATCAATCCCCTAACCCCCAGGAAATACACTGTTGTAAATGGGGATTTTTTGTTCCATTTGTGCGACCTTTTTCAGGAACATAAATCTGGTGTAAAACAAGACCTGCCTGTATATAATTTCCCTTGTATTTCTGTCCATGTTGATGCTTGATATGAGCCACAACATGTCGGAGATACCATGATATAAAGTACTAAGGTGTATATAGAGGAATAAGTGCATTTAGTTGGATTTTAAAGACAATGATTTTCATATTGTAAGTTGTGATAATTGTGTGTGTGTGTGTTCGTGCGTGTGGATGAATATCATGAAGAATGTTGGAAATTACAGTATATATAAAGCTGGAAAGGGTTGGCATGACTGTTTGAATGATAAGTAAACAAAAGTGGAATATTTAGTCTCCAAAAATCTTTGACAGATGTAGAAGTCTCCAGAGGAATTTTAGGCACATATTTGTCAAAATTCTGTTTCGCAAATATGAATCTTTTTTAAAAGAATCATTGTTTGGTGGGTTGTTATAGTCTCCATCTGGGACTGCATATGGCAAGACGTGTTATTTTGGCTGATGAATGTTGAAGAAATATTGGACCACCATTATGATATATGCTGGCATGTGTGTATACGTGACTGATGTGCCTGTCATGTCATACAGGTGATCTGGGCCATGTGACATCTGTGAGCAACCCGCAAGTGGAAGAGGGAGACTGCCGGTACTTGCCATGTGAGATTCTGCAGGAAGACTTTAGCCACCTCACAAAGGCAGACATTTTTGCTCTGGGTTGGTAGTGTGTCTTTCATAAATAGGATACTTATATCTGTTATTTACTGTACTTTTTTATGTATTTTAGGAGTGTGGCCCTTTACATATTCCTTGCATAGCTAGTGATACTGCATCATAAAACTTCCACACAGCTATGCAGTGGCAGGTTTGTAATATAGTGTATTAACCAGACTGTAAGGTGCACTGGCATAACCTGCCTAAAATCTGCGTGTATATCATCAACAGAAGATATTTCCCGCATCTTCTATCATGAAAATTTTCCCCCTGATATCTGATTGAATCCTGTACTTTGGAAAATACAGTGAGTTGTGGTTTTAAAAAAGCAATAAATACAATCAGTTATTAAAACATTATTCATAGGAAACATTGTACAGCGTAGGGTTTTCAGTAATGCACATGGGATGGAAATAAGTAGACTAACTTCACAGTCACCCCACTTTAATCTTAGGCACCTAATATCATGTATACCTATCACACAGTGCAGTGCTCTGTATGCTGAGTGATGGGTATAGCCAGCTGCCTATCATGGCCTTTATTATGTAGCTGCTGTTGAGATTAGTCTGCTGCACTTCACACCAGGCATTTAATTCCTGTGCCAAAGGGTTAACCTTTATTGTCATAAGTGACCATAATCTAGTCGTTAATTTGTAGTGCTCATTGGCCTGGGAGGCAACATACAGGTCTCCGTGGGTGTCAACTGTAGTGTCCTGCAAACAATGTTGCAAAATAAGTCTTTTTTGTTACCTATTTGGTGAGATGTTTTCTGATTCCACTATTAAATCAATGAATACTGATATTTGTGTCAGCTAAACATGAGCTACAAAATCTGGTTTTTGTCATATCTTGTATCTTGGAATTCAAAGCCATATCCCATGCTTTCCTAACAATCCAGTACTTCACAAGTTTCACAAGTTTAAAACAGTAATTTGTATAATTTATTGTATGGATTGGTGCATACCAGAAATTTAATTGGCCATGCCCAGCAGAAAATCCATTGTTATTATGAAATACCATGGACATTTAAGCTTGGTGGATAAAGGTTGAGCAATTTTATATATGTTAGGGAGTTACTTTTCCATTGTGTCATACCTGTGTTCTGTTATGTAGGTCTGACCATTTATGAGGCTGGTGGAGGAGGACCACTACCAAAGAATGGTGAAGAATGGCATAACATACGAGAAGGCAAGCTAAAAGAGTTGCAGCACCATAGCCGAGACTTCAACGATCTGATAAAGGTAATGCATGTGAAAGGGATAAGAAAATGAAACCCTTTGTTTGAAATATTTATTTTCCCTAGTAGTTTGTCTTTTTTTTTTTAGGTAAAAGTACTGTAAGAATTTAGTCTTTAGTTACTTTCAGTCTTTGCATATCCTTCATGGAGAGCAAAATTCAGAGCATATGAAATTAGTAATACTGCTTTCCAAATATTTAATCTTTGGCTTCACAGTCTCACTCTTATCATGGGCTAAGTAATGTGGTTCCTTTGTAACAGCAAATGATTCATCCTAATCCTGAAATGCGCCCTTCAGCCATCAGCCTTATTCAGCATCGTGTGCTTTGTCCGTTTGGGAACAAATCAAAGGCACAGTTACGCAGAGAACTAAATGCTGAGAAGCTGAAAAATGAGATTCTGTCTAAGCAGCTTGAAAATGCTGAGAAGTGCTTCAAGTCCTTACCTACTAACGTTATTCAGCAATTCACTGGGAACCCTTTGGACTCCACTGAAGGCCAACGACCAGTCTCCACTCGGACATCAAGATTGATTGGGAAGAAAGTGAATCGGAGTCACAGCACAACCAATTTCTAAACTTTGGGGTAACATTACAAATTACTTTTAAATAATTATCAGAATTTACAATATATTTCAGTTCTTAATGGTCTTCCTGTGCTACTAATTAATATTCCTGGGTGATTCTTGAAATATGCAGAATTCATTCATTATCACTACTTTAATTTGCAGCATAGGAATGAAATGGGAATGTATTGTAAATGCACTATTTCATTTTTTTCATAATCTTGGTCTTGTGTCTTTTAAAGAATACCCTGTGATATGAGGCTTCATACAGTTTTATGGTTTGGAATCAAGTTAAATTCAGTAGATCATAATTCTTTGTGTTTCATATCAATTTGTTGGGCTTTATTCAGTTTTGTAAGACTAAAGACCAAATAATTTCCACGTACATTTTTAAAATTTTCCAGGTGCATTCTAGTAAGTAGATGCATATTTACAATTTTAGTATTTTGTCTTACTCTGCTGCAGAAGTTTTTGGAAGGTGGTATGGGCCTGAAGACATGAAAAATTTCCATTCAGCAGGATTTAGAATTCCTGAGGATTCAAGTCTTCTGAGATGTGACACTGTGTCATCAGGAGCCACTCACCCAACAACCCAGTGTCACATCCAAGATGGCCTGAATTTTCAGCAGCAGTGCTGTGAGAAATACACATCTCACTTTGGAGTTCTTATTGCCCTTATGAATTACTCTGTGCTAATTGAATAGCGTGACGTTGGTAACATACATAAAGGTTCCCATTTTCCTAAAGTTTTACTGCGTGAAAATGTTCTGGTTGACAGATTTTTAATTTAGTGTGGTCTCATTTGTCTTGGTGTGTGTCGTTTGCTGGATAAGTATTCTATCAGCTTCTGAAGATATTACTTGCAGAATCAGAATTAATGCCAATATTTTCTCGTTATGCTTTCCACATATGAACAGAAGTGATTATATTTGTGTTGAAAGCATAGTATTTGGTCTTTATGCATTTAGAAAATTATTTTCCTTACACTGACACAGATGAATTTTTGAAGAAACATAATGTTACCATTAGCGCTGTATATTTCTTGGTAAGAAAACTGTTTGAATGTATTCATTTCTAAACTTTTTCTTGAAATTGACATTCAGCACAAAAACTGTTTGTTGTATGGCATGTGGTAGACTTGTGTAAATTTGAGAGTGAATTTACCACATTATTCTGATGTAAAGGAGCTTATTTGGAAGCTAAAAATTATCATTATTAGGACCTGTACATCAGTACAATATCCTACTGCCATTTTGTTCCTTGTATAATTGGAACAGTTCATACCTTCAAAAGAATTTGCCCTAAGACTTAGAAGTTCTACAATTTTTAATCATTGCATAGTTCATAATTTTGGACTGTTGTAAACAAATTAATGGTATCTCAGCATAGACACACACTACATTGTGCATTCCATACTTTTGAGTTTTCAAATTTCATTTTTCAGTTCAATGAATAGGCTTTACATTTTGGACTCTGTGAGAAATATAAAAGTAATCAGAACTCCATATCTTTTCATATATTTACCATGAATCTGAGATGAAAGCATCACTATAATTTAATAATGAGTGTCTTTCATTTCTGTAGTTTTATCTAAAAGAATCCAGAAAGAATAATCAACTTGTATTGTATTTATGAAAACCCCTAGGCAGTGGTTCTCAGCCTTTTGGTGTTTGCTATAAAATGGGGTGTTCATTTGCCCCACACATCAGAATTAGAATAGTGAAGTAAAATTTATAAAAAGAGTTCACCTTTTTTAAAATAATGCCCTTTTAATGTTTATAACATACAATGACTTTGAAAGCAGAAAGATTTAGTTTTGATATAAACATCAACTTAAGAAAGGTAAGTGCCCTTTCTGCTTTGCATACTTCATTTAACCCTCATCTACTTTCTTAATTTTGTGTGTGTGTATATGTATAAGTAATGCCCATATAACTTTCCATTTTCAAAATTGATACCTTTTAGGCTTTTGTCAGTTAATACAATTTACCAAGCTTTTATATATAATATTATTATTGAAATAATTCCATGTGTGTGATCAATCAGCTGTTCAGCTCTGAGCAGTATTGTAAACAATGGATACACTTCCTCATGGTGCTGTAGTCTTTGCTGTTATAGGATTCATGCATAAATTGTGATGTGACTCATTGAGATGGTATGACCCAGATTTGTTCAAAACATAAAGAAGAGATGGCATTGTGATTTACATGGAATATGAGATTAGAGATGAAACTGAAATATTATGCCTGTTAACAAATTATTACTGTTATTGACTGGTAACATAAATAAAAACATAATGGTGTTCACTTTAATACTTTCCATCCTTATGTTGATGCATGTACAATATTTTAGGTACCTGTTTTGTCATCTGTTATTGAGAATTTGTAGTGTTTTGACGTGCTGTAGACTCATATAGTATAAATTCATGAACACATACAGTGAAACCCTCTTAAGATGTTTCTCCAAATATTCACCAAATTTATGTTACTAAGCAGGAAAAAATCTTAAAAAGTAAACCTGCAAATGATTTCAAAATTGACATTGTCATTACTAGAAAATAATACTATATAAATTCCATGTTCAGTACTTCATATTCACCATCATACCACACATCATGTCTTAACTTCTTTAGTGGTTTGGACACATTCTTGAACACAAGTCAGGATTTCTCTGTTACAGGCACAGCTGGTAAATGAAGAGCCTGGTCTTGCTGTAACTGTTCTTTAAATACCAATTCTACCATAATATATTTTTCTGTTTTTTGATCGCAACTGTTCACTAAGCAGTGGAGTAGTGGGCCTCGCATTTTAAGTTGGCGCAGGTATGCAAAGTTCTGAAGCAATTTTTTTTTTTGTGATGAAAATTTTAAGTAGCATTTAGAGGACTCATAATATCCAGCTTTCCTTGAATTGAGAGCAGCTTACATTTTATGCCAGTTTGGATGTGGCCATACTAATCAAATGTTCAGTAATGGCTCTACAGAATGAAAATTGTACACATATCAGCAGTTTGAAGTGAACATAAACAGTAAATAAATTTTTCACGCAGAATACTTCATATTATTGAAATTAAAGTAACACGTGTACAGTCACAACATGCTGCACTAAATCCCTGCTCATCAGTGATGTAAATTACTCACAAGACATGAAGTTGCGTCACAATGTGTGCAATTCACGTGTGGAAATAGATTAGAGTGCATTTGGAATACAATTTCTTATCCCACCCCCAAATTTCCACAGATTAACACTGACTTGCTTATCTGTAACTCTGATTTGTGGTGGAAACAACTTTGGAGTTTAATCTTTACAAACTACAAGTGTTATTTTATCACTGTAAGTTGGTAACAGACTGAATGAATGGGCACTTGTTAAGATTTTGGTATGAAAATTTAGTGGGTAAAACCTCATTGCACCATGAAAGTTTTGAACTTAGGCGGGAAATTCTCTGAAGTAGGATATATAGTAAAAGGGCATAATATATGTAAATTATATGGCAAGTTTTGGTACTAAATTTTTCCATATTTCTTAAGCGGGTTTTACTGTACATAATGGACACTTTAACTTGCCCATAGTCAATGTTTAGCAGAGTTTTGAGCAAACATGATAAACATGGCATTATTGGAATGGGAACTGTTAAAATTTTACCGGACATCTATTTTCTTACAAGTGACTAATATTTTAGGAACATTTGTTTATATTCTCTTTTGTCCCTATATTTCTTATAAAAAAGACATTGTACTGACACTGGTAAGTGCTTTTATTTTTTTGTGGGGAGGTGTAATTTACCTGTAACATTATGGAACTGTTGTTGCTGTCTTTTGCATGGAAATGAACTTGTAACAAAGCTTCATTTGTGGACTTAAAATTGGCCTGTTAATTTCTTCTGTATTCTCCGATTAGTGCCTCTGCATAGCTTAGTGTCCTGGCCTTTCCTATCTTGTAGTGTAATGTACTGAATATGAGATGGTACAGACAGTTAAGGAGGTGCAAGTGGAATCTACTTACAAAAGAGTCCCATCAGATCTGAACATCTTTTCTATTTATAGATAAAAACTATTATACTGTGATAGGAGTCTTATTGGGTGTGTAATAGTGTAATAAACTCTTCCTACGTATGTGTATTTACAGGTAATAAATTCACCATTCACGTATATGTTTACACATGCACATTACACTACTTTTGCTCTCTCTTCCAGACTTGTCTATCATGACAGTGTGCTGCATATATTTTGTTGTTCTTTCCATTGTGACAGGAATATTCCCTTTTGGATAATTCTGGGAAAAGCAGTTCTGCTTAAGTTTTGTGAATATAAAATAATAAATATTAACGGAAGACTGTTTTGCTGTACTTTTAGTCTGTATTTTTGAGACCAGACAATTTTTGTGATAGGTCATCATTTCACTCATTTCATTTTAGACTGGTTTTTCCAACTGAAGTAGTATCATGACAGTTACATGATGGCTGTCCCATTTAAACACACACATGGAATCTGAATAAAGAAACATATGCTGTTATTGGATGCTGTTTATGGTCAATTGATGACTTTGAATTTTTGCATTTTGTTTCTTTTCCTGGCAGGATTTTTTTGTTACAGCTGCAAAGGGAAAGTAGTGTAGTTGTTTTTGTTTGGTGCATTAAGCTAATTGGTAAAGGGTAAGTTTTTTTTAATTGACTTACCAATTACTTGTAATGTGCAGTAGTACTGACTGCTTGACCACTGTAACACAAAAAAGCCTGTAAGGGAAACAAAAATATTTGGGAATTTCATTCAGTTCCCATAGCCAGTTTTCACATATATTTCCGTTTTTTCGGATGAAAAAATTGGAACATAAAACATTAATATTATTTAGTGCATGGACTCCTACCTTCTGTTAAAATGTGAAGGTTAAGAAGAAACTCTTCCACAAAATGTGTACTCACAGGTGGTCTTCAAATCATGAAAAGTAAAACAAGATGTGATTTCTATTTTCCACTACAGAGTCATAGGTTTGCAAATACTGATGTCAATTGTCAGGACGAATGATGGATTTTGGATGGAAATTTTGAATCCCATTGGTCACTGCAGCTTCGACGGATCCTGCGTTGTATTTGCATGTATTCATTTGGCTTCAAAAATACAAGTCTAAAATAGAGCTATAGTGCCTGTTCTTTGATTTTGTAATAGAAGAATTTTACGACTTTATTTACCTTCCCAGTCAATAGTTGTAAGACATACCATATGTAAAGCTAGCAGGTAATATTTTGGTTTGATTACATAATTTTTATCTCACATTTTTCTGTTTTCCTCATCAGTTTTAGTCAAGATAGGTTTTTTCATTGAATCAGAATAATTTATTACCCCACGTAATCATAATGTATGTATTATTTCTAAACAGTCTAGAAGCATACTGAGGTACCATGGATGTCATTTTTAGCAGGCAGCATTCTTTCCCAACAAGTTAACTAAGATGTTAATATCCTCCAGTCTTTGTACCTTCAGTTAATTTAAGAAGTTACAAATGTATGCAAGTGGATTTCATTTTTATTTAAAATGGATTCCACTTCTGTCCATTTGATTTCACTTGTTCAGATGTGTTTCTGAACAAAACCTGAAATGTCTGATTGGTCACACTGATTATCTGTTAATGAATATCACCAGTGATAAGTCATAGTCTTTGCACAACATTCCATTAGTTCTGTATTATTTGTTGCAGTTGTTCATTATTGAATTAGCCTGAGGGGATCTCAGAGAGTTGTCACATGTAAAGTTACTGTGCTGTACATTGGGTGTAGAATACATTATTTTTCCTACATTACATGGTATTCCATTTGGTGATAAAAGGCAGAGTGTGGTGCTGCCTGCAGTTAGATGCTGTTTTATGTCTGACAATTAGCTAGCTATAGTGGACAGTGCATTAAATGTATCATGACCTTAATTTTTGCTGGTTTAACCCTCTTGTTGCTAACATGAATGTTATGTATGGAACAGTACTGATATAACATGTCATGCAAGCAGTGACAGGATTAAGCTTTTCTCTTTCAGCATAAATAATTTTTTTTTTGTATGGCGTTAAGCATGATATAGAAATGTTCCTTGTAGGCATACGAGGTGAAATTTCATAATGCTGTAGTCTGACATTGTTCATTTCACAGTTACACAACTACATTTCAAAATGCTGTTTGACGGTATTCAGTTCACATTTTATTACTTGAAGCATAAACATGAAGCCTGACAATTTGCTTTTTATTACACATTTTAAGTGCTCAGCTATTGGGAAGTCAGTTATTATATTATATATATTTCAAAATTAGTATCCTAATTTTACATTTGGAACACATGGTCTAAACTGATATTTAGTTTTTCTGACAAGTTTGGCGGTATGAACATAGGTAGTTTCGTGGAAACTTGGTGAACTTGATTAATTCATGTGATGTGTATGTTTGTTACTTGATACAACATTGTGATGTGTAGAAAATTTGTAATGTGACTTGAGATTTTGGCGTATGTTTGATAGTGTTATATTTATACTTAGCACTTTGCTGTAAGACATTCCTAGCAGTGAAGAATGTTAATGTTGGTCTTCATTCCATTTCCATTCCATCTACAGCCCCTTCTGGGCCCTGGCCTCCCTCAGAAGATTCCTCCATTCTTCTCTGTCTTCTGCTTGTTTCCTCGATCCTTGTATTCCCAAGATCTGTGATGTGTCCCTCCGGATGACATCTTCCCATCCTGTTCTTGGTGTTCTCACTGGTCGTGTATTGGTCCTAATTAGGTTATTAGAATCTCAGCTCTGATAGGCAGAGAAGTAATTTCTCTTCCTGTTAGATATGGTGGCAGCTGAAGTGTGAAACTGGACCTACATTCTTTGATATAACTGGGTGTGAATTTTCTTTCCCTTGTTCTCACTGGTAGAGTCACATGGCTTCTGTGTTATCTCCATCTCATCTGATGGCATGAAAGAGTCTATATTTCATCTTGAGTGCATATCTGCTTGTGGCCTGTATTACAGAAGTTCGCATCTGAATGCATTATGCTATTGTGTAACTGTACTGTATTTATCTGCCCCTAAGACAGTTTAATAAAATTCTCATATTCATGCTTACCTTTTAATCAGGATCAGAGGTAAACATTGACCTCATATTCTCCCACATACTCATATTTTGCCTTGTCTTCTGCAGTTTCAGGTCACCTGTAGTATGATACGTACAGTATCTAGCACTTTTGGCTTGACTCCATGTAGCAGAATACTTTTTAGGAAGCTGATTGTTGCTCATCTGGCAAAGCAACCAGCTGTTTTATGGAATCTGATGATTTGTTCCTGTGTTTATAAAAGCCTGCTACTGAGCCTGTCACAAGCTAATTAAATTTAGCACAGACTCTTGTACTCTGTTTCATATCCTTTCCAATATTACCAACTGACATCTAGATACTAACAGCATTTTCTTCTTACTGGGTTTTCTGGCTGAACTACATTTTCTCTTTTAAGCTTACTTTCTGCACGGTATCCATAAACAGTAAAATACATAGAAATTGAAAGGCTTTCCTAGTTATATCATGGATCCAAAGAAGTTACTATGGGTATGGTTCTTTCAGTTTGTCTTGCATTGGAGTTGTAGTCTAGGAATGATAATTAAAATATTGCCTCATAGTATCTTAAATCAGTGACGACTGATCTCAAATTGCCAACAATTAACTAGGTCCAAGAATCCATAATTGTACAATTTATTGGATTAGAATGACTGTATAGCCTTTTTATTGTAACTTTTAATATGTAATGCTTTTAAACTCAGGAATATTTTATGTGGTGAGTAATTTGTTTAAGAATAATAACAATTTCTGTAAAATATATACGATTTACAATAAGAAATAAAGTTTTGTATTTTGTAAGGTGCAGGAACAATTATTTAAACTGCTTAAAATTTCCTTCCCCTGTGTTTGTCTCCATTTGACTTTTTAGACTAGTGCAGTAACCTTAGTCACTGAACTACAGCCTGATTAACCAATTGAAAGTGGTGTTATTGGGATTAAAAACAGTGGGAGAGAGCTTTTAATTAGCCTTACATCTAAAAATCGTAAGGCTTTGAGAAACTATTATTATTATTTTTTTTTGACTAGAAGTCAAATGGTGACAGGACATCTGCTGTTTAGCACACCTATTCACATTTTCCATGTACTGACTTCTATATTATCTTCATACACTGGAAGTAGTTAACCAGCTCTGCGGACTTGCAGTGTTTGAGATTAATAAAGCCTCCACTAAAAGTGTTTCACATCCATCACTATCCAGTTTGGGCATCTTGACTCATATTAGACACAGACAAGGTTCAGGTGAAATATTTTTTGTGCCCATAAATGGTAGATCATTTACAGATGATGTCTCACCTATTGGGAATAGGGATGGGTAGGCAGTATGTCTTAGCACTCTGGAATTTATGACATTCTCTGTGAGAACAGTGTCTTTAGAATCAGTTTCTTTGAAATGCTTCATGCAACTCTGTATTTCAGAGACTGGAAACATTTCATGGCTTGTTGACTTTAAATTTCCACAGTTTGAATTTTTTCTTATTTATCACAGTTGGGAAATTGTGAACTGTATTCTGGTTTGTGCTTACTTTCGTTATGGATTTACTTTCAAACACACAAGACTGCTTGGGCATTATAAAATAATATAGTTACATAATAACTATGGCAACAACCATGTAAAATGAAAGAAAACTGATTTGTAACACAGAGCATACAACCCATATGGTTACAGTGCTGCCATCTTGGTCAACACATGACAGTGCCATAGAGCAGTGTTTGTATCTTGTGAACTAAGTACAATAGCATAATTTTGGAAAGTATGTTTTTTATGTTTTGTTATCATTAATTGATTAATAAGTCGTCTGTAACCTGTACTGTTCCTTCAGAAGTTATACAAAACCATGGGCAGCAGCAGATGCTGACCAATGACATTTTATCTTACATCTGCCATACTGTTGTACAATAACTATGAACTCCAAATTATACATGAATGAACAAATGTATAAACTATATAAAAATAAAATAATAACATATTGTAACAACAAATAAGATTTAAGGGATATACAGCACAAATTATGAATTACTATGACCCTGACAGCAGTACTTTTCTTTCAGAGTTATTCCACATTTTGCTACAGTTTTAGATATATACAGCCACCATCAGGCTAATGACTAAATGCTTAGCATTAAAACATAACTTTGGGATCCTAAGTTTTTACACAATTGTTAAAAGCATTTATATTTAGGCCCTCTGTGTTAGGGACAATTATGTTGAAACTTTGGATCTGAAGTTTATCAGGTACTTGTTTAATATTAGAGAGGTTATTAGCCTGATGATGGCTCAGTGTAGTTGAAAAAATGTAGAAAACCTGGAAGAACTCTCAGTATATTGTATGATATATCTCGTGTCAACTCTAGTAATTCATAATTTGTGGTACATATACTTTAATTCTAGTCAACAGCACAGTGGAATGTTTTTAACTTGAACAAAACTTGCACTTTCTTGGACTGTAACAAGAAACTTCATGGCACTGGACATGACAGTTAACAGTAATCCCTTATTGAATATAAATGTAAGGGGATGTGGTTGGTATTGTCTAAAAACAATATACCAAATAGGTACAGTAGTTCTGTGTGCGATAAAAAATGTTATCATGCAACAAACGTCTGTGGAATGCGGGAAAATGAGTAATGGGGCAAGGCATGTAACAGTAAAGGTAAAATTCACCCTATAACCTGCCATGAAGGTACAGAGGGGGAGCAGAGGTATTGCTCTACTCTTTCTTTAACCTCAGTGCTAGGTGAGAGTAATAACAGTATAAACTTAATATTTTACATCTTCTGTGCAATAATTAATATACAAAACTAACTGCACGGTTGTGTCTTCTATAAGTTGGAATAACAGTGTATTTCATTGTGTTAACTTACATATGAGTTAAAGTTTTATATTCAATTCAGAAAAAAGAGTCATAAAACTTTGTATCTTAATTACACTGATTACAGTGGCCATGGGGTTACTGTGTTTTGTTCCAAGCTGTGCAGCTTCAATAAATAATCAAAATTCTGCAATGGAAAATTACCTTGTAGTAATCTTTCTTGGGTAAAACCTTACACTGAAACATCAACATTTACAGTAAAACATCACGATACTTCTGCAGATCGTCAGATTCAGACAGGGAGGACTTGCTCTTGTTGACAAACTTAGGTTGACCATAAAGGAAAAAGTCATGTGGCTGCAGAACATTGTAAACCCTGCCTTCACAGCACAAACTACCACCACCATTGTGACAGCATCGTAAATTGTTCAGCTCATCTAAAGAGCCTGCGTGTCTTAACCGCGTGTTGCATCTTAGCACTCTTCTGTCTAAGCTTTGGGTTGCATTCACATGGACATTGTCTGCTGTTGTATATGAGTTCATTCTCCAGAGGTTGCTGTTGCTGAGGTCTCCAAGGGATTGTGATTTGCCGAACCTATACTGCGGTTGCTCCATATCTCTGAACATACCAGCAGCAAGCATCCCATTAAAAGTATCAGCACTGAATTCACTCACCATGCATGGGATATTAAGTGCCCTGAAGTTATGCTGATTTGCTGTAGTACCACAACTTACATGGCGGTGAACCACAGAGGGTGATCTGGCAGTAAAAAGAATAAAATAATGCAAAGACTAAGTAAGCCATGTGTCTTATAAAACTGTGTAACGTTTACTGACTTGAGTTGCACATCACAGAAGGGCAATTAAAATTCGGACAAAACAACCTTAAATACAACTACAAAACATACTCTAAATATGAGTTTCTACTTTAGTGCATAAAAGTGTATCTCAATTACAAAAAAGTAAATAAGACTCCATCTTATAACAATATATGGTTGGAACTTGGAAAGAATGCTTGTCACATACAGGACAACAAATGTTAATTTACCTGGTAGGTTTAGGTCTAGTGGCAGCTGATGCTATAACACCAAGACTAGTGGTTGATCCTACAAATGCAGCATTTGTGTAACCAGCTGCTGGAAATATTCCATTCTTGTGATGCCCATTACTTGTAATATTGGTTGCACTGCTTCCACTCTCCACAAGGATTGAAGCCTGCAGTACACACAATGTATGTATAACATAACACTGGACGCTTTTGTGCAACCATTGTTGCAGTGGAAAAACAATAGGTATTATATATTCTGAGTGTCTGTTTGTAGTCTTTGGTATCCAGCATGCAATGTGAACGCACCATATTGTCATCTGTGGCCTGCCCAGCTCTACAGTATTTTTCCACATTATCTCATAAGTGACATGATTTGAAAAAAAAAAAATTATTGAATATAAAATGTGTGTTTTGATATTCACTACAACTTTTCTCCAAAACATTTCTCATTCTAAGAAAAGTAGCAAGATATGATAAAAAATGTACACAATTGTACAATTGTGTGCTACCAGATGATGGGCCAGTGAGGCCCAAACCAAGCAGGAGTTGGTATTTTGTAATATTATTGTGATTTTAATAAAATTGTATGCATTCATTGGTTTGAATTGTAATAATTGAATTACAATGGGCAGACAAGAGAATGTGAAATTCTTTTTGTATTCTATGTAACCTAGTGCATTCATGATACAAATGGTCAAAGTTTTCCATATTTATATTACCTAAAGATTCCTCCTGATGTGTACAAATACATGCAACTGGACCCTGAATCACCTCAGTCCACTCCATATTTCCATAAACTATCTACCTAAAGGTTATTCTATACTTCGTGCCTAAAACCAGGAATACCAAAATTTAATCCAGCAGTCAGCATCTTGCAGTATGTGTTCCTTCTACAATACACATTTCTGTCCTTTCTAACTACCAGCCAGCGACAGTCTACCTTCAGCTAAGTATCAACTGTTAATCCTGACAGAAATATAGAAAAGCTTTTCAAATGTTATAGAAGCAAATTATCGATATCTACACTGTACAAAATGCAAAAATGCTAGCTTTCAGGTACGAAGAAACACATGAAATTTATATTTCTTTAGACAGGTTAAGGTTGATTCAAAGACATTTCTCATGAATATTTTCTAAAAGTATGTATGGCTGTTTTAAGCAATTGTTCTCCAAAATTTTACGAAGTGCTGAATATAGACAACACTGATATGAAGAAAATCTGGGGTTATCTATTTTCATACAAATTTTGCTTTTGGCTAATTATAATTATTTAATCATCAATGTAACTGAACAATCTAGCCATATTATACCATCAAAAAATGCAGAATTCGTCCGACTATTTTGTATCATAATACCAGTAATTATGAATTCTAAAAGCTAGTGAAAACTTGTATAGACTAAACATTATGTAAAAAATAGCTTACTGATAATACTTATGAATTTGGTATGTGGGGCCTGATGATGCTGAAAAACCAAAGAAAGGAGCTAATAAAATGAAGTAAAGAGTAAGTTTGTTATTTGATGGATCAATGTTGTGTTGAGCATATATGGGGTACATTAGTGAACATGAGAATGCTTTACTGCAGACTGCCTGATTTAGGCTACAGGAAGTAAGAGCAGCAAAGGGGTAGAGGGGGGGGGGATAAATAATAAAAATAAAAAGCTTTACAAGTCAAAAATGAAAGACTTTGGTTAGTATAGCAATGGCTATTATCAACTCAGTAAATAAAATGTGAAAGAGAAAGGGAACAGACAAGAAAGCTAGTCTATGTAGTAGGTGTTTTTAAGCTGTACACATATTAAATGCAGTTTATACACAAACCATATTTAAGGCCTGCAGTCTCCTTAGCACAACCTTCTCCTCTTTCCATGTTGAGTACAAGGATTGCACACACAAGAAACCAGCAATCTGTGCAATAAGTAATGCAGAACAGTGGTTTAAAATTGAGTTATGTTGCTGCTAAAAGATTTACCTACCAACCCTCAAAGTTGTGAGGTTTTACTCTACCTCATTTTGTATGTGTGTGTGTGTATGTGTGGAGGGGGTATTAGTGTTTGTGTTCTTGCTTGTTCTTTTGATTATATTACTTATGCTATTATAATTGAGACAATTCAATATATCAAGAAATGAATGGCTAACAGAAGTGATGATTCTATGAACGAGTCAAACTTAGAGTAACTTAATGGTTATTCCAGTCAGGGAATGCATGAAACATTTAACATATCAGTTAGTGGATCATTAATAAAGTAATTATTATTTATCTTAGACATTCTGTTTTGTTGCACAAATTATAAAATAGTTACTTATAACATCAGCACAACTGTGTTATATAAATATTTGGCTACATGTTTTGACCTATTATGTGGTCATACACGCAGGATACAAAAACCAGCTCCCTACAAACAAGAGCTGAATATACATATATGCCTCATGTCAACATACCAACCAATACACGTACAACCTGTCTGTCATCATATATCTACACACCACATAGATGCCAGTCCTTATGAAGAGAACAAACAATGATGACAAATTATGCATACGTTGCCTAGTATTCTATTTTAAAATTGTTTTTAAACAGTTTTCAAATTTTATTAATGTGCCTTGTGAAACAATAAGACTGTAATCTCATTCTGACTCAAAATGAATTCTGCGATCGTATTTTTGTTTTATGAGTTCATATTGCCTGAAGATGACCATGCAATAGGTGGAAATATGTAGCCAAACATTTATGCAATATATTACAATTAGTTATGTCAATGGCATAAATACCCATTTTGTAGTTAATTAACAACTAAACAGATACTTCAGTTACTAATTCTAAAGAGCAGATGCTTTCACAAAATGTGAATAGTAACTCAGCTAGTGAAAAAAATTTCCCACTTTCATGGAACCTCAGTGTTCTTTTTTCTTGTTAGTAGCCAAGACATTGTTTGACACATCACAGCCTACTGGCATTTCAGAGTGAAGAGTTTTTATCTCCAGGGGTGTGCTGACACAATTAACTAATGTGTTACATATTCAAGTGTAAATTTGCCTGTATTTTTCATTAGCCTACTCTTCACAATGGGCGGGTAGCCAAGGACTGGGTGGCATCTAAGCAGTAAACTTGCCTTATAGCATATGCCTGTCTTGAGTTCACTTTTGGGTCATCTTTGAACTATATTCTAAGTTTATAGGTACTGGTATGACAGAACCAGTGTAAACCAGCTTCAGCACAAACTTGCTCAACACCTAGGCCTGGGGATAACCCACTGTGCCTGTCCACAACTTTTAATTCAATACATTTGCAGCTATGCACCATATCTGGGGACTGTCTCCTCTGATCACAGGTTAGTAAATGTATATATGAATAAGTATGAGAAGTTTAATGAACACACACACACACACATATATATATATATGTATATATATATATATATATTAATAAATATGAAAAAGAGAAATACTCATTATAATGATATAAATGGAGAACATCATAATGGGCTAGATAAAGAAGGAAAAAATAACACAATTTTTTTTTCATACATTGATGTCTATCTTGTTGACCTGAAAGTTAACTAAATCTAATTTGTGTGATTTCATGTTTTAACACTAGTTCTTATGAATATTGCTGTCTTCTAGTATGTGATGTCACATAACCTGCTGAATTTGAATAACATTTCCAAGAAACAACCTGCCTCTATTTTCAGATTAACTATCCTGATGGAAATGGCAAGTTCTTCTAAAAAGTTGGTATCTCTCTACCAAAATACGTGGCATCACATTAAAAAAAATCTTTAATACACTGTTGCATACAAGAGTGGTGAAGAGACATTCCGACCTACATTAGAGACAGGTAAAGACAATTATTTAACATACAGCAAGGCTGCAGATATACATTTCACCCCTGTGATCTATGATAACGCTAACAATCAAGATGTAAAATATAAGTAAATAATATTTTGTGTAGTAAGAGGGGCACATAATAAATAAACCTCTTTAGAATATTGTAGAAAAAAATTGAGAAATATCACTTACGTTACACACAAGGCGACATGCCCAACAAATGAGTTCTGTTAGTCCATTCAGTGATTTCACTTGCTGTAATGAAACAATGGATGGCTTCTTAACATTTTGGACACATTTTTCTTAAATATGGTTAGTAAAACAACACTTTTGTTTCTGACATCGAAGTTAATGTAGCATCAGTAATAAGACAATCATAATTCTCGGGTGATAAAATTGAGAAGAATGAGATGGACAGGGCATGTAGCATGTAAGAGGGAGAGGATAGATGTATACAGGGTTTAGGTGGGGAATCCTGAGGGAAAGAGACCACTTGGGAGACCCAGACATAGATGGGAGGACAATATTAAGATGGATCTTCAGGAAGTGGGATGGGGGGGCATGCACTAGATCAAGCTGGTTCAAGATAGGTACAGGTGGCGGACACTAGTGAATGTGGTAATGAACCTTCGGGTTCCATAAAATGCAGGGAATTTCTTGACTAGCTGAAAACTGTTTAGCTTCTCAAGGACTCCTTTTCATGGGGTGAGTGAGTAAGTGAGTGAGTGGGTTGGTTGGTTGGTTGAGTGAGTGGGTGAGTGAGTGGGTGGGTGAGTGAGTGAGTGAGTGAGTAAGTAAGTAAGTAAGTAAGTAAGTTAGTAAGTAAGTAAGTAAGTAAGTAAGTAACAAGATGAGCACAGGTAGGTTCACACACAGCAGAAATTAAACATGTTTTAATAGCATAGTAAATGAATTGGGATTTGTGTTTAACTTACGAGACTAATACAATTCAGGAACCACATTATACTGCTTCATACTGTATAATATACTTTTGAAAACCCACCCTTGGTCCTACAGCTTAGTGACACGAATTTCTTGCTGTCATGGATGCATATTTCCTTTGGAGAAGGTCCTTTTTTCTGCACAATAAGTAATACAACAGCTCTAAAAACTGTCTCCATCTCCAGCTGAAGTAGGCCTAAACCTTCTTTGCAAATGAGGGTGGAGAATTAGTCACCAACACCTCACTTCATACCTTACATAATCAAACAGCCGACAATATAAAAATATAAACACTAGAATTCAAGGGAAGGAAGGAAATCAAAATAATCTTGCATGCTCTTTTTTTTTTTTTTTTAATATGGTGTCTTATAATGTGGTAGAAACTAACTGAAGATACAGTATTGTATTTAATAATAAAGGGGAAAATATGCTTAAAATCAGAGCACATAAGTAAATATTCAAATTTAAGGAAGATAAATTCAGTACAGAAAAGTTTGATATTACACACTAAGGGTCTATGTATGCTTATTACATACCCAAAAATGGAAAGTCATGAAAAGAACAAGTCCAGCCTCTGGAAATGTAAACATTCCAACCATGAACAGCCATCCTAATAGATACAAGGTCCGCTTCTGAAAAGATAATATGCTCATTTATGATCATAATGAAATGTAATGGCATATTTGTGGAATACAGACTCCTGTGACATGATGCTGTACTATTAGGTCATTTGTTACTCACTTTTCAGAGGAGCTTGCTGCCTCAATTTTCATGGTAGTTGAAGAAGACAGCTCAAATCATATATGACATTTTTACTTCTCAAAACATCCACCCACTAAACCAAGCGAGAAACGAAGCATATAGGTCTCCTAGCCAATCTAACTGCAACTTTTCAACTAATCTCTATTGTGTGTAGTTCATACAGCTCAACTGTGTATTATATTTAATTTTCAATACTTTCTGCTTCTAATTTTTAAGCACAGGTCACTCTTATGATACACAACTTTTAAATAATGTTATATTTGGTCATGTAAGCAATAGTATAATGGCGTAGAGTGAAATAACAAAGTGCTGACTCACCACTGTCAACCCATGAAGCAGAAGGGCTGAGAGGATGAATACAAAGAAGTAGCCTGCACACAGAACATAGGCAGGTGCGGGCAGTGTAACTGTACCATAACAAACATAATGAAACATAATTAGTAATTACAGTGCATATGGCACACCACATGATGGTAGCAGCAAATAAAAAAATCCAGTACATTCATTCAAGATGAATACTACAGAATAAGTGTAACAGATGACTAATTGGTGAGATTTCAGGCTCTCACAGCAATGTTATTAACAAAGTATATCTCCTGGAAAGTGATTTCATGTTGTTTGGTGAATGTTTGGTGAGTGGTTTCCCAAGCACACACTGTTACAGCCTACAAGACTTGAATCCTGAGATGACTCTTGATTAATATCAAACTGGTATTCATATCATAATTTGGGATTTGTTAATGTGTTGTAATGATAGGGTAAATAAGTTAGTGGGCTGAAGGAAAATGGTTTACCATTGTTTAAGACATGGACGCTATGTTTCTACTAAATGTGTCATCAAATTATAACTGTGATAGTAGAAAAACAATATTTATAAAGGATAGTTCATATTAACTACCTAGTTAACCACATAAACAACTTCATATACAGCTGCATGTCATATAGCTTTGCTTGAAAAGTCTTAGCTAGTCAAGAAAATCCCTAATTTTATGTAACAAAAAGGGTCATTGCTGTTTTCACAAATGCCTACCAATTACCTCATCCTAACTACATTGAATCTGGTCCACATCCTAGATATGTTAAGATATATTGTAATATTATTTATCCATTTACAGGTATGTCTTGCAAGCTGCCACTTCTCTTAAAATAATTAAAATTTCTTCTGCCTTTTGCAGTCTCTCTCACATATACCCTTGCACCAGTCGCCTTATCCATCATTTCATTTAAATATTTGGAATAGACAGCATGTATCAGAAAATAAAAAAATAAAAATAAAAGAGGAAAAAATTAATGTGAGGGGTGAATTAATTTTGAAATAGATTAATAAAAAATTAAATTATCAGGTGTGATAAATCTACCAAAAGACATTAAAAATATGTCTTGCAAGGATTTATTAAGGAATACGTAAACTTTTTTTTAAGTCACAAATTAATCATGCATGTACTCATGGTTTCTCTTATATATGTGGATAATAAGCTTATACTTATAATAAATGTAACACAGAAACAGACCTTCAGCCTCAAGTATCCACCAAAGTTCAATTGTGAATGCCACCACATATGCAACCTGCAACATAGTACACACAAATACAACTGGAGGTTTTCAGAGTAGGACAGATTTTTGTCGCTGTCTTCTGGGTTATGCTACTGTCCAAGTCTGATGGGTGGGTATAATTGTTTTGGAGGAACATCCCTATCTCCACCTTCAGGATAGAAGTGAGCTGTTTGGGGAAGAGCTATTGCTGTAGAAGAACAATAAGGGAAATATGCCTTGGCAGGCAAGAGTGGCTATAAAGAGGCAAAGTTAATGGGACAAAAGGATAGGGCTGGATTGGGCTAATGAGATCAGTGGGCCTACAAAAGCTACTCTGCTCCCAGGCAGGACTTAAGAAACAACAAATAGCCCTTGTGCAGGTTTTATTTACTTCTTCCTCATACATATACATTCTTTTAACACTATTTTAATTTTTTAAAAAATAATTCTTGCAAGATGTCTTTCCATGAAGTTCTGGAGTTTGAGGGACATGCTACTATTGTATTAATTCATATCTCACAAACAGGAAACAAAAAGTTAATATATCTACACAAAATCCAGGAGAGAAAAGTTCTTCCAGTTGGGAAATTGTAATCAGTGGAGTTCCCCAGGGCTCGATCTTGGGACCATTGTTGTTCTTAATTTATATAAATGATCTCCCATACGGAATATATCACACTGCTAAACCTATAATATATGCGGAAGGCACAAGTGTATTAACCCTTTAAACGCTGAGTTAAATCCCATCTGCCATCGGCTGGCATTATTAGGAGCTCACCATATTTTCCACATTAGCAGGCTAAGGGTTAATTGCTGCTAAGAATATTAATGAGTTACAATATGGTTAAGACTAAAATTGACTACATGAGCAAATGGTTTTAGTAAATGGTTTAACTTTAAAAATAAATAAGACAAACATCATTAACCTCTGCTCAAAACATTACCAGGATGAAACATTTCTAATTAATTATCAAAATAATCCAGTAAAAGAATCTATTAATATCAAATTTCTAGAGTTAAAATTAGATAAACATATAACTGGAAGAACCATATTAATAAAATTTTGCCTAAACTGTGTAGTGCATGCTTTGTTGTTAGATCTATGTACATTTCCAGTAACATGTCCACTCTCAAAGTGATTTATTTTACATACATTCATGCTACAACCAGATATTGACTTATATTTTGGCAGAATTCAATACATAGCAAAAAGTCTTCCTACTACAGAAAAGGATAATTAGAATTATGACTGGTTCAAGCTGTAGCATATCATGTAAACCTCTATTTCAGAGAGTAGAATTATTAAACTTGTCTTCACAATACATAATATTCCTGATGAGGTTCTTGTCACAGAATTTAGAAAATTAATACAAGAAATAAACTACAATTGCATAACCCATCAACAACCCTTACAGTATACTAGAAAGTAGTATACTATGTTAACACAAAAATCTTCAACATATTTCACGAATATATTGCTGGATTGGTCCTAAGGAAAATAAATTTTATATCAAATTTGAAGAAGTATTTAACTGACAAAGTTCTCTACTCAAGTGAAGAATAAATTAACTCTTAATATTCTACATGATTTAAGGCTTGATAGGTTATTTTAATTTTTAAAAAATTAATTATGATTTCTGATAGTATTTTTATACAAAATTTTTACCGTTCTTTAATATTGTACTACTTTATGTATGAGGTTTTTGACCATCTTTGTGCTTATGTGAAGCTGGTTTATTGTGCGACTATTGAATGTCTTCAGTCAGATCTATTCTTATGACATGCTTTATATCCTATGCCTATGTGCTCTAAGGGTGGATGAAACTGAAATCTCATGTGTGTGTGTGTTTATGTGCGCATATGTGTGTTTGTGTATGTGCATGTGTGTGTATGTGCACGTGCGTGTGCATGCATGTTTATGTGTGAATGTATGCATGTATGCATGTATTTTTTTTAAATATATATTTATTAGGCATGCTCCATTACAAAAGAGTAATACTATATGCTTCATTGTACATTTGTGTAACTTTTTCGTTATAGGGGATGCAGTGACCAACACGGTCAGTGGATTCCCTTTACATTTACATTTACATTACTTTGAACACCTCAATACAGAAGGTGTAAGTAGAACAAAGGATATACAATATCTAAGACCGTTACAGTAGATAAAAATTTATCAATTTTATAAACTGTATGAATGATTTTTGGTACTTCGATATTAGCTCGTGCTTATTTGCCGGCCAGTTCCCAGGCTTTATTACATTGCATATAAGTATCTCTCTTTGTGTATGCAGTATCGAATACCGGTATAGTAAATGTTCTATGGTTTGATCTCCGTTCCCGCAGGGGCAGTTTGCATGTTCCAGAATTTTAAAACGGTGGAGATAAGCCCTGGTTTTCCCGTGGCCTGTCACCATCGCTGTGAGGATTGGGGTAATA